>PYIJ01195829.1_pt1 | contig 10762 bp, 10 predicted proteins | sample 3578051 | NCBI WGS metagenome assembly PYIJ01 (sample SAMN08408021, study PRJNA431606) | Marine metagenome isolate SA_KN192-05_S13_5m, whole genome shotgun... | biome: marine; feature: oceanic pelagic zone; material: water; isolation source: surface water sample, 0.2-0.8 um fraction ... | reverse complement strand
GGTGCCCTCTTGCTGCTGGTACTGGTTACTATAAACTTCGCGCCTCGACTACGAACCGTCCAGTCTTAAGACTGTTACGCCCCACTATGAGTGAACTAGCCTTGCGTGCGACGTGGCGCGATTATCTTGAAATGTGTAAACCCCGCGTCGTGGTGTTGATGTTGCTATGCGCGGTGGTGGGCATGATTCTGGCAACGCCCGGCACGGTACCCTTGGACTTGGCGTTATCCGCCAGCCTCGGCATTGCTTTGGTGGCAGGGTCCGCAGCGGTCGTCAATCATGTGGCGGACCAACACATTGACGCGAAAATGGCGCGCACAGAAAGTCGTCCAGTCGCGACAGGTCGTGTCACTAACAGCCAAGCCATTATGTTTGCCGCAGTCACCGGCGTGCTCGGCATGGCATTACTCTGGTTTTTGGTGAACCCATTGACGGCATGGCTAAACCTCGCGTCCTGGGTGGGCTATGGCCTGATCTATACCCTCTATCTCAAACGCGCGACGCCGCAGAACATCGTCATTGGTGGACTCTTTGGCGCGGCGCCACCGCTCTTTGGTTGGACTGCGGTCACCAATAGCATTGATCCGGGCGGATTGTTGCTCGTATTGATTATTTTTGCTTGGACGCCGCCACACTTTTGGGCATTAGCGTTGGAACGTAAAGACGAGTACGCCGATGTGGGCATGCCGATGCTGCCGGTTACCCACGGTGAAGCGTATACGCGACTGCACATTTTGCTCTACACCATATTGCTGGTGGTGGCTTCCGTGCTGCCCTTTGTGATCGTCATGTCGGGCCCTCTGTATTTGGCCGGTGCCTTGGCTTTAGGTGCAGGTTTTCTGTACTGGGCAATTGTGTTGATGCGCAACAACAACGACAAAGCGCCGATGGAGACCTTCCGATATTCGATTGTCTATCTTGGTGCGCTTTTTTTAGTCATGCTGATTGATCACTACCTATTTGTTGGCGTGAGTAGTACGGCTCCGATCCAAATGACCCCTCTGTCGGCCTAATTTATGAGCACGATCAAAAGCACGGTTCTTCTTTGCTTAGTTTTTATCACCATTGTGCTGGTCATGTTCGTCGTCAGCGTGCTGCGCGTACCCCAGCTTTCCGTAGAGGAAATGCGCAGCAAGGGTGTTTTTCTACTCCCGACACCCAGAGATATCGCGGCCTTTGAACTGGTGGATCATAACGGCGAGCTTTTCGACCGATCGCGCCTTGAAGGACAGTGGAGCTTCGTATTTTTTGGTTTTGTTAGCTGCCCGGACGTCTGTCCGACCAGCATGTCTGTGCTCGGCACCGTGGATCGGCAGCTACAGTCCAGTGATCCAGAGCTGGCAGAACAGTTTCAAGGAATCTTGGTCTCCGTGGACCCTGATCGCGACAGCTCCGAAACCCTCGCCAGATACGCAACGGCGTTTTCCCCACGCTTCCTAGGTGTGACAGGTCCGCGAGAAGATTTGGTCGGGTTGACCACACAAGTTAATGTCGCATTCGCCAAGGTGCCACTGAGCGTGCCAGCGGCAGATCCTGCGCCCTCTGACGATGCCGTCTCAGAGGTTGCGGAAGATGCATACACCGTTGATCACACTGGCAACATCGTCATCATCAACCCTATGGGCCACTACCATGGCTTCATCAAGTTGCCACACGATCCGGAGACCATTAGGCTCACCTTTCAAACGCTAGCGTCTCAATTCTAACGCGTTGGCAGCTCGGGGATGCGTTTTTTGGACCATTGCAGTAAAACTCGATACCCCCGATAAGGGCGATTATGACCGTGGTTGGCGACTCCTCAAGCACTATGCCTGCCCAAGGGACACACTGCCTGCAAACCTTGCTGGCCGATGTTCAAACAGTACGCAAGCGCACCCAATGGCTATGCACGCATCTTGAGATCGAAGACTACGGTGTCCAACCAATGCCGGATGCGAGCCCGCCGAAGTGGCATCTCGCGCACACCACTTGGTTCTTTGAAACATTTCTAATAAAGCGCTTTTTGCCGGCCACACCGGTTTTTCATCCACACTTTGAACAGCTGTTTAACTCTTATTACAACGGCATTGGAAAACCCTTTCCGCGCGATAAGCGCGGCACGCTCTCAAGGCCCACGGTGTCTGAAATTATGGCGTACCGCGCCTATGTCGATGAAGCGATGTGCGCACTGGTTGAGATGTCTGCATCCGAGGAAGATGAGCAATCCATCCGGCAGATAATGCAGCTGGGCCGGCATCACGAGCAGCAACATCAAGAGCTGTTGTTAACAGACATCAAGTACAACTTGGGCAACAACCCGCTTCATCCGCCATTAATCCATGCTACTGCCCCCGCCTGCAATCATGTGTCCACGCAAGCCGCGCTGGGCTTCAATGACTACGATCCTGGTCTGGTAGAGATCGGTGCTTTACCGGGTTTTTGTTTTGACAACGAAGTGCCCCGCCACCGGGTATATCTGACCCCATTCTCGTTAGCGAATCGATTGGTGACTAACGCGGAGTTTCAGGCATTTATGGAGGACGGCGGGTATGACCGCCCCGAACTGTGGTTGTCCGAGGGCTGGTCGCAGCGGCAGCAGCAAGGGCGAGACCATCCGCTTTATTGGCGTCAGCAAGACGGAGGCTGGTTTGAGTATCGGCTGGACGGCTTGTACCCGCTTGTCGGCAGTGCGCCTGTCGTCCATGTCAGCGGTTATGAAAGCGCTGCCTTTGCGGCATGGTCCAACGCACGACTTCCCACGGAGTTTGAGTGGGAGCTCGCAGCGAGTTTTGAGCAAGACTTGGCCGGAAATTTTGCGGAACAAAATCTGCTACATCCGCAACCACAAAGCGAAGGGAATTCGCAGATGTTTGGCGATGTTTGGGAATGGACCAGCAGCCACTATGGACCGTATCCGGGCTATCAATCCTTGCCGGGCGTACTCGGCGAATACAATGGTAAGTTCATGAGTAGCCAGTGGGTGCTGCGCGGCGGCTCCTGTGCCACACCACAAGACCATATCCGCGCCAGCTACCGTAATTTTTTCTATCCGAAGGATACTTGGCAATTCAGTGGCATTCGCCTGGCGAAAAATCTGTGAGCGCTACAGGTCAACAATTTGCGTTTTTTGATTTGCGCGCCCCGGTAGACGACATGACTGCGGAAGTGCAACGAGGACTGCGGGAATCACCGAAAAAGCTCTCGCCTAAGTTTTTCTACGACGAGCGTGGCTCGAAGTTGTTTGAGGCGATTACGCGATTGGAGGCATACTATCCAACGCGCACTGAGCTGGGTTTGTTTGATGCTCACCTGCAGCAAATTGCTGCTTTGATAGGCCAAGATAGCTGCGTGGTTGAATACGGCAGCGGCTCATCGCTAAAAATTCGTAAGTTGCTGCAAGCCTTGGCGCCTAGTGCCTATGTCCCGATCGATATTTCAAAAGATTTCCTGCTGAGCAATGCGCAAATGCTGGCGAAGGATTTCCCCTCGCTTCACGTGTTTCCCGTCTGTGCTGACTTTTCCCAAGCCATAGCCCTACCTCCACAGACCGATCGCATGCACCGCGTGGGATTTTTCCCAGGCTCGAGCATTGGAAATTTTGAACCCGAACAGGCGCGGAGCTTCCTCACACGAGTCGCCGGTACGCTTGGCCGAGGCGGTCATTTGCTCATTGGGGTTGACTGCAAGAAAGATACGAAGACGCTGGAGCTGGCCTATAACGATCCGGACGGCGTGACGGCGCAATTCAACTTGAATGCTTTGGCGCATCTTAATCGTGTGATGGATGCAGATTTTGACCTGCAGGCTTTTGCTCACGAGGCACACTACAACGAAGTCTCAGGCTGTATTCAGATGTTTTTGCGGAGTTTGGTGGAGCAGCGCGTAGCCATTTGCGGCGAGCATTTTCAATTTGCGGCGGGCGAGTGTCTGCACACCGAAAACTCGTATAAATATGCCCCGGCGGAATTCGCGCAGTTAGCTGGATCGGCGGGTTTTGATTGTCAGCAGCAATGGCTCGACGAAAGGTCCTACTTCGGCCTGTACTTGTTGAGGGCGCGCTAAACCTCAGTCAAATTCCCATAGCACCCAGCTGGGCACCAAGGCATCGACCCGCTGCAGATCGCCGGAGCCTTGGGTCGGGTCTAGGGGTACTAAGTAATACGGTTTGCCCACGTTTGGCACGATGCGAATCATCCGCAGCTCGCCGTTTTGTCGAAACTCGTAAATCATCTTGTCTTCTTCCGCGATGATCACCACATCAGGCCCGCGCTGGGCGAACGCGAATCGCGGCAACGCCACCATGACAATTGCGATCAAAAGAACCGCTATTGTGTTTGCTACCGCGCGCCGCGTTTGTGGTGATAACAGGGAAAGTAAGGCCATAATCACACCGTTCAGATTGCGAGATATAGGGAGCCAAAAGTGGCGGACAATGTAACCCCCAAGTTGCCAGAACACCAAGGGCCGGTGGTACTGGTTGACGGTTCTTCGTACTTATTTCGTGCCTTTTACGCCCTACCGGATCTGCGCAGCACGACAGGACACCCAACGGGCGCGATACGCGGCGTGATTAGCATGCTGCGTCGTCTCGCGAAGGACTATCCCGATAGTCCCCTAGCCGTGGTTTTCGATGCCCCGGGAAAAACCTTTCGAGACGATATGTACAGCGAGTACAAGGCTAATCGTAGTGCGATGCCCGACGACCTTCGCGAACAAATCGCGCCTATTCACGAGATGATCAAGGCCATGGGCCTGCCGCTGATCAGCGTTGTGGGTGTGGAGGCAGACGATGTCATTGGTACCTACGCGGCCCAAGCGACATTACTGCAGCGTGAAACCGTAATCTCCACGGGTGACAAAGATATGGCCCAGCTGGTGACACCCTACGTGACCTTGGTGAACACCATGACGGAAACCACCATGGATGCCGAGGGTGTAAAGGATAAGTTCGGGGTAGGCCCAGAACTCATTGTCGATTATCTGGCGCTGATGGGGGACACCGTTGACAACATACCCGGCGTGCCGAAGGTTGGCCCGAAAACGGCGGCCAAGTGGCTGAACGAATTCGGTTCGCTAGATGCCCTCGTGGCCGCAGCAGACGAAGTGAAGGGTAAAGTTGGCGACAACTTGCGCGAGAGCTTAGAACAGCTCCCGCTTTCTCGAGCGCTGACCCAGATCAAGTGCGATCTGGAATTGCCTATGACCTTCGCCGATCTCATCCCAACGGCATCTAACGATGAAGTGCTGGCAGAGTTTTATCGAGAGTTTGAATTCAAATCTTGGTTAGAAGAATTAGCTGCAGCGCCAGCGCTCAGTAGCGCGGATGAACTTCCAGCAGCAGCTAAGCAAGCTCCCGCCACGCACTACGAACTCATTCTCGATAGCGATCACTTACGGCGGTGGATTGAAAGACTTGAAGCAGCCGAGCTCATCGCTGTTGATACGGAAACCACCAGCATCGACTACATGAAGGCAGAGCTGGTGGGGTTTTCTTTTGCGGTGAGTCCGGGTGAGGCAGCGTATTTGCCTGTCGCTCACGATTATCCCGGTGCGCCGGAGCAGGTAAGCTTGGAGGAAGCTTTGGCTGCTCTGAAACCCGTGTTGGCGAACGTCGCGATCGCTAAGGTAGGTCAAAATCTCAAATACGACATGAGTGTGCTAGCCCGCTATGGGGTAGTCATTAACGGGCCGCTACATGACACCATGCTGCAATCCTATGTCCTCAATAGTGTGGCGACCCGGCACAATATGGACGCGCTGGCGGGTTTTTATCTAGATCGCAAGACCATTCATTTTGAAGATGTCGCCGGCAAGGGCGCGAAACAGCTCACTTTTAACGAGGTGCCCTTGGAAACCGCTGGCGACTATGCCGCCGAAGACGCGGACGTGACGTTGGCTTTACATCACCACCTGTACCCACAGCTGCAGGCCGTGCCGAGCTTGCTCGGCGTTTACAACGATATTGATATGCCACTCGTGCGCATACTTTCGCTTATCGAGCGTCAGGGTACTTTGGTAGATGGTCGAATGCTCAAACAGCACGGCGCCGAATTGGCGGATCGCCTGAACGAACTCACGAAACAGGTTTGGCAATTGGCTGGAGAGAATTTCAATCTCGACAGCCCGAAACAACTACAGTCAATTCTCTACGACAAGATGGCGCTACCGGTGCTCAAGAAAACACCCGGTGGACAGCCCTCCACCGCCGAGGCGGTGCTGGTGGACTTAGCTCAAGACTACGAACTGCCGCAAATGATTCTCAGCTATCGAAGCCTGGCGAAACTGAAGTCGACCTATGCTGACAAGTTACCTCTCGATATTCAGCCGGCGACCGGGCGTATCCACACGTCCTATCATCAGGCCGTGGCCGCCACCGGTCGGCTGTCTTCCTCCGATCCAAACCTACAGAACATTCCAATTCGCAATGCTGAAGGTCGGCGCATACGCCAAGCTTTCGTTGCACCCGCGGGGCGCTCGATATTGGCCGCTGACTACTCACAGATTGAGCTGCGCATCATGGCGCATCTGTCAGGTGATGCGGGCTTAACTCAGGCATTTGCGGAAAACCAAGACATACACCGCGCTACGGCGGCTGAGGTATTCGGGCTTGCGCCCGATGATGTTGCCGATGAGCAGCGGCGCAGCGCTAAGGCAATTAACTTTGGCCTGATCTACGGCATGTCTGCCTTCGGATTAGCCAAACAGTTGAATATTTCGCGAGGTTTGGCAGCCGATTACATTGACCGTTATTTCGATCGTTATCCCGGTGTGCTGCGTTACATGGACGAAACGAAGGCCGTGGCTGCAGACCAAGGCTATGTCGAAACCGTGTTCGGTCGTCGTTTGTACCTTCCCGAGATTAATGCCAAGGCGGTGCCGAGGCGTCAAGCTGCAGAGCGCACAGCCATCAATGCGCCCATGCAGGGGACGGCGGCGGATATCATTAAGTTGGCGATGATGGCTGTGCAAGACTGGTTGCCGGACAGTGGCCTCGAGGCGCAAATGATCATGCAGGTGCACGATGAACTGGTGTTCGAGGTGGCGCAGGGCGACGTCGAGGCGCTCAATACCGGCGTCGTGGCGCGCATGGCTGGGGCGGCCTCACTGAGTGTGCCCTTGGTTGTCGATACTGGTGTGGGTGAAAACTGGGATCAGGCACACTGAGTCACGGGCGTACGCCGTTATGAATACACGAGAAGTACTGATATCAACCCTCGGGCTCTTTGCTTTGGGGAGCCGCCGGGTCCTCCAAGGGGATGCTGAGCCAGTCGAGTAGGTGCTCAATCAGCGCGGCTTTGCCTTCGCCTCGGGCTGCGGAAAAGGTTTGGAATGAGGCGGTAGAATGCTTGGCATAGCGCTGCTGCAAACGCGATAGGGTTTGTTTTTGTGCCCCAAAGCTCAGCTTGTCCGCCTTGTTCAACAGTACGCGTATGGGTAGCTCGCTCGCGCCGGCCCAATCCAGCATTTGTTCATCGAAGGCCTGACACGGGTGTCTGATGTCCATCACTAAGACGATGCCGACCAAGGCATCGCGATAAGAGAGATAGTGATTGACCGCGTTCTGCCAGTTTTTTTGCGCCTCCTTGCCAGCTTTGGCGTAGCCGTATCCCGGTAAGTCCACCAAGCGACCACCACTGCGCACATCAAAAAAGTTCATGAGTTGGGTTCGTCCCGGAGTTTTGCTGACCTTGGCGGTGCGGCGATTGCCCGTCAGCTGGTTTAGCACCGAGGACTTACCGGCATTTGATCGGCCTGCAAAGGCCACTTCTGCTGAGACGATTGGTGGACAACGCTTCAAATCCGGTGCGCTGGTCAAAAAGGTTGCGTCCAATCGTTCTGGCAAAGACACATTCTTAGTCATCTTGTATATAATCTCGCCGCCTCGTTGGTGCAGATATGCGCAGAATTAAACAAGTGTATCACCGCTGGCGAAAGAACCTGTCGCAGTGCGTCGACAGCGGTGCGAAATATCGTTAACGAACTGCAAACAGCCGTTAGCGCTCGTGGGAACATATCGAAATAGCGCGGCTGGGGTGGATCACAATCTCGGCGGAGAGCTTTTGTTTCAGAGGTTGATCGCGTTATGAGGTCGAAACAACGCAGATTCAACGCCAAAGGATTAGGGAAAACGAAAATGAGTGTTCGTAAAGCTGCTGCAAAATTGAGGATTGGAATGTTAGGGGCGGCTGCGCTCTTGGGCATGTCCGCAGTACAGGCTCTCGCTGCTGGTGATGTCCAAGCAGGCAAGGCTCAGTCGATTGTGTGTTCATCATGTCACGGTCAGGATGGGGCCTCAGCGATTGATCCGTCCTACCCCCAGCTAGCTGGGCAAAACGAACGCTACCTCGCCCGGCAACTGAAAATGTTCCAGTCCGGTGAGCGTGATGTGGCGCTGATGACTGCGCAGCTGATTGGCAAAAGTAAGCAAGATCTTGATGACCTAGCAGCCTACTACGCGAGCCTGCCGGCGAAGGCCGCAGAGGCCATCGGTAGCGACGCAGAGATTGCGTTGGCACAACGTATCTATAAGGGCGGTATTGCTGAGAAAGGCGTGGCTGCCTGCAGTTCTTGCCACGGCCCTAATGGCGCGGGGAATGCACAGGCAGGTTTTCCGCGTGTCAGCGGCCAATCTTCTGCCTACACAGCGGCTCAGTTGATCGCATATCGTGAGGGCAATCGTAAATCTGACGAAGTCTTTGGCGGTATGATGCGAGGCGTTTCAAAAGGTTTGTCAGATCGCGAAATAGTCGCCTTGTCTGATTACATTAGCGGTCTAAACTAGTCCAAAACACGACAGGGTCGCTGACATGCTGATTCGAACATTGCTCAACAGTCTCCTAGCACTGGTCGCTACCACGACCCTGTCTGTAGTGGTTGCCGAAGATACCTATGTCGAGGGTACCCACTACGAAGTCATAGACATTCCTGTGGAAACAGGCCTTGAGGCGGAGCTGCCACGCAAAGTCGAAGTGGTGGAAGTGTTCTCCTACATGTGTGTTCACTGCTATAGCTTTGACCCATTGTTAAACCGCTGGGAACAAGGCAAATCTGCGCAGGCGGTATTCAACCGCTTGCCCGCCGTCTTTTCATCGGACTGGGCGCTAATGGCTCAGGCGTTTTATACCGCTGAAATACTGGGCGTTGCCGAGCAAATGCACGAACCCCTGTTCGCAGCCATTCATACGCAACCAAAGAATCTTCGTGACGAAGACATCTTGGCTGCATTGTTTAAGGACAACGCTAGCGTATCGAAGGAAGAATTCAGCAAATCGTATAACTCCTTCTTTGTGCGAAGCCGGGTCATGCAGGCCGGAGCCAAGAGTCGCGCCTACGGCATCACCGGGGTGCCGACGATGATCGTCAACGGTAAATACCGGGTCGGGGCCCGTAAGGCTGGCTCCAATCAAGGCATGCTCGATGTTGTGGACTTTTTGGTCCAGAAGGAACTGGCAGCAGAATAACCGTCGACTTGCGGCTTGCCTGGCTCCGCGGACCGTCTTATTAGGCCGCTTCCGTCTAGCTTGACTGAGCGCTATCGCTCCCAGTCAGGCCGCTGGCGCTGTTTCTTAGTGGAGGCGTGTTTCTTTTTTTTGTCGACTCTTTTGTGCTTCGAAGACAGCGTTGGTTGGGTGGCGATGCGCGTTTTGGCGCGAGCCTTCGCCTCCTTGATGAAGTCGTCGACGCGATCTAAGGCCTCCTGACGATTCTTCAGTTGAGACCGGTGACTGCTCGCCTGTATCACGAGTATGCCTTCCTTGCTGATGCGTTTAGCCTGCTGCATGTGTAGTCGGTGGGATGCATAGGCGTTTAAGGACAGCAATTCAATTTCGACCCGTAACTCAACAGCGGTGGCGGTTTTATTCACATGTTGGCCTCCGGGCCCGGAGCTGTGAATAAACCGGAATTCGCAGGCAGAACTCGGCACAGACTTAAAATTCAACATGTCGGCTGTCTCCATGGCTGTCTGATGGAAAGAGTTTCCGTTTAGTTGTTACGACCCAGCGAGGTATCTGCTGTCCATTATCGGTAGAATCCGCGACTAACACATGGGCGAGTCTTTCAGGGATCCATCAGACATGAGTACATTGCAGCGCGATGAAATTATCACCAAGTTACAGTCTTGGCACCAGCAGACGCTCGAAAGCGAGGAGATTTGGCAGTGGGCATTGCAAGCCGCGGCAGAGCGCGCGACCGATGACGAAGTCATTAAGGCGGTGATAGAGATGCTCTGCGGCATTCCCCAGGATCTTTGGATTGAAGAAGATGCACTGGTGATGATCGACGCTCTATCCAATCCGCTGGAGCAGAGTGATTTGTCGGTCAATCTGCTTTGGAACTATCCAGATATTATTGATCTCGCGGGTCGCCGACGCGTACTGCACGATCACCCGCTCTACGGACCTTACTGTGTCGATTAGTCGGATACGGAAAGGCTTAGGCACCTCATGAGACCTGGGGAAAAGCTGCAAGAGCTGCTGGCTTTGTTGGCACTGGAGCAAATTGAAGAAAACATATTTCGTGCCCAGCATCCAGCAGGCCGACAGGGGCGGCTCTACGGAGGCCAGATTATGGCCCAGGCCCTCATGGCCGGTGGGCGCACGGTTTCGCCAGAGCTACGCGTGCATTCGCTGCACGGCTATTTTCTGCGTCCGGGTGATCCGAGGGTGCCGGCAGTTATTCGGGTTGAGCGAGCCAGAGACGGCAAGTCTTTTGCCACGCGTCGAATCTTGGTGACCCAGCGCGGCGAGGCCATTTTCAACATGGACGCATCGTTTCAGATCGT
>PYIJ01309370.1_pt1 | contig 10786 bp, 11 predicted proteins | sample 3578051 | NCBI WGS metagenome assembly PYIJ01 (sample SAMN08408021, study PRJNA431606) | Marine metagenome isolate SA_KN192-05_S13_5m, whole genome shotgun... | biome: marine; feature: oceanic pelagic zone; material: water; isolation source: surface water sample, 0.2-0.8 um fraction ... | reverse complement strand
TAACTTAGCAGCTTCTTCTGGGTTTTTACCTGTCTTTTCCATAATCATGCCAGCAAGATCATTAACAGGTTTCATCTGCGCTTGTTTGAAGTTGAGGTCGCGATACCGTTCGTACGTACCAGCAATCTGCGAAGGTGAAAGAGGACGTTCTTCATCGCCAATCTTCACGTTATAAATGATCGCCTCTGCTTGAGACTTGTCACCTTCAGTCTCAGGAGATGCAGCCGCAACTGCTTTTTCTTGTGCAGTCTCTGGTGCTTCCTTCGGTTCTGGCTTTGGCTGCGCTGGCGCACCCATTTGTGAAGCAGCAATACGTGCTACCTGATCTGCGTCTTTTTCTGGTTGTCTAGCCATTGTCTATCCTTTCTGAGCGGCCTTGGCGGCTCGTGGCTTCTTCAAGTGAAAGCTCACCCTCTAGTTTATGGATGAGCCGTTCGGGCATATTAAGCAATTGCTCTGCTGCCCATATTGCACCTCGCTGAAAGTCCATCTGCTGCTGCGTCATTTCTTGAGTTCGGGCCATTGCAAGTGCGAGAGTTAATATTTCATCTCTCATTACTTCGTTTACGTGGCTCCAACCTTTACTTTCTGCGAGTTCAATTATGTCTTTAACTTTGCTCTTGATGTTCATGTTGAGTTTTACTTCTTACCTTTCTTCCAAGAAATCCTCTTGGAGCTTTTTTTCTTTTTGGCGGCGCTTGTGCATTGCGCTTTCGTAGGCCGACAGGCTGGGTAGGACTTACGCTTCTCACCCTTCTTACGACCACAGGGTTTTCCAGTCTTACAATCTATCCATCCTTTGCCACCGTTCTGAGCAAACCAAGTACGCAGGCTATTTTTTTCTGCCACTTTTGTTTCCCCAATTTTTAGCGCCAACCTTACGGCACTTCGCAACAGCTCCGCTCGCGTACGCAGAAGGCCAAACTTTGTATCGAGACTTCACCTTCTTGGCGCAAGCATCGAGCTTTTTCTTTTTAGCCTTCTTTGCCATTTACTAACCTTGCGTACACGGGCAGTCTTTGTGCTGCATGTTTCCTGTCTGAGTTTTTAAACCCAGCTTTTTGACTTCCTTGGATGTCTTAGCCATTAGTACCCCTTCTTCTTTTTCATAGGCTTGCCAGTTTTCTTGGCGGCTTTCTTAGCAGCAGCTTTACCAGCTTTTGTGTACGGAAATTTCTTTTTACCTACTGTCGGCATTTTACTTCTCCTCTGGGGGTTTCTTGGTTCCAAATAGTCGCATGTATGTCATGTCGCCTGCGTATGCCTCTGCCCATCGGTTTTCTGTGTATGTAGCAAAGGTAATTAAATCGGCTGTGTCGTTCCAAAGCTGTGTAATATCTTCATCAACTTTTACGAGTGTGTTTTCGAGATGCTCGATCCTATGAGCTTGCTCGGATAGGTAGAACACCGCACCCACTGTTTGAGCTACGATTACGAACACAAGAGCTACTGGTACTTTGAGGTCGCCCATTTAACAATTCCACGCTCTACGCGACCAGTAGTTAGCTGATAGCTTGTTGCTTTTACCCTTAATCCCACCGCTACGAGCGCAGTACGATTTCTTTCTAGAGGGCGTGCCTTTCTTGATTGTCATCTTGGCATCCCCAAAGCGAATTATTTTTTCTTTGCCATTGGCGCAGGCTTTGACAACAAACTTCTTACCGCCCGAAACCTGACGCTTCGGTTTGTTACAAGGCATAGACTTCTTGGAAGCTTTCTTTTTGGCTGCTGGCATAACTAACCCCTTTAGAGCATTATGTTTATTCAACCCCTAAGTGTCGTCCCTATCAAAACATGCAGTCGTTAAAGACAGCATTGCAGCTAAGAATTATTCTATCTTCATCTGCCATGTGTGGATTGGTGAAATGTGGCATATGCGCTGGAAAAACAACTAACATACCCTTCTTAGGGCGAAGGGTGAACTTATCATTCCATAGTGCAAAGCCATTGCCGTAAATCATATTGTAAGAAGACGCGGCTGGATTGCGAAAAACAATCTCACCAGTACCCTCTGATGTTGCGCCATAAAAAACACAAGCTAAATGAGCAAAGCCGTGAATATGCTCTGGTGCAAAATGACCATGACCATAAATAGAAACCCAAGAATTTGTTAAATGAAACCTCGGGTCTGTATTTAAACTGTTTGTGTACTTTTGACACTGCTTAACGATAGCGTGGTGTATCGGATCAAAGCGTTTATCTTCGTCCAGTTTAAACTTACCATGACTTGTGTAGCCATGTTTTTTGTAATCTTCGGGCGACTTCGCTCGTTCATACTGATGCCAAGCATGACTTATCAACTTTCCGTTAGGGTCTTGGTCACGCAAATCATAAGCGTACTCGCACAAATCGTCAGCTAATTTTTCCCCATCGTCTATGATCTCATGTAAGATAGGAAAGCTAAATGGGTTCTCAAACCCCATTTGCTTCTTTGACCCTTGCTATTAAAGAGGCTGGGTCTTCTTTAGCGATTATAAATATGTGGTCGCCAAGACAAACTTTGCACCCCCAACCCTCTGCTGGTTCGCCTGTTTCCATAGTGCCAAGAGGTACGCTCAAGGTAAATTTAACAGTAGTTGGATCGAAAAAATGTTCGTGATTTTCAACGTCAGTGTAAGTAATAAATTTCATAGTGTATGTTATTCTCCGTCTGGAAGGTTGTTTACCTCTACCGCTTCGGCAGCAGTTTCGGTTGGTGATAACGGCATAGCTGGAACATTACTGTAATCGTCTTCTATGTCGTCTGGAAAACTAGCTGGGTGATCGCGTAACGCTGTGCGATACGCAACCCAATCAGTCTTTGCTGAATTATACGCAGAATAGCTTGATGAGTTTTCCAAGAGCTTGATTAGTTCTATGTCACTCTTTGCTAACTTATCATCTCTAGCCGCCCTCATGTTTTTCATAAGAAGTTCTCTATCAACAGCCATTATGCTTCTCCGTTATATTTCATCGAAGGTTTCTCGGAGCAGTATGTGTGCGGAAAGGATCGTGGCGTACCATCTTCGCCTGCACCCCAGATAATGCGTACACCTCCTGGTGCGCCATTACCGCCGCCAACGGAAGTTCCCGAACCTCCACCACCGCCGCCATGCGTACCGCCAACACGGCTGCGATGTCCTGCGCTCCGTTCTTCTCGGCCTGTGAATTGGTTCTCGCCCCATGCACCACGCGTACCGCCTGATCCACCGCCACCACCGCCGTAGTAGTTAGCAGAACTATTGTTGTATGAAGACCAGCTACCAGACGAACCGCCAAAACCAGAACCAGCGTTAGTGTCACTTCTTGGTCTAGAACTATTGCCGTCTACGCCTCTCCAGCCCTGACCATCTAGGCCAACGCCACCACCGCCGCCTTGACCATAAGTTGAAGAATAGCTGTATCCGCAACCACCGCCGCCTTTTACACCTCGGTCACTGCTACCAGCCCTATCCTGATTACCTCTATATCCAGCCGCACCCATTCCAACACGGCTACCGCCAGCATAGTAAGCAGCACCGCCACCATAGTGAAATCCGTTTACAGAAGAACCGAGGGCAGTGTTTACTGCAAAACCACCACCATCACGACTGTCGTTTCCACCGTAACCACCGCCTTTTTCCCAATAATTAAGGCCAGTTGGAGCGTGGTCATACCAAGTTCTTTGACCATTAGGATTAGAAGTTTGGTAGCCAGTGTAGCCACCACCTTCAGCGAATATAACAGTTTGACCGCTAGGGTTGACTATGAAACTTGATCCAGCACCATAGCTTGAAACATTGCTTTCACTTTCACGACCCAAGCCAACATAGACATAATACACATCTCCTGGGGAACAGCTAATACCGTTCATCCAAGCAAGGCCACCAGCACCGCCAGCGTCGGCTGCCCAGTTATACGCACCCCCAGCACCGCCTCCTACTGCAACAGCACAAAAGGATGTAACTCCACTTGGCACTGTCCAGCGAAACTTTACTTCTCGATAGTTACTGCCAGAACACCACCATTGAGTATTTTCAGCCGTAAAGCCCATGTAGCCATATTTTCCGTAACCTGACATATCGTCATAATACGTTTGGTTGGTGTAATTTAGGGAATAGTTTGAACCCCATTCACAACCATATCCATCATTATATAAATAGGGAGAAGTGTCTTCATTTGCATTATGAACACGTCTTAATGCACCAGAAGATTTTAGTGGATTGCAAGCGTTATCAGTCTGTTGTTGAGTGCTAGATCTATCATCATTACCCTGTGGATAAAAACTAGCATTATTCGGCCCGAAATATCGTGCGCCGTAAGGGTCGCCGTATTTAATATCTCTAGTATAAGTTTTGGATTGTGTTCCGTATGGGCCTAAATCAACTGTTATTGTTAAGGAGTGTTGAGTAGCCGCCGCCGTAATGTCACCAACATTTGTAAGGTAAACTCGACCAGTATTTTCGTCTATAGTAGGTGTTACGGCACTATTAAATCCAGATACGTTTGACATAGTATATTTTGCATCTGCGTAACTGGTTGTCGTAGCGGCAAGGAGAGTTTGTTCGCCAGTAGTATTACGAATTATCTGATCTCCCATAGAGGTTGGGAAAATAGGCGTAGTACCAGCAGGCACAACTTTAAGCACATAGGTAAATTCGGTTTGTTCATCTGTGCGACCATAAGGGTAATCTATATTTACCTTCATAGTGTATGTGCCTTCAGTTCCAGTATTAGGAGTACCGTAAAAGCGAGCCTCACCCTGATCTTGGTCAATGCTGTCTTGGTTTTGCGACCAATTAATACCAGAAGGTAATGCCGTAGTGGGTGAAATATATTCAACGGTAACTTGACCAGCAGCACTTTCAAACGCATTATCTATGTAAAAGTATTGATCTTTCGTGGGAATACTTACGCCAACATCGATCATTACATTTACAGTAGAACTAGGATTTACAAACCCATCGTGGTCATTATTAGTCTTGTTAGGATGGCCTTTAGCTATCTTCACAAAGCCGCCAGCCGATGTAGTAGCCGCAGTAGTGCCGCCACCACCAGCTACATTATAGTCGCCACTGCTTATCTTATATGAACGTCTTTTCTTAGCCATACTATTATTCCTCTATGCCGTACACTCGCACGATAATGTTGTCTTGATCTGTAGTAACCACAAGCTGTTCACCAGCAGACGCCATGATGCCAGTACGCTCTAGGATTTCGTTTGAAGCTATTTCAGCTTTATCGAACTTGTCAGACTGTGGAAGTTCAAAGAAACGCTTCTCACGCATGTAGTCTTCGCCGTTGAAGAAAATATCGTACTTGCGATTTGCGTCACCATTTGTGTCTGTCCAGATGGTGTTCGTAACAAGCAGTGTTTGGTCATCGTGTGGTGCGGTAGCTGGCTCATCCACGATTGATACAGCTTGACCCATGCCTGAGTGTGCGTGGCAGTAGGTGTAGAGTGTGTCTGGTGCGTTTGACGGTACTGTCCACTCGATTACTCTTGCTTCACCATTGTACGTTGCGTGGTTGGTGTTCCAATCTGCTACCGTTGATGTGACTGATGTGTAGTCACTGGTAGATGATGGGCTACCCATTTGCCATATCATGCCGTCTGTGTACGCCGTACCACCAGCATGTGTGCCGTTCGCAGTAGTTGAGAAGTTTAGAGGGTGTCCGTTGTTGCTAGTGTCCATCTGATAGATACGATATGTGTGACCTCTAACAAAGGTAAGTTCTGCAACTGCACCAGTAACAGCGCCTTCAATAAACCTGTTCGCATTATCTATGCTTGCAACTTTAATGCCTATCGGCTGCTTGGCGTAATGCTTGGATTGTGTCCAACTAACCCCAAGGTTTGATGTGCTGTACTTTTGACCGCCCGATACGACGAGTACGAAGTTAGAACCTTCGGCTCGAACATCAACAACCATAGCGTTCGTAACTCCTGATGGGAAGTCAAATACTGTGTAACCTGTTGTTGGGAGAGGTGAAGCTGTTGTGTAATCTGCGTACGCTACCTTGCCACCTGAGTAAGCAATATAAATCTTACCGTCAGTTGCGTCAGTTGCAATTGCTGCTGCACCAATCATATGACCGCTTACGCCTGTTGGCGGTGACATTGAGTTAGATGTAAACTCAGCCTGTGCTTCGGGTGTATCGTCGTTCGATATGTAGTTGAAGCCTGTTGAAGTACCAACAATGAAACGCTCTTCATTAGTTTTGACACCAGCAATCTTTGTGATCGCACCTAGACCCCAAGTAAACGCAGTGTTGTAGTTAGCTGCTGCTGCTCGCCAGTCTGCAATTGTGTTCACAAGAGAACCAGAACTTCCTGGAACACCTTGTACGTACGCCATTGCGAACGGGCCGTCTACGTTCGTAGCCCAAAGAATGTTATCGCCTGCTGTCATGCCGTAGTTGTTTGCTGAATTTGCTGCGCCACCACTGTCATTTACATAGTTGTCAATGTCATAAGTACTGCCATTGTCAGGCGATCTTAACATTAATTCGGTTCCGCTATGAAACCAGATTGGGTTTCCTAGACGTGTGGTATCTTGAACTACGTAATGGTAGTCTACGCCACTAATTGTTTGTGCCGTTTGGTACGAAAGTATCTCTTTTGCAGCAATAGGCGTAGATGCTGTGTTTGCAGACGCTGGTTCAACTGGCGTTGTTTTCATGTCTGTAACAAGAACATCAGTTCTATGACCGATTAAGTCTAGCGTATTTGATGCGTCTGCTGCTGTGTAAGTCACAGTAGCATCGGAAGGTGTTGCGTCGTAATTTACGAAGTCACCTGTCTGGTATGTCTTGTCTGAGATATACACGTTTACGTTGGCTGCTACTGCACCATCGTTCAATACGTTTACGTTAAAGGTAGCCACTTTCGCAGAAGGTACAGTATATACAACTTCTGTGTCGCGGCTTCCGACTAATTTCTTTCCTAATAATCCGTTTGCCATATTATCCTCTTAACTTTGTGATAGGAAAAAGACTTTGGACGGAGACATCTGGAAAGCGTTTAACGCTGACGTAATGCTCGTCTGTAGTCCACCGAGAGCCGCTTGCTCTGTTGCGCTTGCTGCTTGTACGGCAGCAATTTGAGTTGAACCTTCTGTCTGAAGCTCGCTGACTTCAGTATTACCTTGGGCGACAACAGCATTAATTTGTGTTGTACCTTCGGAAGAAACGGCACTCAGGTTCGCATTGCCGTTAAAAATTTCTATCATGCGAGTTAGATAAACTAAGTCAGCATTTGGTGTGGATGCGTTCAGACCCTGTAGTCGTGTGGATAGCTCGTCTGCTAGAGACTGTTGGTCTGCTACTGATATATTAGGCATCTAGGGTACTCCCGTTGAAAAGGCCGCCGTATAGCTGGGATATAATAATGCCCTGCTGGATTACGGTTGGTGTTGTTTGGAAAGCTTGGTTCGCATAGGTTTGCGAAAGATCACGCGCTGCCTCTGATGCTGCTTGTGCAGTTTCGGCGGCTGTCTGTGCAGTTTCAGAAGCGTTCTCGGATGATAGTGCTTCAGATGCGCTTTGCTCTGCATCAAGTCTTTTGACTTCCATATCTGCAAGAGCAGTAGCTTTGAAATTGTTGAGATCAGAAAAGAGTTGGGTAAATGAGGCTATCTCATTCGTAGCACCGTCAGTACCAATTTTCAGAAACAGTTTTTCACTACCAGCAGTGTTATCGTAGGTAAATGTAAACGTATCAATATCACCAGTTGCCTGATTAAATATCTTACCTAAAAGCGTAGCAAGCGATAAGCCGCCCATCTCCGCGTCTTCAAGATAGGTATCAAGAAGAGTAATGCCCGTATTCTGCGAGCGAAAATTAAGCTGTTCACTGGGTACGCGTGTACGTGCCATTAGTTTTCATCTCCACACTTGCACTCTGGGCAATGAGCCATCTTTGCTAGTTGTGCTAGTCTCGAACCAGACATTCCTATTAAGTCCTCTGCGTTTGTTACTCGTCCTGCTACGTCGCCAAGATCACGCTGTAGGCTTTCTCTAAGTTGTGATATTGCCCTAATAACGTCGGCTATGTCGTCCCTAATAGGTTTCAATTCTTCTTCTAGTCGGGCGTTAATATATTCACGAGTATCAGTATCTATTTTCGAAGCCCAAGCACTGCTAGGTAAGGGGTTTGTCATTGTTTCGGAGCCTCTCTCATCGGTACTAGGTTTCCTTTTTCAACCTGACGTTGGATGTTTTCTTGGGGCTGTACGTTTGCACCACGTAGCTTTTCCATCATCATCATCTGCTGTGAAGGAGTTGGCCCATCGTTTTGCTGCTCTTTTGATATTTTAAACTGATCTAGGTCTGACACACCCATACTTCGTATGGCTTCTTCGACGATTTTACCTGAGTTATACTCCATCGCCATGCCTGTTTCGTTAAGCGTACGAAGCATAGTGATCCAAGTTTCGGCGTTACGCGTGGGTTCGAGCGGCAGCGTTCCGTCTACGACTAGGTATTCTATCTCTCCTTGTATGTCTTGGAGAGAGAAATCGAGGTAGCCATCCTGCACCATATCAGCAACTTCGGATGCGCTATCACTATCAGCTATACGAATAGAGCTTTGTGGCGCGAAGAAGTCTTGTATGTTGGCTACCATCATTCGTACCATTGGTCGTACTGAGGTTGCGGAAATTGTACGGGAGAGGACGCCTAACCGTTGCGAGCCTAACTGCGTAAGGCGCTGTATCTCTGTCGCCGTACGGATGCCGTCACTGGTTGGCATCCCTTGCTGCGCGTCGGAAGCGGCTGATAAGCGTTGTTTGAGTTCACCCATTGCTTGAATGTCTTGCCAATGCCCACGCGTAACGTCTGGTATTTGAGAAATAAATACGCCCTCACCTGGCTTCACACCTGGCAAAGTTCGTACGATGCCGTGAGGGTTTCTATCAATTAAGTCGCCAATCGCTATTTGTGTGGGATCAACGAACATTAGATTAGTAAGGGCGGCCTGCACGTTATCGACACGCGAGCGTAAGAGCCATGTTGCAACGTCGTGTAACGGGAGGAGCAGATCGTACAACGATTGCGAATAGGTCTTATGGGCGTCGTGGTACAAGCCGCCTATAACGACAGGGAATTGTCTGCCGTATGGATTTAGCTGGCAACGGATAACCACGTTCTCGTCCAGAATTGTGACGCATAGCCACAACTGCTCTATCTGAGGTATACCTATCTCATAGCCAGCTAACCTTACCCAAGTCTCATCGACGACGCGGCTATCGCCTAGCGCGAAGAAAGTGCCGCCACTTTCACGTCGATTACGCTCTGCTGGGTCTATACTTAGTCCTCGTCCTGCTTCTTTGTGCCATCTATGTCCGTCCCAGCCACCAGCAGGAGGTGTGAGGCGGTTGCGGAGCGACGGGTACTGCTTGAGTTTGGGATACATTCCCGTTTGGAGGAGGCTGTCGAAAGAAGAGAAATCAGAGAAGATGATGTATTGCATACGTTCCCAGTCTCCCCACTGTACTCTGGGGTCGTGGAATACGCGTCTCGGATCGAAGTTTGTGATGTGGTTTGTTCGGCTCGAAGCATCCCACGTAACTTTTGTGGGTGCGTACCCGTACCGAATACTGTCAAGAAGATGTTGGGCAAGTCGTGCTTCTCCTGCTGTTCTGCGCATTTGCTGGTGTAGCAAACGCTCGATTATTGCAGATGATTTACGTGACTTTCGGTTTAAACCTTCAAGCTGAAACATTGGGTTACGGCCTGTTAGGGCGCTCATTAAATATGTAAGTACCGTGTCTGATATGGCACGGGTATCTGCTATAACTGCCTTCTCTCTAAACTGGGTAGCATGAGGATCGACATATACGTCGTGCGCTCTATCTGCTTGTGTCCAGTGGTCATACCTACGAGAAATGCGGTCATAGGACATCTGCATTGCCGAACGGACGTAATCCACTATACGCTGCTCCTGTTCTTCGGATAGCAGCATTGAAATGTCCTCATAAGCCATGAGGGCATTAGCGTGTTCGGATAAGTCTACGACGATGCCATCGCTATCAGGAACATAATCCGCACGGTAATTTGTTGTAGTCAGTGCCATAGAGAAACATTTACTCCTATAATAACCCTACAGTCGTCCTTATTCGCCCCAACCGCGCCATGCGCCGTTTTGCTTATTAAGGTCTGATTGTTGGCTCCATAAACTGTCGCCTGCTTTGGGAAGAGCAAAGTTAGGCGGTGAATAATATTCGCCCGTAGCTGGCGTACGAGCGAGAACATCGAGGCCGATTGATAAAGCATCAACCATGTCGTCGTGCGTACCCGATGGGAACGTCTGCATTTCGTCGTGAAAGTCGTCGAGCCAGTTGGCTGCGCTAGGTATAAATACCCTACCCCCTTCGATAAGTGGGAGTACAGAGGCCAGTCGAGATACCTTGTCGCTAGATACTTTATAAGGGATGACTGAAACGCCGCTCTCACGTTTAAGTTCTTGGATTAAAGATTGACCCGATGCTTTGTCCTCGATGTAGATACCTCGTAAGCCTCGACCTCTCCACTGGTTGTTGAGAACAATCATTCTTCGTTTAAGATCGGGGAACTCGAAGCGCTCTCGTACAACGTCAACGATGTAGATGTCGCCAGTTGCGTCTAGCCCCATGGTCATCATTACTGAGTAATCGCTATCCTGTCGGGCTTTGAAGGCTGTGTCGGCTGCTATTATGAGCGTGTTGAATTTCTCTGGCTTCATATCCTCTGGGTAGGTACGCCACCAGTGAGAGCGGATCATGTTACCACCTTGGATGTAGGGTGTCTGTTGGTATAGTGATGCGAACTCTCTAGGGTTTAGTCTTTG
>PYIJ01447023.1_pt1 | contig 10788 bp, 9 predicted proteins | sample 3578051 | NCBI WGS metagenome assembly PYIJ01 (sample SAMN08408021, study PRJNA431606) | Marine metagenome isolate SA_KN192-05_S13_5m, whole genome shotgun... | biome: marine; feature: oceanic pelagic zone; material: water; isolation source: surface water sample, 0.2-0.8 um fraction ... | reverse complement strand
TGTAACTATTATCTCAACTCCTTCATCTTTTAAAATTTTTAAAGACTCCTCTAATCTACCTTCTTTTAGCTTATTTAATTTTTCAATGATTTTATTTAGCCTATTTTTTAAGATTTTATATACTTCTATGTATGAATCTGCAGGTTTAAAGTCAGAAATTTGAATATTATTTGCTAAATAAAAAAGTTTTTCTGTGATCATTTTTGGAAATCTAACTCCGTCTTGGCCCGTTCCAGTAATTTTTAATTGAATAAGCTGCTTTTCAATTTCTAAAAACTCTAACTCTAATTTTTCAACCATTGTCATCAATTCTTTATTTTGCTTTGATTTTTTTAGAGTGGCAATTAAATCAAGAAGCTGTCTTCTTATAGTTTCAATAGAATTTATATGGTTAATAGCAAGATTTAAATCATCATAAATTTTTGATACTAACTCATTTTGGAGTAATATGTCTTCCACAGTCCCTTCCGAATTTGGATCTTTTATAACTTTTAAAGATTTAGTAGTAGAGCTTTCAGCTGTTTTTAAAGTTACATTATATATTCCTGGAGTTGACAATATCGAAAAACTTCCTTCGCCTTTTCTTTCTCTATTTTCATCAAGAGAAAACCAATCTGCATAGAGAGGTTTAGTTCTAAAAATAATATCATTAGTCTTATCAGAAGTAAAATCCCACCAAACTCTATTAAAACCTTTAGTCCCTTTATCTTTAATCGTTTTAATTGTATCGTTTTTTTTGTTGGTAATAATTATTTCTATTTGATCTTCACCTTTTTTTAACCAATAATTAATAGATGCTCCTTTGGGTGGACTATCCCCAGTAGATGCCTCACGTAACACCTGAAGACTACTTGTAACATTCTGGAACCTGTAAGACGGTTTGATATCAAAAAGATGAGATTCTTTTTTTTCTATATTTTCGTTTAATTGTTGTAATGGTGATAAGTCGTCTAAAATCCAAATCCCTCGACCATATGTTCCAACCACAAGGTCATTAAAATGTTCTTGAATATCAATCCAATACATTGGAGAAGGAGGAAGATTTGACATTAAACTCTGCCAATTTTCACCATCATCATACGAAATATATAATGCATTTTCTGTACCCAGATATAATAATCCCTGCTTTACAGGGTCTTCTTTAATGTTTCTAGTATAACTTAAATTACCAGATTTAATTCCATTAGTTATTTTTTTCCATGATTTCCCAAAATTTTCTGTCTTATAAACATATGGCTTAAAATCTCCGATTTGATGGAATTCAATTGTTAAGTATGCTTTTCCAGGATACCATTTAGAGGCCTCAATATTTCTAACGACACCCATCTTTGGGAGTTTTGGAATATTTTTTGTTACATTTTCCCATGTCTTTCCATTATCCTGACTAATATGAACTAAACCATCATTGGTTCCAGCCCAAAAGACTCCTTTTTTTACGGGTGATTCATCAAATGCATAAATCACATTAGCATATTCAACAGCAATATTGTCTCCTGTCAATCCACCGGAAAAACCTTGCATTTTTTTATCGTTTAAGGTTAGATCAGGACTAATTATTTCCCATGATTGGCCGTCATTTGTTGTTTTGTGAACATGCTGACTAGTAACATAAATTGTTTTGTTATCATGTGGTGATATTAATAATGGGAAGGTCCACTGGAATCTGTATTTAAGTAAAGAGGCGTAACTTCCAGCAGCATACTCAGGCCAAACTTCAAGCTGTCTGTATTGCTTAGTTTTTTCATTATATCTTGTCACAATACCCCCAAGAGATCCTGATCCTGATGCGCTTGACCAAACAATATCAGGATTTACTGGGTCTGGTGTTGCAAAACCACTTTCTCCTCCTCCAATTTCCCTCCACATTCCTGATTGTATCATTCCAGAATGCCACCAATTCTCTGTTCTAGACCTGCTTGGTCCTTTCATTGAAGGTCCATCTTGTCTATTAGTTAATATATTATAAGGAATATTATTGTCTGTTGTCACATGATAAAGTTGAGCCACAGGTAAAAATGTTTTAAGCCATGATTTCCCTCTGTTTTGTGAAATAGATATTCCCCCATCACCAGCTACTGCCATCCTATTCCCATCAAATGGATCTATCCACATTTCGTGATGATCCCAATTTGGAGAGGATAATTGGGAACTGCCGTTTTTATTTTCATCACCATCACTCTTTATTGCTTTTTTTGCTGAAATTCCACCATCAATACTTGAGAAAAAATCACTTGTCATAAAGTATATTTCATTGGGGTTGTCCGGGGAGGCAGCCGTCCTAGTATAATAGGCTTGTCTTCCTCCAAGATTTCTGTTAGAGTTAATTAGTTTAAATGTTTTTCCATTATCATCTGATCTCCACAATTCTCCCGATTCTGTTTCTTCTCCATTTAAAGGGACTCCATCACCTGTTTCAATAAGAGCATATAGTCGATCTGGTTTAGCAGGTGTCATAGCAAGGGCAATTTTACCAACATCTTTTTTAGGTAAACCGTTTCCTTTTAATTTAGTCCAACTATTACCTCCGTCTGTAGATTGAAATATTCCACCTCCTGGTCCTCCACTTATTCTTCTCCAGGTTTTAAGATCTATTTGCCAGCCTCCAGCAAATAAAATTCTGGAATTATCAGGGTCCATAACTATATCCGAAATACCTGTATTATCATCAATATAAAGTACATGTTTCCAGGTTTCCCCACCATTTTTACTCATAAATACACCTCTTTCTTTTTGGGGAGCATATGCATGCCCAAGAGCTCCAACATAAATTAAATCTCGGTTTTTAGGATGAATAATAATTCTACTAATTCTTCCAGTATTTTTTAATCCTAAATGTTTCCAAGTATCTCCTCCATCTTCTGATTTATAAACGCCGTTACCTATTGAGACGTTCGATCTAATTGAGCTTTCCCCTGTTCCTACATATATGGTCATTGGATCTGACGGTGCAACAGAAATCGCACCAATAGAATGCACTTCATGATCATCAAAAATTGGCTTCCAATTCAATCCGCCATCGATGGTTTTCCAAACACCTCCTGAGGCAGCACCAGCATAGTAAGTCAATGGATCATTTGGAATTCCGGCAACTGTAGTCACTCTGTTTCCGACTGGACCAACGTGCCTAAACTTCATTTTTTTAATTATTTCTTTACTTAAGTTTTGGGAAAATAATTTGTTGGAACTAAGAAATGTGAGTACTGCAAAGAAGAATATTTGAAAGATTTTCATCATAAGAAGATTTAAATGAATCTTAAATATAAACTAATTAGAAAAATAATACTAAATGAATGTAATTTTAGAAATGATATAAACCATACTTATTAGTCAATTAATTATCAATTTGGATTGATTTAAGCTCATTTGATCCAAAATACATATCGCCAATCAGTCTAACCGCTTCTTTTGTGATTTCTTCCTCTGAGGTAGTTTCTTTTAATTCAAATTCAGTTAAGTCCATTGAAATCAACTTATTTTCTTTTTCATTTATGTGAATTGCGGTATAAAGATGGTATCGTAATATCTTTTCTAAAGTTATTTTTGTCCCAGGATAATAAGTTTGAAATCCTTCTAAACTTTTAAAAGTTGTTTTTAATACTCTGTAGGGCTTTTGTAATCCGAGTTCGTTTTTAAAACGAAGAGCCTCAAGCTGATTAGATGTTTTCTGAGAAGAAACTTTTAGAAAAGCCATCATACAAATAAAAATTATGCTAACTTTTAATACTGATTTCATATTGTAAGGATATACGTGAGAATAAGATTTAATAAAAAATTAAATAATTTATTACTTTTTAATTCAGTTATTATTTTCCAATTATATCCTCATATCTATTAATCATTTCCTTCAATTTTCTTGAATTACTGTTTGCTGAATTATTTTGTTGTGAGATATCAAAATTTAAATTGTAAAGCTGATAATTTTTTGATCTCCCAGATTCTATATTTGTATTAGGGTTCATTTTAGGCCCTTCATAAGGTGGGATTAAAATCCAGTTTTGACTTCTTAAAGCTGTTTTGGTTTGAGCCTCTAATATCAAGTCTTTTCTCCCAGTTCCGTAATTATTAAATAATACATTATCTAGTTCTTTGCCATCTTTTGATCGTATTTTTGATCCGATTAAGGATGCAATTGAATTCAAAAAATCAATTTGAGAAACTATTTCATCTGATACTTGAGGTTTAATTTTACCTTTCCAATAAGTGATAAATGGGACTCGTGTCCCAGCTTCAAAAAGACTATATTTTCCACCTCTAAAATTTCCTGAAGGAGTATGATCCCCTAATTTTTCAACTGCATAATCATTGTATCCATCATTAAGAACAGGCCCGTTATCACTTGTTAGAATTATTATTGAATTTTCCAACAAATCGTTTTTTTCAAGATGAGAGTATAATTCACCTATACACCAATCTGCCTCAATAATAGCGTCTCCCCTAGGTCCCATTGAAGATAACCCCTCAAATCTTGGATGTGGAGTTCTAGGAACATGCGGCTGTTGTAAAGTGTAAAATAAGAAGAATGGGCTCTCTTTAACAGTATTAATATATTTTTTTACTTGTTTTAAAAATTCGTCTGCCATATCTATATCCTCCCATTTAGCTTTTTCTCCTCCTTTCATAAATCCAATTCTTGGAATGCCATTTATTATTGAGCCATTATGTCCATGATCCCACATCATGGTTAGAAGTTCGGGATTTTCTTTTCCTGTAGGGAGTCCTTCGAAGTTCTTCTTAAAACTGACTGATATTGGATCCTGTAAATCTAAATTTATCACATTCCCATTTTCGATATAAACTGTTGGAACTCTGTCTTGAGTGTCTGGCATTATAAAACTGTAATCAAAGCCAACCTCATTTGGACCAGGGCTTATTTTTTTATTATAATTAATTTTTTTATCCCCAAGGCCTAAATGCCACTTACCAATTATTCCAGTTTTATAGCCACTGTTTCTTAGCATCTTAGGCAATGTCATTTCAGTAGTATCAATTATCAGATTTGCTCCTGTTAAAATTTTTGCTCGCTTGTTTCGCCAGGGGTAAGTGCCTGTTAAAAGAGCATATCTGCTTGGTGAACACGTGGCTGAACTTGAATAACCACTGGTAAATCTGGCACCTTGATTCGCAATCTTATCAATATTTGGTGTATTTAATGTTCCTTGATTATAAGAGCTCACGTCACCATAACCCAAATCGTCAGCATATATAATAATGATGTTTGGAGTTTCTAATTTTGTATTATCCTTACAAGAATTTAAGCTTACTAATAAAAATAGATTTAGAAGAAATATTTGTTTCATATTAGTTTGTATACGGTAAAAAATCAAATGTATAGTTTTTAATTATAAAGATATATGTAAATACAATATTGACTAAAGACCTAGCAGATAATTTGCAATGTATATTTAACAAGATTCAATCCTTGGTGGACTGAGGGGAATGATTTTGATTAATGAAGTGTTGAAACCTTCTGCTCTAGTCCACCTCTTTTTTAAATCTTGTAACCTTATTTCATTTCTTGTTTAATCCAGTTGAGAAATAATTCATAATTATTATCTGTTGATGTTACTTTTTCGACATACTGCGATTTTAAACTATAATTCTTTTTAAAAAAGTCTGAAAACATATATGCTGATATTTCATTTGGATGGTCAAGCCCCCTCTTTACGGAGAATGAATTGGTGTAAAAATCAAGTTCTGATAGTGGTTTTGAGTTTACAGAATTATTCGATTTTGCTAAAAAATATCTCTCATTTTTTTTAGTTATCTCAAATGCAATATCAACAAAATCTTTACCCATCTCTGGTATTTCTGTATTCTTAGTTATTAATGTTCTTATCCAATAAAATTTATCCTTAATTTCAGGATCCGGTATTAGCCACTCTGCAATTGGAGCATCAGGATTTGAAACTTGGTCTTTAATAATTTCCTGATCATCTTTAATTTGTTGTTTAATGAAATTCCAATTTTCAGAATATAATTTATCAAATCTTGATTTAAATGTTCTTTGCAATGAGTGCATTTGTTCATGGACTAATAATCCGCCCAAAGAAGTTACCAGTTTTAATTCACTTTTATCGCTCATATTCTCACTCCAGTCAGCCGAAAGTCTGTCTAAATAGGACTGGCTTAGAATAATGTATGTCCCACGAGTGTGCGCGAAGCCACCACAGAGCCAATTTTGAATTTTAATAAATCTCCAGGGTTGGTTTGCCATTAAATTTATTTCATTTTCTAATAACCAACTATTTGTTTTTTTTACAACAAAAGATAAAATATCTTTTTCTCTAGAACTAAATTCCATAACCGCAGAAGAGAATTTCATTCTTGCAAACGCTCTTGCAGAATCAATATTCCTCGGGGCTTTTTCTTGAACAAATGTTGAAATTTCTTTACGCTGTAATTTTGAAAAGTAGGGCTCAAAAGATTCATCTAAAATTGCGATACTTGCCTGTTCCTTATCAAGAAAGTCTATTCTAGAATGAACAAGAGGGCTTTTAAATATTTCATTAATCTGATATGAATTAAGGCTGTTTTTTGGATCTATTCTGTCTTTAAATTCTCCATCGCCTTGAATATTGGGTAGTGAGTCAATTATATTATCATCATCAACAACGTGTTTAAGTCCTAAATTATGTCCAACTTCATGAGCAATCACAAAGGCCTCCATACTTGTTTGCTTTTCGGTATTGGTATTATTTTCATCCCCTAAAGCAATAAAAACAATATTTCCATTCATCATTCCTCTTCCAGTAGGACCTTGATACCCATCTATTGCATTTACAAAAAACATATTAATAATATCATTTTGTCCCTTTAAAATATTATCTCTCTTCGAAAGTTTAACTATACTATCCAAGTTAATTTCCCCATCTCTGGCTTTTGTATTGTCATAATATAAGGGCTCCAAATAATGAAAATCAATGTTAGCTTTTAAATAGGCCTTATTGACTAATTCTTCTGATAAATTCATTTTAGCAGGCTCATCACCAATATCTGATTGAATAACGATTGGTTGTATAATAATGACATTTGGTTTTAAATTATCTCTTTTTATGGGAGAGCAACTAAGAATCAAAAATAAGATATAAAGGAATTTACTTAGATATATAAGTTTTTTCATATTACTAAATTAAGAGATTTATTTTCATATTAAATAATGGCTAAAAGTTTCCAAACCAAGTGCTTAAAAAAGCTATTTAATTCCTTTTGGATTTTTAAAAGATTTATGTTCGATAACCTCAGGTACGTTTTCAGCAAAATCTTTTAACTCTGGAGCATTTTTTCTAATCCAATAATAAATAAGCCCGTAAATAAATTGATCTTGTGAAGGAATTATACCAAACCCAATATTTGCACCTCTAGACTCCCTAGCCTTTTGAATTAGCTCAAACATTTTGTTTGAGATCTCAAATTTTACTTCATTATTTTTTTTCATTTTTTATTTGATATTTTAAACTGTAAAGCGTTCGAGTTAATTAGGCAAAAATTAATCTGATGTATTAATTCTCATAGTAAAAGTCTCAAAAGTGAAGCCTGCCTTTTTATATGCCCTTATCGCACTTTCATTTTGCGCATATACATCTAATTGAAATTCTGAGTAGCCCCTGCTTTTCCCCCAATTTAAAAGATAGTCTATAATAATCTTGTTAACTCCAGCTCCCCTTTGCTCAGGAATGACATACATAAACCCTAACAAAACATAGTATTCCGGATTTTTATAAGCTTTATTTTTTTTTACAAGTGCATATCCTGAAGCTATAACTTCATCCTTTTGTTCAGCAACAACAACAGATATATCTGGGTTTTCAATATAAGCCCGTAAATTATAGTAACTAAACGAACTTTTCTTTAGGTTTGGAGTGAATTTTTTTTCATATTCAATTAAACACCTTTCAAATTCTAACAAAAGGGATAAGTCTTCAATTTTAGCTTCTCTTAATTTTATCAAAATAAGTTTATTTATTACCTAAATATAATATCATAATGACAAATAGCCTCAGGTTAAAAGATTTATAATGATAAAAAAATATAACAAATAGCAGCCACAACATCCTTTTTGTATATTTGGAAAATTTTAAAATAAGATTATGTCTTCAGGTGGCGTTGCGGTGGTAGTAATAATTACGATGATTATCACTTTAATTGTAATTTTTAGTGACATATTAAAAACGAAGTAGTTTTAAATGAATAAAATACTTGTTTTTATTTTTTGTGTTTGTATATCCTGCTCAAAAGACGGTTTAAATGGTAAAAATATTTTGGATAAAATTGATAACAAAGTCTGGACAAGAGGAAATAATTATAAAGTATTTAAAAACAATCCTTTTAGGCTAATTCTTGTTGAGGACGGGGTTTGTCTTGAGTTTAGTGAATCTCCTAAGACTGTTGATGGCAACGAATTTAAATACTCACTTTTAGAAAATGGTCAAGATACTCTTCGACTTGGGTATAGTGTAACAGGATCTAAAGTTAATCACAAAGGAACTTTCACTTATTACATAGATCAAACTGGAGAGCTCATTCGTAACTATGAGGAGACTAACGCCTTCTATCCCGAAAGCTACACTACTAATTTTTATCGAGCAGATGAAAGCTTGTCTGTTCTATGCCCTAACCTTTAGCATTAAAAATTAGCATTTCCAATTCTTTTCGTTGAAATAATATTAAAATAAAAGTGTCACTTTTATTAATCAAATGGATAATATTTGTCTGATCTTTATTGATGATCTATTAAAAAAAATTTGTGCTAAAATGGAATCATTCATTGAACTAGGTTTGTTAGGTCTTTTTATTGCTAGTTTTCTTTCAGCTACCATTTTACCAATGAATTCAGAATTTGTGTTAAGTGTTTTACTTGCAAACGATTATCCATTAAATACTTCACTTTTTATTGCAACATTAGGTAATTGGTTAGGAGGCATAACAAATTATGGATTAGGATATTTAGGAAAATTAAAATTACTTGAGAGATTTATAGGTGTGAAAAGAGAAAAAGTCGAACAGGTTAAAATAAAAATAGATCGCCTTGGTAGTTTTCTAGCCTTTTTTTGTTGGATGCCCATTATTGGTGATCTTTTTGCAGTTGGCTTAGGGTTTTTTAAAATCTCTTTTTTAAGGGTTAGTATATGGATGTTAGCTGGAAAGGCAATTAGATATATAGTTTGGGCAGCTTTAACTTACTGGGGAATTTCTTTTTTTTAGCTTCACTTTAAATAATTTAAATATGAAAAGAGATCCAATTGATATTTTTGATGAATGGGCAGATTTAGACAAAGATTTTGGAATGGAAAAGAATCATAAATCATCTGTTAAAGAAATGCTGAAATATGTATTAGATAAGAAAACACCTTATACATTTATTGATGCAGGATGTGGTAATGGTTGGGTTGTAAGATCAGTTGAAAGAAATTTTTTATGCAAAGAAGCAATGGGAGTAGATGGTTCAAAGAAAATGGTTGTTAAAGCAAAAAAGTTAGATCCTTCTGGGTCCTATGTTTGTGCTGACTTAATGTCATGGCTACCACATAAAAAAGTTGATATAGTTCACTCAATGGAAGTATTTTATTATTTAGAAAATCCGAAAAAAGTGATTCAACAAATTTTTGATTTGTGGCTGAAGAAAAATGGAAGACTTATTTTAGGTATTGATTTTTATTTTGAAAATAAAATTTCTCATAGTTGGCCAGATAGTTGTGGAATTTCAAAAATGAAACTTTTTAGCCAAAAAGAATGGGTTAGTTTTTTTAAAGGTGCTGGTTTTCATTCTATAAAATCTTGGCGGATTGGAGAACTTAAAGATTGGCCTGGAACGCTTGCCATTTATGGAGTAAAGTAAATTATTTTTTATCATATCGCCCTGGTGCAAGTCGTCCACTAAATAGTGGAAACAACGAATGAGGTAGTAATTTTAATAAAAAAACAATTAATTTGTAAGTCCTTGTTGGTATACATATTTTTTCTCCTTTTAGGGTTGCATTTACTCCCTCTTTCGCTATACGAAAAGCTTCTTTTTTCATAAAAGACGGTACTCTGTCCATCTCATCTTGTACGCCACTTGCTCTGTGAAAATTAGTAATTGTATAGCCTGGACAAACTGATGTTGAAGTAATTCCATAAGAGTTGTAACCTAAATTTAAGCCCTCACTAAATCTATTTATAAATGTCTTTATTGGACCATAGAGAGTTTGAATAGAAGAAGGAGGCGCAAAAGCAGCAACAGAAGAAATCATCATTATTTTTCCTTGATTTGCTCTAATCATATCTTTTAAAAATAATTTAGTGAGCGCTATTACTGATATACCTAAAACACGTAAAAACTTTTCTTCAGCTTCCATTGGTGTCTCATGAAAACTGTCTGGAAGGGCATAGCCCGCATTGTTTACCAATAAACTAATTAAATACTCTTTACTTTGACAATAATCATATATATTATTAGGAGTATCTGGGTTTTCTAAATCTCCCGAAAAATAATCAGCTTTTATCCCATATTCAAAGGTTAATCCTTTTGCAACTTTTTTTAATTTTTCTTCTTGTCTAGCAACTAAAACTAATGAGTAATCTCTACTTGCTAATACTCTTGCTATTTCAAGCCCAATGCCTGAAGATGCTCCTGTAATTAAAGCATATTTGTTTTTCATTTACTTTTAGGGTTTAAAAAGGAAAGTTAGTCATTATGATTGTAATAAATCAATCGAATTCTCATACTATGGAATATAATTTTAGACTTTATATATTTGAGAAAACTATCCGTAAGTCAATGAGGCTTTTATTACTTTTAGTATTCTTTTT
>PYIJ01224205.1_pt1 | contig 10843 bp, 10 predicted proteins | sample 3578051 | NCBI WGS metagenome assembly PYIJ01 (sample SAMN08408021, study PRJNA431606) | Marine metagenome isolate SA_KN192-05_S13_5m, whole genome shotgun... | biome: marine; feature: oceanic pelagic zone; material: water; isolation source: surface water sample, 0.2-0.8 um fraction ... | reverse complement strand
TTTTAATTATGAAAAAACTTTTAAAACTGATGTCATTGATTATTTTATTAATTCTTATCAAAATGGAGAAACACCAATTCCATGTGTTAAGTGTAATGAGACTGTAAAGTTTAGAGATTTAATGAATTTTTCTAAAAAATTAAATGCTGATTGTATGGCTACAGGTCATTATATAAAAAGAAAAGGTGATATTAAAAATGCTTATATGTATAGAGCAGAAGACAAGTCAAAGGATCAAAGTTATTTTTTATTTTCTACTACCCAAGAACAACTTGATTATTTAAGGTTTCCACTAGGAGATATTTCAAAGGAAAAAACAAGAAAAATAGCTGAAGAATTAGGTCTTATTGTGTATAATAAGAAAGATAGTCAAGATATTTGCTTTATACCTGATGGTGACTACAAAAAATTTATTAAATCACAAATGAACAGAGGGGAGATAGTTAATTTAAATGGCGATATTGTTTCTTATCACGATGGTATTCAAAACTTCACAGTAGGACAAAGAAAAGGCCTAGGAATATCAAGTGAAAACCCATTGTATGTCATTGATATCATTAAAGAAACTAACCAAATTATTGTTGGAGATAAAAAAGACCTACTTGGTAAATCGTTATTACTAGACAATTTAAACTTTATTATGCCTGACTTTGATTTTAACAAAACTAGTATGAAAATTCATTGTAGCGCAAAGATAAGATCATTATCTGAACCTAAAAATGGAACTTTATATAAGAATTCAGATAGTTTTTCATTTGAGTTTGATGAACCTGCTGAAGCTATTACCAGAGGACAGGCCTGTGTGCTTTACGATCAAGATAGAGTGCTTGGAGGCGGGATAATTAAACAAAAATTGAACTAAAAAGCCTGTATTTTCGTATTTTCTTGTAAAATCATTAAATTATTTTATATATCGGTATTCTATGGCAGCAACTAAACAAACAATAGATCAAGTTAATAAATTAGGAAATAAGGAATATAAATATGGTTTTTCAACTGAAGTGGATGATATCAAATCTCCAAAAGGCCTTAATGAAGACACTATCAAATTTATTTCTGCCCAAAAAGATGAACCAGATTGGATGCTTCAATGGAGATTGAAAGCTTTTGAGATATTTAAAAAATTACCCAAGCCTAATTGGGCAAAATCAAATATCCCTGAAATAGATTTCCAAGATATTTATTATTATTCATCACCTAAAAGTTTAAAAGATAAACCAAAATCTCTTGATGAAATTGATCCTGAAATTTTAAAAACTTATGAAAAACTTGGAATACCATTGGTTGAACAAAAAATGTTAGCTGGAGTAGCGGTTGATGCTGTTTTTGACTCAGTATCAGTAGCCACTACATATAAAAAACAATTAAATGATTTAGGAATAATCTTTTGTCCAATATCAGACGCAATTAAAAATCACCCAGATCTTATTAAGAAATATTTAGGTAGTGTTATACCTGTTACTGACCATTCTTTTGCTGCTTTAAATTCTGCTGTTTTTACTGATGGCTCCTTTGTCTATATACCTAAAGGTGTTAGATGCCCTGTTGAACTCTCAACTTATTTTAGAATAAATGCTATTAATACAGGACAGTTTGAAAGAACTTTAATTATTGCTGATGATGATAGCTATGTAAGCTACCTTGAAGGTTGCACTGCACCCATGAGGGATGAAAATCAACTACATGCTGCAAATGTAGAATTAGTTGCTTTAGGCAATGCAGAAATCAAATATTCCACTGTCCAAAATTGGTATCCTGGAGATAGTGAAGGTAAAGGAGGAATTTATAACTTTGTAACTAAAAGAGGAGCTTGTAGAGGAAATAATTCGAAAATTTCTTGGACTCAAGTAGAGACAGGCTCAGCTATTACTTGGAAATATCCTAGTTGTATTTTACAAGGCGATAATTCTAAAGGTGAATTTTACTCAGTAGCCATTACAAATAACATGCAACAGGCAGACACTGGAACAAAAATGATACATATTGGTAAAAATACCTCATCAAAAATTATATCTAAAGGTATATCGGCTGGAAAAGCCAACAATACTTATAGAGGGTTAGTGAATATGCAGCCGAAAGCTAGTAATTCAAGAAACTTTACACAATGTGATTCATTGTTAATAGGAAATGAATGTGGAGCTCATACTGTTCCTTACATTGAGTCAAGCAATTCAGACTCTACAGTGGAGCACGAAGCTACAACTTCAAAAATTAATGAAGAACAGTTATTTTATTGTATGCAAAGAGGATTAAATAGTGAAGATGCAGTGGGTTTAATTGTTAATGGATTCTGTAAAGAGGTATTGCAGCATTTGCCCATGGAGTTTGCTGTCGAAGCTCAAAAGCTTGTAGCAATAAGTTTAGAAGGAAGTGTAGGATAATGTTAGAGATCAAAAATCTATGTGTTTCAATTGAGGATAAACAAATTCTCAAAGGAATTAGCTTAAAAATTAATGATGGAGAGGTTCATGCTCTTATGGGCCCTAATGGATCAGGTAAAAGTACACTCTCCTACGTTCTGTCAGGTAAAGAAGGTTATAAAATAGATAGCGGTAGTATTCACTACAAAGGTAAAGATTTATTAGATTTAGAAGTTGATGAAAGAGCAAACGAGGGAGTTTTTTTAGCATTTCAATACCCAATGGAGATACCTGGTATTCAAACTTCTTTTTTTTTAAAAACAGCTATTAATGCAAAAAGAAAATATCAAGGTTTAGATGAAATAGATGCCCTAGAATTTGCAAAACTTATTAAATCTAAGGCCCAAGATTTAGACATCTCACCTGAAATGTTAAAAAGAGATCTAAATGTTAATTATTCAGGCGGTGAAAAAAAGAAACAAGAAATTCTTCAAATGTCCTTATTAGATCCCACAATGGCAGTATTAGATGAAACAGACTCTGGACTTGATATTGATGCTCTAAGAATAGTATCTGAAGGTGTTAACAAATTAAGATCTTCTAATAATTCTTTTTTGGTTATTACGCACTACCAAAGACTTTTAAATTATATAAAACCAGATTTCGTTCATATTATTGCTGAAGGAAAAATAGTTAAATCTGGGGATTTTTCTCTTGCATTAGAGTTAGAGGAAAAAGGATATGATGAAATTTCAAAGTCTGCTTAATGGAAATAAATAATGAAAATAATCATAAAATCGGAGAAGATTTCTCTGATAAAGTTCAATCTATAATCGAGAATAAAAATCCCTTTAAAAATTTTAAATTAGAAAATTATAAATATGCTCAGTTGCATAAAAAGATAACTCCAAAAAATTCTGTAAGTGATTTTAAATATTATAAAAATATCAAAGATCTTTCATTAGATTTATCTACCGAAAATCTCAAATCTATTAATTTAAGATCTTCTTTAGATAATTGGAATTTTTACAGTAATGATAGTTATTTTCGAGTTGAGTCTCTCATCAAAAGGTCAGCCTCTTCAATCTCATTAGATGACTATGAGCAAAGTGTATTTTCTTTGGATATTTCAAAAATGACTGAAAATATCATGGTTACTAAAAATAAAGAAAAACATCAAACTCTTATTCTGCTTAACACCAATGTAGAAGATGAACTACCTAAATCTATTTTTATTGATTTAGCAGATAATTCTAATTTAGATGTAATACAATATAACATATCTAATCATAAATCTTTTTTATACTTCGAGTCAAAACAAGGTGACAACTCAAAATTACACTTCATTACATTCCAGTCTAATAATGTTCACACTAGAAACGAATACTTTGCATCTTTAGGTAGTCACTGTCATTTTGAGCTTTCAGGATTAAATTTTGATAATATCGGTGTAAACGATAACTATTCTTTTATTCAACACCTCAAACCTTCATCATCTAGTAGAGAGGTTTTCAAATCTATAGTGGATAAAGGCGCTATAACAAATTTTCAGGGCAAGATTTATGTTGATGCCATTGCCCAAAAAACTGATGGTTACCAAATGAGTAGATCTCTTTTATTAGATGATATCTCAAAAGCAAATAATAAACCTGAATTAGAGATTTACGCTGATGATGTAAAATGTTCTCACGGCTCCACAGTGTCTCAAATTAATAAAGAACAAATCTACTATTTTAACTCGAGAGGTATTGATAAAAACGAAGCTCAAAGAATACTCCAAAAAGCTTTTTTATCTGAGACTCTTGAAACTATCAACTCTGAAGATTTAAAAGACTTTTCACTAAAATTATTAGATAATTTAATAAATTAATATGAATTTAAAATCTGATTTCCCGATATTAAACAAAAAAATTAGAGACAACTCTATTACTTATCTAGACTCTGCAGCAACAACTCAAAAACCAATTGCAGTAATTAATTCTATTAAAGAGTTTTATGAAAACTCTTATGAAAATGTTCATAGAGGTATGAATTCATTGAGTATTGATGCTACTGATCAATTTGAAAGAACTAGAGAGATTGTAAAAGAATTTTTAAAAGCCAAATCAACTAATGAAGTAATTTTTACAAGAGGGGCAACAGACTCAATTAATATTATAGCTAATTCAATTACTTCTAAATTTAAAGACAATGGAGAAATAATTGTTACTGAGCTTGAACATCATTCTAATTATTTACCTTGGATGAATATTTGTAAAAATTCTAATTTAGAATTAAAAATTATTCCCGTTGATCAAAATGGAATTATTGATGAACAACAAATTATAGATAACTGCAATGAAAAAACTAAGATGATTGCAATAACACATATGTCTAATGTTACCGGTCAAATATTAGATGTAAAAAAAATAAAAAATAATATTTCCAAAAATATTCTTGTATCTCTTGATGGATGCCAATCAATAGCACACTGTGATATAGACGTACAGGATTTAGATTGTGACTTTTATTCTTTTTCCTCACATAAATTATATGGTCCCTCAGGTGTTGGTATATTATATGGCAAAGAAAATCTTCTCGAGGAAATAGAACCAGTTTTCCTTGGCGGGGGGATGGTTTCAGAAGTTTCCCTTGACGGTTACTCATGTGCAATGCTGCCTAATAAATTTGAACCAGGAACCCCTTCTATTGAAGCAGTTATAGGTTTGAGAGCTTCACTTGATTATCTTAAAAAAATAAATTTTTATAGTTTTTTTGAAGATGAAAGAAGTCTTAGAAAATTATTAATAGAAAAATTAAATGATATACCGTCTATTGAAATTTATGGAAATAGTCCAAATTTAGATGCTAGTTCAATAGTTTCATTTAACATTAAAAATATAAATTACAATGATGTTGCTACATTTTTAGATCAATACGGAGTTATGTTAAGGGGAGGTCAACACTGCTGCCAGCCTTTAATGAAAAAATTGAATATCCAAGGCTCATGTAGGGCCTCATTTGGTATCTATAATAACGTTGGTGATGTTGATGTACTTGTAGACTCACTAAAAAAAACTGTAAATCTTTTGCAATGATAGATGATAAAAAATTATCTGATTTCATGCCGAAGACAAATTCAGATGACGAGCTTGTATTTGGTGATATTTCTAATTCCAAAGAAGACCTAGTTACTAAACAAACAGTAATTACTGTATTATCTAAAATCAATGATCCAGAATTAAAAATCAATATTTATGATTTGGGATTAATTTATGACATTATTATTGATGAATTTAATAATATGAAAATTACAATGACTCTTACTACTGTAAATTGCCCAGTAGCTGATAGTTTCCCATTAGATGTAGCAAAAAAAGTCTATGAAATACCCAATGTTGGTCAGGTTAGTGTTAAACTAACATTTGAACCACCTTGGAATAAAGATATGATGAGCGAAGACGCTAAGTTAGCTTTAGGTTATTAAATGACAACCCCACTTTTTAAATTATCTAATAACGCTGAAGATCAAATCTCCAATCTCTTAAATAAAAACAAAAATGCTATTGGTTTAAAAATTGCCCTTAATACCAAAGGTTGTGCTGGTTTAAGCTATGTGATGGAATATGCAAATGAAAATAATATTAACGGTTGTGAATTAGTCAATGATTACAAGTTTCCTTTATATATAGATAGTAAAGCAATCATGTTTGTAGTTGGAACTGAAATGGATTATGTAAAAGAAGAATTTGGAGAACGTTTTGTTTTTAATAACCCCAACCAAACAAGTGAATGTGGTTGTGGTGAAAGCTTTCACGTATAATATTTTAAAATGACGATATTACTGGGAATTTTATCAGCATTAAGCTTTGGTATAGGTGACTTTCTAGCTAGATTTTCGTCAAAAGAGGTTGGATTTAAAAACTCTCTTTTTTGGATGCTTGTTGTTGGGGCAATTTTTTACTTAATATTATTTTATTTTTTTGGTGATAGCCTTAACCCTAATAGTATTGGTTTAAGTAATAGTTTTTTATCTGGGATTTTAATTATGTTTGGACTTTTATTTCTATATAGAGGTTTACAAATGGGTCCTGTTAGCATAGTTGCTCCAATTGTGGCAACCAATCCCTTTTTTGTGTTTTTAATAAGATTTTTTTTAGGAAGTGAACCCACTTTGACTCAATGGATATCAACCTTAGTGGTTATTTCTGGGGCAATTTTAATTTCTATTAGCGCAGAGAGTTTTAAATCAAGCCTTGGTATGAATAGTAAACAAATAAAAGAATCTATTACAATCTCATTTATGTCTAGTGGAATGCTAGCTGTCGGATTAATTTTTTCACAAGAGGCCTCAAACACAATGGATCCCTTAGAGACAGTCATATACATAAGATTTTTTAGCTTAATTGGCATAGCTATTTTATTATTGTTCACAAAATCAAAAATAATTTTAACAAAAAAAGCTATACCTATTCTTTTTTTTCAGGGAATATTAGAGACCACAGGTTATTTTTGTTTAGTCTCCGCTTATGCCTTTGATAAGGTAAGTGTAGCTGTAGTTATTTCATCTGGGTTTGGCCTAGTAACTGTTTTACTTGCGAGAATTATAATCAAGGAACAAATTTCAAAAATTCAAACCCTAGGAATTTTTCTAACTTTTCTCGGTGTCGTTGGACTAACTATCTAGTTAAATTTAGTATCTCTATTTAGTCGATAAGAATTTATTAAAATAGCCAAACAAATAACTATACCCCCAATTATAGTATTTGAACTAGGAACCTCATTTATTCCTAAAATAGGTAACCAAGCCCATAATATACCCCCAACCACCTCTAATAAGGAAAGCATTGTTAATTCACCAGATAAAAGATGCTTAGATCCAAAACTAAAAAGTATTAAACCAATCGCTACAATAACTCCATGAGTAATACTTAAAAAAATATTTTTTAAAGGCAAATATAGTTCTTGATCATTGAATATCATTAAAGAAAAAGAAATGACTGCACAAAATAATCCAGCATAAATTAAGATATAAAATTTTCTGAAATTGCTTTTAGTTCTCAATGCCACTGAAAAGGTAGCGAAACCTAAGCTAGAAATAAAACCCATTATTAGACCAAAAATAGATCCACTAAAAGCACTAGAATAAATTATTATAATAGCCCCTATAAAAGCTATAATCATACTTAAAAAGTTTTGAAGAGATATTTTTTCTTTTACAAAAACGTAAGCTATCAACGATGCCAAAAAAGGCATTAAAGCTAACATAAATAATGTCACAGCAGCAGTTGTATAACTAATCGAGTAAATGAATCCCATCATTGCTGTTGTCAAAGACAAACCACCAATAACTGATATTCGATCAATTTTTATAAAATTAAAAAAAAATTCTCTTTTTTCATTAACTGCTAAAAATAGACCAATTATAAATGCAACTGTACTCCCTCTAATTACCAAATAAGGCAATTGGTATAATTGAGGATTAGTCATATGTTTAACTACTAAAGCTCCAAAACTCCATATTAAGCCACTAACTACTACAATTAAGACAGATTTTAGATGATCACTCATGAATGAAATTAGATTAATTCAAAAAATTTTAAAAAATACTTAATTATTTTTAAAAAATTCATTGAGTTCTTCTATGTTTTTAAAAGATGAATTTTCACCTTTTCTGCTCCTAACATTAAAAGTCTTGGACTCAATTTCTTTTTCCCCAACTACAAGAGAGTAGGGTATTTTTTTTGAAACTGAATTTCTAATTTTATAACCAAGCTTATTATCTGAGGCATCAACTAGAGACCTAACATCAAGGTCATTTAGCTTTGAATTAATTTCATTGCAGTGATCTACAAATTTTTCTGATACAGGAAGAATTGCTAATTGAATAGGAGTAATAAATAAAGGAAGCCATCCATTTGTATTTTCTAATATAATTGCTATAAATCTTTCTAAAGATCCAACAACTGCCCTATGAATCATGATAGGTGTTTGGTTTTTATCATCTTTATCTTTATACTTTGCTCCTAATCTTTCAGGTAAGTTAAAATCTAATTGTATTGTTCCACACTGCCATTCTCTACCAAGAGAGTCTTCTAGTGTATATTCAATTTTAGGACCATAGAATGCACCTTCGCCATCTAGAATGTTAAAATCTTTTTCATTATCAGTAAGAACTTTTTTTAATTGATCCACAGCATTGTCCCAACTTTCTTGCGATCCAATGCTTTTTTCGGGTTTAGTAGAGATATTGTATTTAATTTTTTCAAAACCAAACTTTTTATAAACTCTCTCAATTAATTGAGTCGTTTCATTGCAAACATCATAAATCTGTTCATCAGTGCAAAATATATGAGCATCATCTTGAGTAAATCCCCTTACTCTAAATAGGCCATTTAAGGCACCTGAGGGTTCGTAACGATGGCATTTACCAAATTCTGAATATCTTAGGGGTAGATCTTTATAAGTAATTAATTGGGAGTTGTATAAGACTATATGGCAAGGGCAATTCATTGGCTTTAAAGCAAAAGTCTTATTATCCTTTTCAGAGGTAAACATATTTTCTTGAAAATTATCCCAATGTCCAGATTTGACCAAAAGCTCGTTTGATACTAATTCTGGAGTTTTTACTTCTTTATAATTCAATCTTTGCTGTTCGCTTCTAATAAATTTCTCAATATTTTGATAGAGCGCTAAACCTTTTTCTTTCCAAAAAACATTTCCAGCTGATAAGTCAGTCAACAGAAAAAGGCCCATATCTGTTCCAAGCCTTCTATGATTTCTCTCTTTGGCTTCTTCAAGGTTTTTTAGATACTTATCTAAATCTTTTTCACTAAAAAATGCAGTAGCATAAATTCTTTGAAGCATCTTATTTGTACTAATACCCCTCCAATAGGCACCAGATACGCTAGTAATTTTGATACTTGCATTATAGTCTTTTGTACTTTTGTGATGAGGCCCTTTACAAAGATCAGTAAAATTTTTTTGCTCATAAAGTGTAAGTTCTGATGAGTTATCTAAGTTTTTAATTAATTCAATTTTATAGGGATTATCTTCAAAAAATTTCAGAGCTTCTTCCTTTTTAATAATTTTTTTGGTAAAGGATCTACCTTCATTTAAAATTTCTTTCATTTTACTTTCAATATTATTTAAGTCTTCATCAGAAAGTGTATTTTCCATATCAAAGTCATAATAAAAACCATTCTTTATAAACGGTCCTATAGTTGGTTTAGCATTTGGAAATATTTCTAAAACTGCTTCTGCTAAGATATGAGCCATATCATGTCTCATAATATTAAGAGCATCTTCAGAATTAGCTTTTATAGGTTTGCTATTCTCTACCTCAGAATCAAAATATTCATTATTTTGATCTTTATATGCAATTATTTCATTCATGATTCTAATTTCTTAAAAAAGCAACTTTTTGTTCCTGTATGACAAGCACCTGTGCCTTCTAAACTAACTTCAAAAATTAAAGTATCGTTATCACAATCTACATAAATATTAAATAACTTTAAAAAATTACCTGAGGTTTCACCTTTAAGCCAAATTTTCTTTTTACTTCTACTCCAAAAATGGCATTTATTTGTGTTGATTGTTAATTCCAAAGAATTTTTATTTGAATAAGCTACCATTAAAATTTCTTTAGTTGACCGCTCTTGAACAACTGTTGGGATTAGCCCATCAGCATTAAAAACCAGTTGATTTATTTTGATATTTTCCAATTAATTGAATTTTTAATGATTTTTACTCTTATTGCAGTATTTTTCAATGAAGAAAACAGAAATTCAAATGAAATATTATCTAGCACCAATGATGGGTTATACTGACTGTTATTTCAGAAATTTAGCTGAAAATATTTACGGTAATAATATTCAAACTTTTTCAGAAATGATTGTAGATAAAGCTATTATTCACAATGAATCCAAAACTATAAGTAAACATTTCTTAGATAATAATAAAAGTGCAATACAGATAGCGGGGTCTGACCCTCAAGAAATAGGCCAAGCAATTAATAAATTAAATAATATTGATTTAATAGATCATGTTAATTTCAATCTTGGATGCCCGAGTTCTAGAGTTCAGGAAAATAAATTAGGTTTAGCGCTCACAAAAGAACCAAAATTAGTAGAGCAATGCCTTGCGTCCCTTACTAAATATAAAAAAGAAATATCAATTAAATGTCGTTTAGGATTGGGTTTGGAAGAAGACAGGAAATACATTGATAGTTACTTAAGTTTATTTTCTAAAATAGGAATAAAAAATATTTTTGTACATTGTAGAAATGGTGTCTTAGACTTAGATACTAAAAAAAATAGAACAATACCTAAAATAAATTACAATTTATTTTTTTGGTGCCAAAAAAACCATCCAAATTTAAATCTCATTCCCAATGGTGAAATTAATAATAAAGAAACATTTAAATTCTTAATAAATAAAAAGATATCTAACTTCATGATTGGTAGACAGTTTTCTAAAGATATACTTTTTATTGAAAAAATAGG
>PYIJ01151443.1_pt1 | contig 10855 bp, 12 predicted proteins | sample 3578051 | NCBI WGS metagenome assembly PYIJ01 (sample SAMN08408021, study PRJNA431606) | Marine metagenome isolate SA_KN192-05_S13_5m, whole genome shotgun... | biome: marine; feature: oceanic pelagic zone; material: water; isolation source: surface water sample, 0.2-0.8 um fraction ... | reverse complement strand
TGTTTACTTGCTTGCCCTCAACCATCTGTCTAGCTGCCATAGTGTACTTACCCATCTTGGCTGCTGCTGCAGGACTAGCTGCTAGGAAAGCATTGATAGACTTTTGATCACTAGGTCCATTATAGCCCAACGCTGGGAGTATCTTGTTTGTCATTGTCTCAGGCTTGAAACCCATGAATTTTTTAGCCATATCTTATTTCCCTATTTGCATCCACAATGATGCGGCAATGAATGTTATTATTGCTACTGTTGACATCTTTACAATAGTTGACCATACACCCTTACGTGTATCACGCCATGCTTCTAGTAAGCTACGCATCTCACTTATATCTTTACGAGCATCATCATCGTGTAATCCTACTTCACGTAACGCTGCTGTAGCTCCACGTTTAGCTGCACGATCTAGCATATCTTCTAGTTCTTCTGGTGTCATACTATTTCCAATGTGCTGCTGCTAATTGCATTATAGCTGATCCTGCTACAATATTACTGCCGGGGTTGTTTTGATCAGCTAAGTAACTTGTTGTCCCTGTTGAAGTTCCCTCATCTTTCCATGTAAAATGATTAGTGGCACTTTCTAAATCAATCTGTTGTATACTATCAGAATTGCTTACTGTTACAGATGCTGCAGGGCTTGTGTCCTCAGTAATTCCAGAACCTATTGTGCAACCATTGTACTGTGTTGAAAGAGAAATAGTTTTAGAGTAGCTTGTGTTGTCAGTATTTTGTGCCGTATTAGTTGAAAAAGGAGTAGAACTATTATAATTAGTTATTTCCCAAACATGAAGAACGGATCTACCACTACCACCATTACCAGTGATATAAGTACTACCAGAGGAAGAGGTAACTAAGTAATATACTGCTGATGTCAGAGCCGCACCCCAAACGCCACCAGTAGGAGCAACGTCTATTTTTGCAGCAAGCGTCATATTTGTGCCACCACAAGTCACATATGTGTTGCCAGATCCTGCTAATTGAAGGGTAACAACAACTAACTTTGAACCAGAACTTAGTGTGACAGAACCAGATGGGAAACCATTACCAGTTGTTGATGCTCTTCCTTTGTAAACAGCAGTAGCAGCAGTAGCGGTAACACCATAGTACTCGCTAAAAGCATTTTGTGCGGTAGAACCCTTGCCTATCATAGAACGTATATCAGCATCGTTGATTGTAACTTCGCTTGTGCTTGAGCCACCAACTTCAACGTGCATTTGATTTATGCTTATTTGACCACTACTTGGTAGAGCCATTATTCACACTCACACTTTTTACATTTACACTGATCTAATTTTTCTTTTAACTCTTTTATAGCTTCGATCAACAACCCATGCAGTTGGTCATACTGAACAGTTTTAAATTCAACGTTACTATGATCATTAAAAACTAAATTGGTATCGTGAACAGCAGTTGGCAAAACATCTTCAACTTCTTGCGCTATAACCCCTGCACCTTGTTTTCCATCATGGTTAAAAGTAAAAGTATACCCACTTATTTGACAAACTTTATCTAGTGCGTTTTCAATTCTTTTAACGTCACTTTTTAATCTACTATCAGATATGGAAGTTGAGTAACCAATAATGTTACCATCAACGTGCAAGTCACCATTGTCAGCAAGGCGCATATCCTCTGCACCAGAAGTGTAGAAACGTAGACCTACATCAGTATCATAATGGATGTAATCGTTTGAATTGCCAGTGTGTACATCCGTATTACCGCTAGAACGCATATCTGCATTAAGAGTAAAAGTTAAATCATAGGGATCTGCATCCGATCCTGTTGATGTGTCAGTCCAGTTGATATCAATGCCGCCACCCTCAACAAACTTAACTTCTTTGCCGTCAACAATAGATACCTCAGTTCCATCACCATCTTCTAATACAAATCCAGCACCAGCAGATGTAACAGTTCCAGTAACAGTTAAGTTACCAGCTATGGTAGCATTTTCATCTACAGTAAGGTTATCTGTTTTTACTGTGCCATCAAAGAAGGCATCTTTATATTGCAATACGCTTGTACCCAAGTCCATAACATTAGTTGTTTTAGGTCTAAGTACAGAAGCTGTAGCAACTATATCTTGAGATGGTCCTATCTTTTCAATAGCCGAACCTTCTGCTGCTGTACCATCATGTGAGTGACCAGTACTAGCATTAAATGCTGACTCTATTTGATTGTACTCGTTATTAAAATCATCAGCGTCAATAACACTACCTGTAGCTATATTAGCTGTTGCTTGTCTTGTATAACCTGCCATAATTACTGCCTATCGTTTTGTCTGTACTCAAGAACGGCTGTGTCAAGAGTGAAGGTTGGATTTGTTGAGTTATCTGTAATACGCAATGAAATTGTTTTAAAAGAACCAATTACATTTTCTTTATATATTTGATCTAGTACTCCACCATAGGTACTAGTACCATACTTAGCATTAGGAGAACCAAATAAAGACACGGCACTTCCTGACGAAGTAATTGGTATAGTAGCTGGTTGAACAATACTTGGATCACTCTGTGAGTTAAAGTCTATTTTTAAATTTAAATCTAGGTTCATTGTTCCTGTAGGTACTGCATACAAAGTTAACTTATACATTGTCTTACGTATCTGTGGATCTGTAATCGGCATAAAAGGTGATTCATATACTGCTTCTATTGGACTGCCATCAAAAGAATTACCTGAATCCATTCTATAACAAAAACCATCATCATTGGCAAACATTATAGTTTCTGTTCCACCTGTATATGTACTATCTGCTACATTTACTTTTAAGCCTTTAGTTGTTGACCAAGCTATACCACTTCCACCTTGAGCAACAAACTTAGTAGCTATTAAGCCTGATGAATTTGATGATGATACGGAAGGTACATAAGAGAATAATCTATATTGAGATTTACCCCTAACAAGTACAGAGCAAAATTTATCTGTTTGTGCTATAAACTCGTTAGCGTCTTTATAAATGGGATCAGATGCAATGTCAAGAGCAAGGTCACCAATACGATCAGTAGCACTAAGTAAACGTATACCATCAGGAGACAAGTAAGCCACGTCACCACCAAATTCCTGTATGCTGTCTGGATTAATACATCCTATTCTATCTGTTATAGGTTCTAGTTTAAAGTCAGCCGAGGTGTTACCTGTAAGTTTTTTTATTGTATTCGTAGTAAAGATTATAAGATTTTCACGAAAGCCTATCATGCCTGTAACATCAAAGCCTACGTTTATAGTACCAGCACCATTACTTGTAGCAAAATCGTCTACTGTAGTAGGTGCTGTAAAAAATATCTTACTGCCCTTTGAGTAGAAAGCATGGTTCTTAAATACTGATACATTCTCTGCACCTTCTACATCTGAACTGTTTGACGATGTAAGGTTTACTGTAGTGTTACCACTAGAATTAAATATTACTGGAAAACTTTTACTATCAACAAATATAGTTTTGTCTTCTTGTGTAAAATTAAAAGATGCGTGTCTTATCTTTAGTGTATTGGTAGCTGAACTTGTGCCTACATGTGACCAAGTTGTGCCAGTTCCATGAAAGTAAAGTGTTTTATTTAGTTGACTAGAATGAAACGTACCAAAAGTAAGAACAGTATTATCTGATATTGATTGTGCTGAGTCAAGTGCAATACTGTTCTGATTTGTTACTGTTGCTACTTTTACAACACCAGATATACCTGTTCCTGTAACAAACATACCAGCCTTTATGTTAGTAATAAAACTAAGTACAACATCATCTGCTAAAGATACTGCTGTGTCTAGTATAATACTACTCTGACTTGTTACTGTCTTTACTGTTACATCACCAGAGATACCAGTACCAGTTACAAGCATACCTTTGGTAATAGTTCCAGTAAAGCTTACACCAGTACCAGCGATACTTATGCCTGTCACTGGACCTTCTGCTAAACCTGTACCTGCTATCGTAGCTGCTGTTATACCACCAGAACCATCTACTGTAGTTATTGTTATGGTTGCATCATTAGCAGTAGTAGCACCATTTAACTGTGTACCAACTACTTTAATTGTTTCACTAGCTGTATAGCCTGAACCTGCTGCAGTAATAGCTACGGTATATGTAGTACCTGTTTTAATTACATTAAATGTAGCACTGCTACCAGAACCACCATAAGCAGATTGCGTTGGGTTTGTGTACGTAGCAACACTGGAGCCAACTGAAGTGACTGTTACTGTTGCATTGTTTGCTGAAGTAGCGCCACCTAAGTTTGCACCTACTACAGTTACTGTTTCATTAACCTTAAAGCCTGTACCTGCTGCATTTATTGCTGCTGTATATGTGCCATTTGTATTTGTTACATCAAACGTAGCACTTGCACCAGCAAGAGATGAACTACCTGTAACCCCTGTAAAGATACGTATTTTATCTAAGGCAACTGTAGTACTATTAGAGACAGCACCACTTACTACAGATGTGGCTGTGTTGTTGTCTAGAGCAACTGCTGTAGCGCTAGATACTGCTCCGTTTACTGTAGACGTAGCTGTTTGATATTCTATTATAGTAGCATTATCCATCTTCCTAGCTGTTACAGCCCTGCCAGAAGATATAACTTTCATGGCAAGAACTTCATTACCGCCGGGAACTTCGGTATTACTAAATTTATCATAGCCTTGTAATTTACTGTATCCTCCTTCTCTATCAGACTCAAAGTTCTGTAATATAGTAGCGGAACCTACAGCGTTAGTACCCTGTTGTAAAGGAGTAAGGTTGGAGATTAACCCACCTTTGAACTCCATAGGAAATGTAGCCCATTGTGTTGCCATTAGAAATGTACTCTTGTATCTCTTAGATATGGTGTTCTATTTATATTTATAGAACGTAGGTATTTTATTTGTTCTTCAAACTTCTGAAGGGCTAGTTGTGCAGATTGTGTGTCACCTCTAAACTGATAAGCATAATACATTGCACCCTCTACTATAGCAAATCTGTACTGCTCTGGTATGGGAGGAACGTCTAATGCGTTTACTAAATCATATCCTAGTGTGTAATACTCATAGACTATAGTATATGCTTTATCAGGAACAGGATGACATATAAGTTCTCTACCTGGATTTCTTACAATAAATCTAGGAACACCACGTATGTCTGCTGCTGTGTTGAACTCAGAGTCAGCATACTTTTCTAACCACTCTTCATATACTAAAGATTTAAGTTTTTCTGTTCCTACATCTAAACTATCATCTCTCTTTACACGAAAGGAGTTCATGTTTATTGTTTTGGTATCTGGTGGATAAGCATACTTCATAGTACCAGCAGCTAAAACTAACTCTTCTTGCACATGATTCCAAGGCCATTCAAACTCTTCTTGATTGATGTGTCTTACTGATGAGTTGACAGCATCTTTAGCTAGGCCATAGAATCCTACAGCAGCAGAAAAGTTTGTAGCAGTTAGTTGTACTTCGTTTAGTCTATTGTTAACATCGTTAACTAAGCCAAGAAAATCATAAGCCATTTATCTTTCCCTAATAGGTAGTATCACAGTTCGCTCAAATGTTAAGCCTTGTGTTGTAGTTATACGACAACTAATATTATATCTTTTATGGTCTGTGCCTTGACCAAAACGTGCAGTGGCTACATTTCCAGAAACTGTAGTTGCTATAAATTGTAATCCGTTTACCGTTTGTGCTGTTTCTACTGGCACTTTGGTTCCGTTTGCATCCTCTATAGAAAATAAAGCAGATGCTATGGAGTTGTCACCCAAAAACCTAGACCAGTCTACACTGAAGTCTGTCTGTTCGTCAGGGTCTTTTTCAGGCCATTTGTACGCCATATTATATCCTTAACTAGTTATATATACTACTCTGTGTTGATTTATAGGACGTATAACTACCATCCTTTGTCTACTAAACTGATCTGCAAAATCATCAAAAGGAAAAACTATACCAGTAGCAGAGGTAGCATTTAATGCTGTAGAAGCAGTTGTACTGCCTATTGTGAATGTCGCTGGTCCAGTTACTGTGGGAAGGGTTTGAGAAAATGCACCAACAACGTTAGAAAGGGTAGAAGTTGCAGGACCAGTTACAAATAGAGATGCTGAATTACTACTAGTAGATATAGTATTGCCCATAGCATTTCCATGTGCGGTGCAGTAATATCTAAGTCCTTGAAGAGGTGCATTAAAAGGTACGGTAAAAGTTACAGTTGCTCCTGAATTACCTGCTGATCCGCTATTTGAAACTCCCGAAGTATAACTAGACGATCCACTTTTAAACCTTAATGGGTGTCCAGTGTTAGTGTTATCACTTACATCAAAGACGTATGTTACTCCTTTAAGAAGTTGTAGCGTTGGGTTGTTTCTGCTATTTAAAACAAATATATTAACCCCACCTACATTGGCAACAGTTACAGTAAAATTAAGAGTACTTGCTACAGTGTTTAACTCATTGCCCATAGAATTGCCATGTACTGTGCAGTAGTATCTGGCTGGCTGAAATCCTGTCTCTGCTACTTCAAGGGTTACTGTTGCACCTGCTTGACCTGCTACTCCGTTTACTGTAACTCCTGAACTAAAAGAAGCACCTAAAGCATCTTTAAATCCTAGTGGATGCCCAGCATTAGTATTGTCACTTACATCAAAGACGTATGTCAATCCTTGTACGAATGTTAGTACAGGAGCCTGTACACCATCTATAAAGAAATAATTAACACCACTTACATTAGCAACAGTTACTGTATAGTTATGTGATTGTAATTCTTCAACGTCACCAAAAGCAGAACCAAGAGCATTTACAGTTGTTAAAGATCCACTAGCGCCACCTGTTGCAGTAGTGGAATTAAATGCAGTTGATGCTGTAACTGCAGGAGATGTGGTGTTTGCTTTGGCGGCAAATGATAATGCAGTTGCGCTTGTAGGAAATGCTATACCAATAAGATTAACATCTCCTGGACCTTGGGCTGTGATGTTACCTACTTCCCCAGTAGCAGCTTGTCCAACAAGTTCGTTTGGTATCGCAACACCTGTAGTAGTAGGAGCATTGACTACACCCGGAGCAGTTAGTGTAGAAAGAACAACAAAGATACCAGCATCATCTGCACTACCTATTGGTACTTCTGCTATTGCGGAAAGTCCTAACATCTAATCCTCTTTTTCTACGTCAAACACCACGTTACCTGAAACAGTCATTCGATAATCATCACTTGTGTAGAATGGGTAAACTAAATGATTTAATCTCGATGGAAACATTAACATTTTACCTTCAAAACTTTTGTCTGCGTTTACGTTTATGGGAATTACGTCACCCATAGCGTCATGTACTAAAAAACAAAGCCTTGAAGTAAATCTGCCAGAACTTGTTGGTGGAAAAACCTCATCTTCTTTTTGTAAATCGTAAGGTATTTTTAAAAATATAATAAATGAAAATAGACCACCATGATAATGTACTGGATTAAATTCGTGTTTCTTTTGTAAATTTATCCACAAACTATTTAGTTTTAATGGTTTGGAAGATGATATCACTCGCTGGTTTGCTATTGTTCTATATAAATACGGATCATGCGCTATTCCAGTAATAAAGTTATCTACATAATTAGGCCAATTTTCATAGGCAAATTCTTTTTTAATATGTCCTGCCAACTGATGGTTATGGCTTTTATCGCTTATCTTATTTTTTAAATAATATAAAACATTATGAGGTACGTCATCTATTGGTAATATTCCCCATTGAAAAAACTCAGACTTTTGTTCTTCCCAATTATTCATAATCATTTTCTACTCAGTTATACTTACTTGAAACCATTCCTGTTTTTCCTCATCCCACATATAAACATGCGTTTCTGTATCTTCTGGCTTTGCTGTAGGTGGCTCCCATTCTCCATTTTCGCTGTTCATTGTCCATGATGGAAAAGGTTTTGGTGCAATAAAAGCATCTATACTTGCATTGTAAGAGCCGCCAATACAAGCATATCTTCGCCTTATATTATGGTTAAAGCTTGTTTGTTTCCATTCTGTGTTAGCCCCGAAAAGACTCTTACAAAACGCTATGCCAACAGCTTCGCTTTCTTTTCCGTCTTCGTCCTTACAATCATCGTCACCTATAACAACTACATCAGTGACAATATTATCTTCAAGTTTTGCAAAGTGAGCCATTACTGAAACCTATACTGAACAATGACAATGCCAGAACCACCGTTTCTAGTAGCTGAATAATTCCAAGCAGAGCCTCCACCACCGCCAGTGTTTCCTGAACCAGATGTCGGCCAATTGTGTGAACCTTGTAGACCGCCACCGTTACCACCACCGCCAGAGCCGCCACTTGAAGTACTAGCTACCCAACTAACACCACCGCCACCACCGCCTCTAGTTGCACCGAAATGATAAGAGCCGCTACCACCGTTGCCGCCATGATGAGTTCCTCTTGCGTGACCGTTTTGACCGCTTGCCCCTGCGCCACCGCCACCGCCTCCTGCAAGTCTACGTCCAAAGCCACCACTATTACCTTGACCGCTTATACCACTAGCACCTGAGTACGTTCCCCCTGCACCAGTGTCAAAACCACCACCGCCACCAGAACCACCAGAATTAGCAGGGGTAGATGGCTCTAGCGCTGATGCACCACCACCACCACCAGTTGACGTAATTCCTGCAAACGAACTATTCCCACCATTACCGCCAGTTGTATTGTTATAGTTTGAAGATCTACCAGCACCGCCACCGCCAACTGCACAATAATAACCGCCAGTTCCAATTCCTGTTGAACCGTACCTATAGCCCCCTGCGCCACCGCCACCAACACCAGTTCCACCACCGCCACCTGCAAGAATTAAGTAGGTAACAGTATTTGAACCAGCGGCATTTCCTGCGTTGGAAAAGGTAAGTGTTCCAGAGCTATAAAAGTAATGCGTTCTATAATTACCACTTTGAGAAACACTACCACCAGTAGCGTAAACATACTGAGCGTTACTTTTACCGTAGAATTGGCTCATACTTATTGCGCCACTACCGGGTATGCCACTTGCTACACCATAATATTCATTCATGGAGTGTGGTGCAGAGCCTCCAAATTCAGATGCAATGTTAGCTAGTGATATTGCTCCACTGGATTGTAACGTCATTTCTAACCCTCAAGTATTGCTTTAAGCCGCTCTATTTCATCTTGCTGTTCTTTTATGGCTTCGATTAGCAAGCCAACCATGTTGCCGTAATCTACTGCCTTGCTTGACGTTGTTTCGCCTGTTGTTGGGTTTGTCTCTTCAACATCTAAAACGACTTCAGGTAAAACCTTTTCAAGCTCTTGAGCAATTACACCAGTTCTAGCACGTTCAGTTTCTTTCTCTGTGTAATAAACGCCACGCATTTTTTTTATTTTATCAACGGCATTATCTATGGTAACAATATCTTTTTTGAATTTTATATCTGAGTAAGCCGTTACGTTGCCATTGGCTGTAAAATTACCACTATGATCAAAATAGAAATTATTAGCACCTGCACTATCTCTAAAAACCATTTGACCGCTGTTACTGTATTGGTAATAGGTTGAGGTTGAATGATGCTGTATTTTAGAAGTAGCTTCCCCTGTCCAAGTGCCATCATTTAGTCTAATATCGCTACCCGCATTAATAGTTACTGCACCTGCGCCACCTGCAAACGCAATATCTCCAGATGCGGTATCGCCAGTATCACTTCTGAGAAACTGAGATGCTTCTAGCCCATCTACTTGGTCAGCATTTATATTTAGCGCATCAATATCAGATTTTGTTTGATCAGCCGTTGCTGAAGCCTCAATCCCATTTAGCTTAGTATGGTCAGCGTCAGTAAACACATTGCTATCAGTAGCTGCCTCTACTGCTGCCCTAATTTCTGCATCTGTTTGATCTGCTGTAGCTGATGCTTCTATACCATTTAACTTGGTATGGTCAGCATCTGTAAAAACATTACTGTCTGTAGCACTTTCAACAAGCGTTCTAATTTCTGCTGCTGTTTGATCAGCAGTTGCACTTGCTTCAATGCCATCTAACTTCGTTCCATCAGCAGCTAAATCCCTACCATCAACAGTGCCACCAACAGTAATATTATTTCCTATTGCTACATTGTTACTAGCATCTTCAAATACTAATTTAGAAGATGGCAGGGTGACAAAAATATCTTTTTCACCAGTAGACCAACTTACAGCATTATTACTATTTGAACTGTTTAGTATTGTAGTTCTGGCAAGCGTTGTCCCAGAAGCCGTAAATGTTCCAATGCCAAGCTCAAATTGAGTGCCATCAGTACAGCAGTAGTAACAGGTATTACCATCACCAACTGCTGTAAAGCCTTGAAAATTTCCTGTGGCTCCTTCTAGAGTGTAGGTTCCTGTTCCAGTTGTTTCAGTCGTTTCTTTTACTCTATTTGGATTTACTAGTGCCATTTTTTTATCCTTACGTTATACGTATAACTGCGTTGGATGCATCTGCTGTAGGAAAGATGACAGTAAAATCACCTGCTGTCGATGCCACGTTTGAACCAAACGAGAACACAGCTATGGCTTTGTTACTCGCTGAAGTATTATATATGATAGCTCCTGCAGCCGTTATTGTCAGATTCGAGAACACTTCATCTGCAAAATCTACAAATGCCGTAGTTCCCGATAACGTTATACTAGCGGAGTCTAACGCTTGCCCTCCTGCACTATAGTTTGTTCCTGTAGCTTCATCTGAGTTACCTGTGAGAACAGAGTAGTTAGTTGTAGCTGCACCGTATGAACCTGTAGGAGAAGGCTTAATTAACGCTAACTTTAGCGTGTGTGTGTCTAAATCGTGAACACCCCCAAGAAGCTCTTCCTTGAAGCTGCTGCACATTGCTGTAGTAATAGTACCCATGAGAATGTTCCTTTTGTTAAGGGCAATGTAAATGCACTAAGAGGCCAGCAT
>PYIJ01292269.1_pt1 | contig 10857 bp, 12 predicted proteins | sample 3578051 | NCBI WGS metagenome assembly PYIJ01 (sample SAMN08408021, study PRJNA431606) | Marine metagenome isolate SA_KN192-05_S13_5m, whole genome shotgun... | biome: marine; feature: oceanic pelagic zone; material: water; isolation source: surface water sample, 0.2-0.8 um fraction ... | reverse complement strand
TTGTATGTCTGAGTCAGAGCAACGCACTTGGGGTAATTTTGTTAAGCAGAAATTGACCTCTAACGGGCCTTGGCTGGGGATTGACGAATATTTTGAGAAGATAGGTGACTTATCTGGAAATACACTCGATAGGCCTGATACATCAGACCATTTGATCCTGGAAGATTTAATGAAGCATGGTCGAAAGCTAGCTTCGAGATATCAAATTGATATAGATAACGCTTAGCCATGGTTATGCCGATAATCACTTTTACTAAGGTATCAAAACAATATGGCGATACCGTCGTCTTATCAGAGATTGATCTCGAAATTCCCAACCAGCGAACAACGGTGATCGTAGGTCAAAGTGGTAGTGGCAAGACGACGCTGCTTAGAATGGTGAACGGTCTGATAAGGCCAGACTCAGGACGACTGGAGGTTTTCGGTGATCTAGTTCCGGAGGAAAATATTGAAAACTTCCGTCGGAAGATAGGTTACGCCGTACAGGGAGCTGGTCTTTTTCCACACGTCTCTGTCAAAGAGAACATTGTGTTGATCGCCCGTTTGGAGGGATGGAGCCTCGAAGATATAGACGAAAGGTTTGAAATGCTGATGCGTCAGATGGAACTACCATTAGATCTGTCAGACAGAATCCCCAACGAATTATCAGGGGGTCAGCAGCAGAGAGTTGGATTATGTCGAGCTCTAATGTTGAAGCCAAAACTATTACTACTCGATGAGCCATTCTCCGCTGTTGACCCGCTAACGAGGTTAGAGCTCTATGAAGTTGTAGAGAAGCTAAATACAAATGAAGCGGTCAGTATTGTGATGGTTTCGCACGATCTCGGTGAAGCGAAGCGATTGGGTGATCGTATGGTCGTGCTGCAAAACGGAATAATTCTTCAAAACGATCTGATTAGTAATGTGATTGGAAATCCCGCGACTCCCTATGTCGAAAGGTTGGTTCAAAGTGCGACTTAAACTCCTTGCGTTGATTTTGACTACTTTCTTTATTTTTAGCGGCCTTTCGGCGACAGAACGCTCGATAACGATTGGTTCGAAGAACTTCGGTGAAAATTTTCTACTAGCTGAAATCTTGGCTCTCATGTTGGAGTCTGAGGGTCTCTCTGTGGATAGAGCATTTGGTTTGGGAGGCACTCTGATTTGTTACGAAGCATTGAGAAACGAGGAAATCGATTTGTATTTCGAATATACGGGAACTCTGAGTCGTGCTGTTTTGAATCTTGAAGAAGTAGTTTCCGAGGAGAGTCTGGCAGAGCAATTACTTACCGAGGGATTGTTTATGATGCCTCGTCTTGGATTCAACAACACATATGCCATAGCAGTTAGACGCGAAACAGCGAATCTGCTGAAAGGTAAAACAATTGGTGCTTTAGGAGGCCAAGAAGATTTGAAAGTTGTTTTTAGTCATGAGTTTCTCGAACGCCCTGACGGATGGAATGGCTTATCGAGGCGATACGGCCTGTCTTTTTCAGTCTCAGGTATTGAGCATGGCTTGGCATATCGAGCACTGGCGGACGGTGTTATCGATGTGACGGATGCATACAGCACCGACGGGGAGCTGGAGCGTTATGATCTTGTTCTTCTTAATGACAGCTTATCGTTCTTTCCTACCTACTTCGCTGTCCCTCTGGTGCGAGCCTCCTGGGCCTCAGATAAAGAAAACGCCTCTATTCTCAGAGTCATAGAAAAACTAAGCGGTGAGATTGATGATGCGACTATGAGATCTTTGAATGCACAGGTTGTGTCAGAGGGCATCACCTACCAACGGGTCGCGAGAGCCTTTGTCCTGCAAAAAGGTTTTGTTGCAGACGGAGTCCTCGAAGCAGAGAAAGAAAGCGTGTTGAAGGATATCTTATCCGATCTCGGTCGCAATCTAATTAGGCACCTTGAACTGACGGGATTGGCATTGTTCTTTGGAACATTTTTTGGCCTAGCCATTAGCCTATTTGCATACGACAAAGCAGGGATCTCGAAAATTGTTTTGAGTCTCTGCGGACTATTGCAAACAATCCCCTCGCTTGCATTGCTGGCAATCATGATCCCGATATTTGGCATTGGATTTCTCCCTGCAGTGATCGCCCTTTTTTTGTACTCATTGCTCCCAATCGTAAGGAATACTTTGACCGCATTGACCACTATCGACCCAGTATTGATCTCTGTCTCAGATGCCCTAGGTATGACAAAGTGGCAGCAACTGCGTTTGGTCAAGCTGCCGCTTTCCGCTCCGGCCATTTTTGCCGGAATCAGGACAGCGGCGGTCATTAGTATTGGCACGGCGACTCTCGCTGCTTTCATAGGCGCGGGTGGCTTAGGTGATCCTATTGTTGTTGGCCTATCTCTCAGCGATATGAATTTAATATTGCAAGGAGCAATACCCGCTGCGCTACTTGCACTACTGACAGAGTATTGTTTCGGTAAGGCTGAGAGTGCCGTATCCTCTCGTTACAGAAAGGTTTCATAGGAGGGCTCTTTGCAACCGTTACAAAGGGGAAACATCCGCCTCGCGGCTACGGTCATGTTGGTTCGAGATAGCAATGAGGGTTTGCAGGTGTATATGATAAAGAGGCCCGGTAGAGGGGATTTTCCTGATCTTCATGTTTTTCCGGGTGGTAAATTAGAGGAGAACGATTGGAATCCAGATCTGTGCAAGGGGTTATCCGATGAAGATGCCAGCGGTTTCATGGGAATTGAATCGGGAGGGCTGCGGTATTGGTTCTGTGTCGCGAGAGAGTGCTTCGAGGAATGCGGTGTGTTATTGGCGACGACCGCGGATGGGCAATTTCTCACCTCAGATAAACGATTAGAGTTAGCATCAAAGGGTAGACAAGAGCTTTTGGCGGGTACGCTAGATTGGGCTGTTTTTTTAGAATCGAATGACTTAGTAATTATGACGGACCGACTAGTCTATTTTAGCCATTGGATAACTCCAGAAGCAGCGCCGAGAAGATTTGACACTCGATTCTTTCTTGCTGCGATGCCTGAGGCTCAAAAGGCATTATCTGATACATCGGAGACAGCGGACGACGGTCAATGGATAAAACCACAGTCAGCGTTGAATCTTTATAAGGAGAAAGAGTGGCTCATGATTGATCCAACTCTGCGCTCTCTTGAAGCGTTAGTTGCTTTCGATAGTGTCGAGAAAGCAATCTCCGGTGTAAGGGCTGCTGAGCACGTAATTCCCTGGACTGAAGACTTAGGACGGCAAGGTATGCAGCCGCGTTCTTCGTGACCGTGATTATTTGAGGGTAGGACGCTATGGAGAAATCTGAGGAACTGAATTGGGAATTGCAAGGATCAGAATACCACGATGCTGATTTAATTCTTTTCGATAAGCGTATAGATAAACGAAAGAATCCTCGAACACAAAAAGTGTTGGACCGCTTGGTCCTTGAGTCGGTCGACTGGGTCAACGTCGTAGCTTTAGATTCAGAGAATCGATCATTGATGGTGCGACAATTTCGGTTTGGTGTCGGATACGTGACTCTAGAGACTCCTGGGGGAATGGTTGATCCGGGAGAACAATCTCTTGACTCAGCTAAACGAGAGCTGTTGGAGGAGACTGGCTTTGCGAGCGATGAATGGTCTTATTTGGGTGCAGTCGAACCAAATCCTGCTTTCCATAATCACCTTTGCCACCACTGGTTGGCACAAAACATCTATAAAAAAGGGGCTCAGTTATTAGGTGAAGGGGAAGCAATTCAAATCGAGTTTCTATCTCAGAAAGAGATCACGGCCGCGGTTCAGGGCGGGGAATTGAAGCACGCGTTGGCGCTCTCCGCACTCTCCAGAGTTTTCAATCTTTGGGAGGAAAAAGTCTGACTAGGTCGCAAGGGTTGATAGATTGTTAAAAATAGAAGGTCAGTGAATGAGATTATCCGGAAAGGTCGCCGTGATTACGGGTGCTGCAGGAGGCATAGGAAAAGCTGTTGCGCATAGATTCGTTAGTGAGGGGGCTAAGGTTGTTCTCTCTGATAATGATTTTGAAGGTCTAAGAAAGGTCGGTGAAGAGTTTGAACATGAAACCTGCTCTTGTATACCCGGTGACGTCACGCAGAAGCAACACAATGAACAATTGGCGAGAGAAGCAATTGATAAATTTGGGGCGCTGGATATCTTCGTCGCAAATGCCGGTGTTGAGGGGCGTGTCTCAAGTATCCTAGAGTCTTCTGAAGAAGAATTTGAACGGCTGATGTCTATCAATGTAAAGGGCCCCTGGCTGGGATTGAAGTCGGTAATACCCGCTATGCTCGAACACAACGGTGGTAGCATCATAATTACTTCAAGCATTGCAGGTGTAATGGGAGCGCCGAGCTTGGCTCCTTATTCGATGAGCAAACATGCAGTGATCGGATTGATGAAGTCTGCGGCCAAAGAATTTGGTTCGCAGAACATTCGAGTTAACACCGTAAATCCTGGGTTTATTAATACTCGGATGATGAGATCTATCGAGCAGGGAATGAATCCGGAAAAACCCTCAGACGCCAAAGATGCTATGACGCAAAGAGTACCTATGCAGCGCTATGGAGAACCAACTGACGTGGCGGCACTAGTCCTCTTTCTTGCTAGCGATGAGAGTCGCTTTATTACCGGAGCCAACTACATTTTGGATGGTGGTAGCAGGGCTTAATCAGGACTCTAGGTTTGTTGTGCATAAAATAGTTCTTGGTTAAATTTGACGGGTCCGCCTTGGCGTAATTTGCGCCAGAGATCTATCTAATTAAGGAGATGTCTTGAATTCCGAAGCAGTACTTTCAACAGATTTAAACCTTCCAAATAAACGATCTGGCAAAGTCAGGGACCTCTACGATGTTGAGCTCTCCAGCGGATCATCAGCCCTGCTTATTATCGCGACTGATAGGGTCAGCGCTTTTGATGTAGTGATGGAAAACGGGCTGCCGGGTAAAGGGATTGTGTTAACGCAGATATCGAATTTCTGGTTCGAATTCTTTGCCGATAAGGTTCCGCATCATCTGATCAGCACTGACGTAAGAGATGTTCCAGGGTTGTCTGAGCAAGAGCGGCAAGCGTTGAAAGGTCGGATCATGTTATGCAAGAAGACGGAGGTCGTGCCAATCGAGTGTATAGCAAGGGGTTATATAACGGGAAGCGGTTGGAAGGACTATCAAAAAACCGGTCGAGTTTGTGGTATCGATCTTCCTCAGGGACTTCAGAATAGCGATAGACTAACAGATACCCTTTTCACTCCCTCAACAAAGGCTACCGATGGTCATGATGAAAATATTAGCTTTGATCAGGGTGCGGATTTAGTGGGACGAGATATGATGGAGTGGTTGGAGAAGTCGACTCTCAGTCTTTATAACGAAGCTCGTGATTACGCCGCAAGCCGAGGCATCATACTTGCAGACACCAAGTTTGAGTTTGGTCAAGTTGACGGTCAGGGGGATCCAATCCTGATAGATGAGATATTTACGCCCGACAGTTCCCGCTTTTGGCCGGCAGAAGAGTGGCAGCCAGGGAGAGAGCAAAATAGCTTTGATAAACAAATCGTAAGAAATTATCTGGAAACTGTTGTTGCCGATGGAAAGTGGGACAAAACGCCGCCTGGACCTGCTCTACCTGAAGATGTGGTCGAGAGAAGCATCGCCAGGTACCTCGAAGCCCATAAATTACTAACCGGGAGTGATCTCTCGATCTAAACGTTTTAGGTCTGAGCGACATTTCGGAGATGTATTCAAAAATACTCATCGCGAATCGTGGAGCGATCGCGCGACGAATCGTTCGCGCCTGTCATGACTTGAGTATCCGTAGTGCGGTCGTGTTTACCGAGCCTGATCAGGGTGCACCCTATCTATCAGAGGCTGGAGAAGCTCATTTGATTGCCGGTCTATCGCCCGCGGATTCGTATATGAATACGGAGCAATTATTGAAGGTGGCCAAGGAAGTAGGGGCAGACGCTATCCATCCTGGCTATGGTTTTCTATCGGAAAATGCCGACTTCGCCAAACAGGTTCGTTCTGCAGGTATGCATTTTATTGGGCCTAGCCCAGACTGGATAGAGCGAATGGCCGATAAGGTTGAGGCCAGAAAATTGATGAAGAGCGCGGGGGTGCCGACCTTCCCCGGTAGTGGACAAATAACCAACGAAAAAGAGGCCCGTGAATTCGTGTCGGAGAATGGATTGCCTGTCATCGTCAAGCCCTCCGGCGGTGGCGGCGGTATAGGGATGAAGGTCGTATTCGATGAGAGTGAACTGGGAGAAGCGATATCGAACGCGTCGGATATGGCGGAAAAGTTCTTTTCTAACGGTTCAGTATATTTAGAACGCTGGATAGAGGATTCCCGTCACGTTGAATTTCAAATACTAGCTGATTTGGCTGGAAACGTGATGCATTTATTCGAGCGGGATTGCTCCGTCCAACGCAGAAATCAAAAATTAATTGAAGAAGCTCCCGCTTTTGGAATTGATCGAGCTGAGTGTGAAAACCTAGCGGAGCGACTAGTTGGGACGGTCAGCAAATTGGGTTACGACAATCTTGGAACTATTGAAACGCTCAGATCCTCGAGTGGCGAGTATGGGTTTTTAGAGATGAACACCAGGATACAGGTTGAGCATGGCGTAACAGAAGAGGTCACGGGCGTTGATCTGGTCGCGGCTCAGATCCGGCTCGCTGCCGGAGAAGGTTTGCCTGAAATGACTGACTTGGACGGATTTGCAGTGGAGGCCCGGGTTTATGCGGAAGACCCAGTCTCCCTTATGCCATCGACTGGAAAGTTGCGAGTTTTCCGTCCTCCGAAACTCTACGGGGTTAGAGTGGAAACAGGATTCCAAGAGGGCCAGACCATAACCCCCTATTATGACGCGTTGTTGGCCAAGTTGATCGCGAAGGGCAGGACCAGGGAGCAGGCGATTGGAAGATTATTTGTGGCTTTGAAAGCATTTGCGATTCAGGGAGTGCAGACGAACTCTGCGTTGCTGATGGGAATAATTCAGCACCAAGCTTTTTTGGAGGGTAATATAGATACCAAATTTTTGGATAAATATAAGATTATTTAAGGAATGATCGATAAGAAAATCTGAGAAGTTTTTCTTTTTAGTTGAGGAAGATCGAGATGGCTAAAATGGAAGTGGAGAGTGAGGTAACTGGAAACGTTTGGAAGATTCTTGTAGAAGAAGGGTCCAAGGTGACCTCTGGTGACGTGGTTATGATATTAGAGTCAATGAAGATGGAGATACCGGTAGAAGCACCCGCGGACGGCACGATCGCTGAACTTTTGGTTCAAGAAGAGGATCAGGTTGAGGAAGATCAAGTCGTCGCCGTGATTGACGTCAACTAAAGGTACATAAAGTGGCTTGGGATAGCGAAGTAAAAGAATTGGAAAGGCGGCGCCACTTAGCCAAACAGCAAGGGGGTGCAGAGGGGGTGGCTCGTCAGCATGCAAAGGGTCGGATGACCATTCGAGAGCGTGTTGATGTTTTATTGGACCCAGGTAGTTTCAAGGAGCACGGGAGGGCGACAGCAAGTCCAGTATATGACGACAACGGAGAGCTTATAGAGTATGTGCCCGCAAATTACGTTGTAGGCTTTGGCGAAGTCAACGGGCGGAGGATAGTGGCAGCGGGTGAAGATTTTACACTAAAAGGAGGCTCTCCTAACGCGGCCGGCTTGCGAAAAAGTGTTTATGCAGAACACTTAGCTAGCCAATATAAGTCTCCCTTAGTCAGATTGCTTGAGGGTGGTGGTGGTAGTGTCAAAGGCAGTGGTAAGCAAGGCGGCACGGTTGGCGAACCCGTGTTCTCAGAACCACGATTCAAGATTATTTCAGATTCGATGGGACAGATCCCGATAGCGTCAGCGGCTTTGGGTGCTGTAGCTGGATTCCCAGCTGGACGATTGGTGGCATCTCATTTTTCAGTTATGACCGAACATACGAGTCAGGTTTTGATCGGTGGTCCTGCTTTAGTGACGAGAGCACTCGGTGTTGAAATGACAAAAGACCAATTGGGCGGAGCCGATATTCATCTTCGTAGCGGTGTCGTTGATAACTTAGCTCGTGACGAGCATGATGCAATAGAGCAAATAAAGCGCTTTTTAAGTTATCTACCATCGAATGTATGGGAGAGGACTCAGAGATCACCCTGCGACGACCCCGTCGACAGGATGGAACAAGATTTGCTGACGGTCGTCCCCAGGGATAGCAACGCTGGTTTTGAAATGCGGTCCATAATAGAAATGGTCGTCGATAAAGGCAGTTTTTTCGAGACTGCGGCTTTGTATGGACCCAGCCAGATTTGTGGTTTCGCGAGATTAGCAGGCCAGCCCGTTGGAATTTTAGCAAATGATTGCTTGCACTACGCGGGAGCTATGACCGCCGAGGCCGCTCAAAAATATCGTCGTTTTGTAGAGCTTTGCGATACTTTTCATATTCCGGTCGTCAATTTAGTTGATCAACCTGGCTTTATGATTGGGCCCGAGTCCGAGAAAGCCGGGACTATTCGTTATGGGATGGCAGCAGTCGCAGCTGCCTCTCAGGCGAGTATTCCTTGGGCCGTTGTTCAAATCCACAAAGGCTTTGGAGTCGCAACGGCAGCTCATTATGCGCCAGGAGCCTATGTTTTAGCGTGGCCATCTGTAGAGTCTGGCGCTTTGCCGATAGAAGGCGGTGTTGCGGTCGCTTTCCACAAGGAAATTTCCGCTGCAAAGGATCCAATTGCTAAAAGGGAAGAGCTTGAGGGACGACTTAAAGACTCACGCTCACCTTTTCCGAGGGCTGAATCCTTCGCTGTCCATGAATTAATTGATCCCAGAGAGACCAGGCCGGTACTATGTGACTGGGTGGAATGGATTCAGCCAAATTTAGATACTCTGGTGGGACCAGTGACCTTTCCAATAAGGCCTTAATAAAAAGGAGAACCTCATGACAATCAGTTTCGAAAACCAAGTGGCGATTGTAACCGGTGCTGGCGGAGGACTAGGGAAATGCCACGCACTCGAACTTGCGAAGAGAGGAGCTAAGGTAGTTGTTAATGACCTTGGCGGCAATATGGATGGTACCGGCGGTTCGTCGGAAGCGGCTGAATCGGTAGTAAAGGAAATAAAAGCTGCCGGTGGGGAAGCCATTGCAAATGGCGGATCGGTGTCTGATCGAGCCGGCGCTCTCAGTATGGTTACGGACGCTATGGATGCTTGGGGTCGCGTGGATATTTTGATAAATAACGCTGGGATTCTCAGGGATAAATCATTCTCGAAAATGTCCTTAGATGATTTTGAGACCGTGGTAAACGTGCACCTTCTCGGAGCTGCCTATTGCTCCCACGCGGTGTGGCCGATCATGCGAGAGCAAAATTATGGAAGAATCCTAATGACGACTTCGCCAACTGGCCTTTACGGGAACTTTGGTCAAACTAATTATGGAGCCGCCAAGCTTGGTCAGGTTGGGTTGATGAATAGTCTGAAATTAGAGGGTGCAAAGAACAATATTTTCACAAATACGATTGCTCCGATTGCAGCGACCCGAATGACTGAAGGAATAATGCCGGGTGAGGTCCTCGAGAAGTTGGGCCCTGAGCTCGTTACGCCGGCAGCGATATACCTAGTGAGTGAAGACGCGCCAAACGGCGTTGTTTTGCAGGCTCAGGGCGGTTCCTTTTCTCTAGCTTGTATTGTCGAAAACGATGGCGTGGAAATAGGGATCGAGGCTACTCCCGAAGATATCCGCTCTCGCTATGAAGATATCGTGCAAATGTCGAATCTTCGCACGCGAAGCAGTATGTCTGGCTTTTGAAGACGACGAATTTTTCAGAGCCCAATAGATGATACCGGCAGTGCTTTTTACACTAGTGTTAAGCTTTTTGTTGGCGTGCCTGACCTGGCTGGTTATTGGCAGTAGGTTCGGTTTGATTCGATCCCAGGCAGAGAATGACGTTTTGAATTTGCTCTCCTACTTGCTCCTCCTTGTGCCGCTTTCCTTTGTAATTGTTTTTTTTGTGATCGGCTGAATAGTCTTAACGTTAAACGATGCCGATCCCTACAGATCTAAGTTCGGTGAAAGGTTTTCTATCCGAAGAAGAGGGTGAGAAGCTCTATAGTCTTGCTTTGGAATCTTCAAAAAAAGGCCCCATTCTTGAACTCGGCAGCTACTGCGGTAAGTCGACGATTTATATCGGTTCGGCCGTCAAGGACAATAATTCTCTTCTATATGCAGTCGATCACCACCGCGGCTCAGAGGAGCATCAGGTTGGTGAGGAATATCATGATCCAGATTTGTATGACGCAGCTGCAGACGCCGTAGATTCTCTTCCAGCTTTAAGAAGTAATTTACGAAGTTTCGGGCTAGAGGACTCGGTCGTGCCTGTTGTGGGATCAAGCGAGATGGTTGGTAGATTTTGGAATATAAGTTTTTCAATGGTTTTCATTGATGGTGGACATAGTCTTGAATCGGCACTAGCAGATTATCGGATTTGGAGCTGCCGGTTGATCAGTGGGGGATATTTGGCAATCCACGACGTGTTTGAAGACCCGTCCCTCGGTGGGCAGGCTCCAAGAAAGATTTTTGAACTCGCCCAGCAATCTGGTCTGTTTCACAGGGAAACTCTCCATCAGACTCTTGGTGTTCTAAGAAAGCTATAGATGGTCCTTAAATAATCGATGGCCATCGGTTAGCTCCTCGATGGCATCAATTGCAAGAATGACTGCGGCCCCAGTCCAGGTTGGTTTTTCTGGTGGCCAAAAAATTTTCTCGAGGTAAACGTGACCCGTCCACCAACCACCGTCCCGGTCTTGATGCCATAAGATCTTGCTCAGAAGCGCCACAGCGTCTTCTTTAAGCCCCAAAGAAGCTAAGGCGATAGTGAGTTCTGAGGTCTCCGCTGCCGTTATCCATGGCTCGTCTGCT
>PYIJ01025865.1_pt1 | contig 10873 bp, 12 predicted proteins | sample 3578051 | NCBI WGS metagenome assembly PYIJ01 (sample SAMN08408021, study PRJNA431606) | Marine metagenome isolate SA_KN192-05_S13_5m, whole genome shotgun... | biome: marine; feature: oceanic pelagic zone; material: water; isolation source: surface water sample, 0.2-0.8 um fraction ... | reverse complement strand
TTTCTTTAGATCATCTTGAACAATTGCTATAAGTCCGGCTGTAAGAAGAGTAATTACTCCAAATAACATTACTATGTCTAATGCTTCATTTGCTATTCCTTGATAAAAAGGGAACATTCTGGCTAGTAAGTAGACTCCTGCAGTAACCATTGTTGCAGCATGCATTAGTGCTGAAACTGGAGTTGGGCCAGCCATTGCATCAGGTAGCCAGACATGTAATGGAAACTGTGCACTTTTACCCATTGCACCTATAAATAGCAACACCCCAGCAACAAATGCTACATTTTTTATTGCTGGATAGTCATGCGTTGCTTGATACAAAATTTCAGATATCCTCATAGTGCCAGTATTTAAAGCCAGAATTATTATTCCAATCATTAAGCCCACGTCAGCAACCTTATTTGTAATAAATGCTTTCATCGCTGCTGAAGAGTTATCCTTAACTTCCCAGTAGTGACCTATAAGTAAATAAGAACAGACTCCAACCAATTCCCAACCAATCAAAATTTGGATTAACGTAGGTGAAGAAACTAATACAAGCATACTGCCTGCAAATAAAGTCAAAGACGTAAAGAAAAATGTATATCTTATTTCACCTTCCATATAATTTGTCGCATAAATAAATACAAGAAGCGCGACAAGTCCAACAACAAAGTACATCATTATTGAAAGACCATCTACTACCCAACCGAATTCAATATCAAATTGTCCAATATTTCCAACATTAATAAAAAATTCATTGGCAACTCCTTCAGTTACATGAAGGTACATAAGAGCTAAGCTATAAATAAATATAATTCCGATGGTACCTAATGCAACTTCAGCACCCTTGAGTGGAAGGCTCTTTCCTACAAAAGTAATAATTAGTGCAGCTATAAAGGGAAGAACTACAAGGATCCAAGCAAATTCAGCAAGTACTCCGCCGTCTGTATAGACGACCTCTCCCTCAGCGAACAAATTAATATTTGTTTTTACCATTTCATTAAATCAAATTCGTTAATGTTTGCGGTTTGTCTATTTCTAAACAACATGAGTACAATCGCAAGACCAATTCCAACCTCAGCAGCAGCAATTGTAATAATAAAAATTGTAAAAATTTGTCCTTGCATCAATGTATCTGCAAGCATGGTGTCAAACATAATAAAGTTGATATTGACAGAATTCAAAATTAACTCAATTGACAATAAAACCATTACAGCATTTCTTCTAACTAAGATTCCATAAATACCTAAAGAAAATAAAGCAGCTGCAACAACTAATACAGGCTGAACAATCATACTTGATCCTCATCAATTAGTGCTTCATCTTTTCTAGCAAGCGTTATACCTCCAATTAAAGCTGCGAGTAAAACAAAAGATACTAGTTCAAATGGGAATACAAATCTACTAAGTAGTATTTCACCTAATAGCTCAGTTGAAGAACCCGATGTTATCGTAACATCACCACCAAAACCATTAATTAATATATATGAGAATAGAAGAAAAATTGATCCAGCTATTGCTGCTCCCAGTTTTTTGTTTTTATCGTTATCAAGTTCTGCATTTTTACCAAGGGGAGCACGTGTAATCATAATACCGAATAAGAAAAGAACTATTACTGCTCCAATATAAACAAGAACCAACACAAGTGCTACGAACTCTGTTGACAACATTAAAAACAATATTGCCGTTAAAGCCAAGGTAAAAACTAATGAAATAGCTGCATGAATAACGTTTGAAGTTGTAACCACCCTTATTGCAGTTGAAAGAAGCGCAAGAAGAACGAAATAAGTTACAATTTCAAAAATTTCCATTTTTAGCTTTCTAGACCTTCAGCCTCTGGAACAGTTTTTAACCAATCATCCAAACGTTCTTTGTCGTGCAACATGTCACCCATGTTAAATTCGGAATATTCATATTCAGGAGACCAAAATAATGCATCAAAAGGACATACTTCTACACAAATTCCACAGTACATACATAATGCATAATCAATATCGAACCTATCTAAAACAGCTCTACTTCTTTGCCTACCCCCAGGTTTAGATGGAGGTTGTAATTCTTTATGCCCCTCAATATAAATACACCAATCTGGGCATTGACGGGCACAAAGCATACAACTAGTGCATGCTTCCTGATCCAAAGCGATTACACCCCTAGCTCTTGGTGCAACTTTCTCTTTTTCAAACGGATAGTTTACATTTGGTTTTGAATGGAAAGGAGACAAAGTTTTTAACATATTTACAATAACGATTTTTATTCCAATTAAAAATCCAGGCACTTTTGGTTTAAATGTTTTCATTAGAATCCAACCTTCATAACTGCAGTTACAAGAATATTAACTAAAGATGCAGGAATAAGTATCTTCCATGCAAGATTTTGAAGTTGATCTTCTCGGAATCTTGGTTGGGACCATCTTATTGCAACCAAGATAAAACCTAGGATAGCTGTCTTTGTCAAAAGAACTACTGGTCCATAAAAGTTTACCCATTCAGTTGGAAGGAGTGGTACATGGTAACCACCAAGAAATAATGTTGAAGCAATTGCACATAAAATAAACATATTCATGTATTCAGAAATGTAAAATATGAGAAATCTAATACCAGAGTATTCTGTCATAAAACCCATAGTTAGTTCTGATTCTCCAATTGGCATATCAAACGGTACTCGCATCATTTCAGCTGTTGCAGCAACCATGAAAATTAAGAATCCTACAATCTGTCCCCCAACTACAAAAGGTACTCCCCATTCAATTTGTTTTTCTACTATTCCGACTAGTGACATAGTTTCAGCTTGAATAACAACTCCAACTACAGCAAGTATTAATGGAAGCTCATAAGCTATAAGCTGTCCTGCAGCTCTCAAACCACCCATTAAGGAATATTTGTTTGCTGATGACCATCCAGCAGTTAATACACCTATTGTTCCTAAAGAGCTAATAGCAAGTGCAAAGAAAACACCCAATTCTAAATCTGCTACTACCAATGTTGGGCTCATTGGGACTACTGCAAAAAGTGCGACACAAGAAACCATAACATAAGCAGGTGCCCATTTAAATACTGGCCTATCAACTTCGGTAGGAATAATGTCTTCCTTTTGAACAAATTTAAGTATTTCTGCAAGAGGAAATATGAAACCTCTAAGTCCTACGTGTAAAGGACCCGGTCTTCGCTGCATCCATGAGGCACCCTTTACATCCATTATTGTGAATATAATTGCTCCGTTCAGAGCAGCAATTGCAAGAAACCCAACCTTGATTAAAACTTCTGTCATCTATCTACATCTCCTAGAACAAAGTCTAAGCTTCCCATAATTGCAATTAAGTCTGGGAGTAAAGCACCCTCAAGCATAATAGGTAAAATAGAAACATTGCTGAACGAAGCTGTACGAACTTTAAGCCTGTAAGGCCCTAACCCACCGTCTGAGACTATATAGTAACCCATTTCTCCCTTTGGATTTTCTGCTCTTACATAGGTACGTCCTTGGGGAACTTTAATAACTTTGGGCACCTTTGCTTGTAGTGGGCCAGATGGCATAGAGTCGATTGCTTGTAAAACAATTTTTGCAGATTCAACCATTTCTTTTACTCTGACATCCCATCTGTCGTAACAATCTCCATTCTCTCCAACTGGAATATCATAATCAAATTGATCATATGGCAAATAATCTGTTTGGGTTCTTAAGTCTGACTTAACTCCTGATGCCCTGAGTATTGGGCCAGAAACACCATAGGCTTCTGCTGTTTCTGCAGTTAGAACGCCTACATTTTTTGTTCTCTTCTTAAAAACTTCATTTCCACCAATTAAATTTTGAAATTGATCAGCTGCCTGTATAACTTTTTCCATAGCTACTTTTGTATCTCTATAAAATCCGGCAGGTAAATCTTGAATATTTTTTTTCGAAGTGGGTCCTGCTCCGGCTGCGGGTTTTACTCCACCAATACGATTAAAGTTTGGATGAAAACGTCCTCCAGTTACTGACTCTATCAAATCTAAAACTCGTTCCCTATCTTCCATCGCATAAAAAATTGGGGTTAGTGCACCAACTTCAAGTGCGTATGCACCATTAAAGACGAAGTGTGAAGAAATTCTGGCCATCTCGGTAAGAATTAGTCTTATATGCTTTGCTCTTTCGGGTACTTCTATTTCCATTAATCTTTCTGCTCCAGCAATGAATGGAATCTCATTTGAAAACCCTGCAACCCAATCTATACGATTGACAAGTGTTGTAATTTGGGGATAAGATCTGACTTCTGCTAATTTTTCATATCCACGATGCATATAGCCAAGAACAGGTTTTACATCATGTACTTTTTCACCATCAACTTTTGCGACCAATCTTAACACGCCATGAGTTGATGGATGTTGAGGACCTATATTAAGTGTCATATCTTCAGTTTCGATTTCAACTGATACAGAAGCCTCTGAAAATCTATTCATATTTTGCGGATCTAAAGCGTTAACCATCTGCTGATTCATCACTTTCTGACTCTTCAGGCATTCCCTCTACATCAACCTCCCCAGGCCAAGGCTTAACTTCCCTACTTATTAACTCAAAAGATTTCAGCATAGGATTTCCTTCGTATCCATCGGGGAGATAAAGTTTTTCAAGATTGGGATGATTTTCAAAATTTATTCCAAACATTTCATACGCTTCTCTCTCATGCCAATTTGCACCATCGTACACTTCTATAAGTGAGTTAATATTTGGCTCTGATTTACTAATACTTGTCGATACGGTAACTAAGTTCGTATTAGCTAAATCTGACACGCATGTAATTATTTCAAAACTAGGTGAGACACTCTCTTTTGGTGCTTCACCAACAGAAACTTCATTGTCCCAATCTATTGCGGAGAGCCAAGAGAAAAATTTTAAATTAAATTCATCTCTAAGTTTTTTATGGGTTTCAATCCAATCTTTAGAGTCAATCTGGATATTTATTGTTTCAAACTCAAGAGTTGCGTCTTTAAAGTTTTCTTTTATTTTGTTATAAAATTCTTCCATCTTATATTGGCTCTGTTTGAACTTCTAACCATTTTTCTTTCATGTCTTCTCCACGAATTTTTTTCTGAAGAAGAATAATCCCTTCTTGTAGTGCTTCAGGTCTTGGTGGGCAGCCAGGAACATAAACATCAACAGGAATTAATTGATCAACACCCTTTGTTACTGAATATGAATCCCAATAAGGACCCCCACTATTTGAACATGACCCCATAGAAATCACATATTTAGGTTCTGGCATTTGATCGTAGAGTCTTTTCACAGAAGGTGCCATTTTGTCAGTCACTGTTCCAGCTACAATCATAAAATCTGCCTGTCGTGGAGATGCAGGGAGTGGAATAACTCCTAATCTCATAAAATCATGCCTTGGTCCACTTACAGCCATAACCTCAATAGCACAACACGCTAAACCAAATTGAAAGTACCACAAAGAGTATGATCTAGCCCAATTAAAAACTGATGATATTGGTTTCGGAAGACCAAATTTATCTATGACTCCCATTTGAGAACATCCTTTCTTATTGCGTATATAAGACCTATTAACAAAATGAATATGAAAAAAAACATTTCGATTAACCCAAAATATCCTAGCTTTTCCAAATTAATTGCCCATGGAAAAATAAATACTGCCTCAACATCAAAGATAACAAAAAGCAAACCAAAAATGTAATACCTCACATATGTTTGGCTCCATCCAGTCCCTACAGGGTCTACACCGCATTCGTATGTTTGAAGTTTTTCTGCATAGGGCTTGTTAGGCCTCAGTACTGAAGCTACACCTAATAAAAGCACACACAAAAAGAGTCCAAATCCTAGGACAGCTCCTATGGTCACATAATCTTGAAAATAAGAAATCATACTTTATACTTTAGTCCAGCCTTTAAAAAGTTTACTTTTTTCTCAAACTTCATTGTAATTTTTTTGTAAGATTTTCATAAGTGATAAACAATAATTTTTTACAAGAAGCAAACTTACTTGATATGTCCAAAGAGATTTTCAACTCAGTTGTAGATGAAAATTTGAAAGTTGAAACTAGATTTCAATTACTATCTAGCAAAATTCAAGATGCAGAAACTGTAAACTTTATTCTTGCGGATGGATTAGGATTTTTAAATTTGCAATCAACAGATTCTTTTTTAAATGAGTACATAAACAACAGTATTAACACAACCTTTCCATCCTCAACAAATGTTGCATTAACGACAATTGCAACACTTAAGAACCCCATAGAACATGGGATCTTTGGTTACTACATGTACGACAAATTAAATTATGGTTTAATCAATGCACTTAATTGGAATGCAGAAAACAAAGACTTACTTCAAGCAGATTATTTCAAGAATCAGTCGTCTGTGTGGAGTATTTTTAAAGAAAGCAACATATACGCTTCAAATTTTCAGCCAAAAAATTTAATTAATACTCCTTTATCAAATTTTCTTTATGAAGATAAATCTACGGTACCATACATAAGTCAAGAAGACCTGCTAATTACCTTGTCCGATTCAATGTTTTTGGAGAATAGGTTTAATTTCATCTACTACCCAAATATTGATGTGAGTGCCCATGTATTTGGTGTAAATTCTGATGAGTGGAATAAAGAAGTAAAAAAATTTGAAGAACTTGTCAAAAAGATTTCGGAGCTGAGTAATAAAAAATCTTATACAGTGATATCGGCTGACCACGGATTAACAAATATACCCAAAGAAAATAGGTTTCATTTAGCCCATCAAGAAGACATCAACATATATGGAGATCAAAGATCTGTATATGTTAATGGCTCTGAAAAAAAAATTATTGAAGCTTTCTCAAACATTCCGGGACAATTAATTAATCAAACAGAACTAAATCTTTTACTTCCAACACCAGATAATGAATTTGTTATGTCTTTGTACCCAGATTTTTGCTTCCTGGTTGAAGATAAAAACATAATATATCCTTCCCATTTAAAAACAGAACTTGCAGGATATCATGGTGGTTTGTCTTCAGAGGAAATAAAAATTCCGATTATTGAAATATCAAATTTTTAAATATCATATACTAATCAAAATGAAAACTTTAAAATTTTTCCTATTAGCTTTAATTTTTATTAGTTGTTCGAGTTTTTCTGAAGGACAATTCGATGGAACACCAGAACCATTCTTTGGGGCGGCTGTTGAAGATATGTCCGTACGTTCTGAATCAATTAGTAATAATTCTGTATCACAAGGTGATTATATAATTAAAACTGCATACGCAAGCATTGACGTAAGTTCTTCAAAATTCAACACAACTATATCGGAAGTAGAAAGTCTTTTAAAAGAATTTGAAGGAAGTATATCTAATACGTATCTATCTACAAACTATCAGGGATTAAAAAGCTATAGCCTTACAATGAATGTACCAGCCGCGGATTTTGAAACTTTCCTTAATCAAATAAAAACTATATCTGAATTTACTAATATCAGTTCAAATGCAAATGATGTAACTGAATATGTTTTAGATATCGATTCTAGATTAAAAGCCTTGAATAATGAAAAGCTTGCATTGGAAGAAATTAAAAACGAAGCAACTTCAACATCTGACAAATTGCAGGTACAAACACAATTAAGATACATAAATCAAGATATCGAGATGCTTCAGGGTCAAAGAGAGTATTATGAAAAATCAACTAGTTACTCTACTTTGACTTTAGAAATTCGAGAAGGTTCAGGTGTCTCATTATTTTCTTGGAATTATTATGTTCAAAGAGCTTTATCTTGGATAGAAGCCATGATTGGAATAATCATTTCGTTATCAATTGCTATTGGCCCATTGGTATTAATTTACTTTATTGTTAAGCGAATTAGAAGTAAAAGTTAGTGGCCCTTTCATACATAGGACTTCTTGTTGTCCTAATTTTAATTATTTTGTTCGGAAGAAAACTAAAGTAATTTTTTTCTAATTTGGTTGATATGTACCGAAAAATACTTGCCACGCAAGACAAGTTTTAGCTAAGAGACTTAGCCATATATATGCTCTTTCTCCATACAAATAATCTTTCCACTTTCCAACTTGCTTGTATTGCAAAATCATATTTATTGAAAAGGTATTGAAAAATAAAAATATACTAATAAATATCCAAACAACAAATTGGGGGACTCCTTGTGGATTGGAGTCTGTTGCGACTCCATCACCAATTAGATTTATAAATATAAATATCCAAGGCGCTACACCAACTAAACAACCCATGGTGTAGCTTGTCCAATCTACCTTGTCTGTGTATTGATTATGTACCTCCATCATCCAGCCAAACCAACACATTGCTGCATTCATAAAAAATATTCCTGCCAAAGCCCAAATATCATATATTCCAACAAGCAGTGCAATTAAAACAATCATTACAGATGCGCTTATTGAGTATTCAATCCACCTAACTTTATTTATTCCTTTTGATAAGTCTTCTTTGTACTTGCCGTAAAAAGGACCAGAAATCAAGTAATGAGCAACTGCAGAGGCAAGCAAAAATGTAGCAACTGCCGGCCCAAAGTTTGTAACTTCTGTCCAAATTTCAAGTTGAGGAATTAATGCAAAGCTTGAAGGATCTTCAGGAGAGCCTACTCCTACAAGTTGTGTTAAAGTAATTGGCACCACAAAATCTGAGTTAACAACAGTACCAAGCCAAAATAATAGTCCGCCTTGAATTAAGTGAACTGTTCCCATTATTATGTTAAAACGCTTAAGCTTCTGAATTTTAGTTTCCACTATTAATCTCCCCCAGTAAATATTAAGCTAATTCTAGTTTTCAAATTAGAATTAAATAGTGGATAAACAATTAATTTTTTCAGAGATTGAATCACTAATGTTTGACTTAGATACATTGGTAAAATCATTAGCGAATTCCCGTGAATATATATCTGAAAACGAACTTTCACGAGCAAATACTAAATTATCAGAGATTGAAATAGAACTGCAGTCACTTGCAGGTAGAGTTGCTTATATCAAATCATCAATTTGAAGGAAAAGTTGTTACTTCTGATATATTGATATTTACTTTATCACCTTCTTCATAAATAGTATTTGGAAGTGATCTTGCTCTAAAAACTTCACCTTTACTATTTTGAAATGAAACAACCTGATCATGACCATAAAATGTACATTCTTTCACAACATAACTACCTTCAGAATCTAGGACTAGCTCAATACATTCTGGTCGAATTGAAACATCTAATGCTCCATTATATGCTGTAACAAAAGTACCCAAAGATGTTTCCACTCTGCCGTCTACTGAAAAGCCTTTTAATATGTTTGGGTCTCCAACAGAATTTGCAACAGTTTGACTTACTGGATTTAAATAAATTTCTTGTGGTGTAGCGCTTTGAATAACACTTCCATTTTCTAAAACACTTACAACATCACAAACTGATAAAGCTTCTTCTTGATCATGAGTGACAATTAAAGCAGTAGTTTCAGTTTGTCTTAATAGTGAAACTACTTCTTCTCTAAGATCTCTGGCCATATGTGCGTCTAGGCTTGTAAAAGGTTCGTCTAAAAGAATGACTTCTGGTTTTGGAGCTAAGGCTCTAGCTAGAGAAACTCTTTGTTGCTGTCCCCCAGATAATTCCTGAGGAAACTTATTTCTATAAGCTTCTAGATTACACATTGAAAGAACCTCTTCTAATCTTCCACTTTTAATTTCATCACGTGAGAGTCCAAATGATATGTTTTTTTCAACATTTAAATGCGGAAATAAAGCATAATCTTGAAAAACCATTCCAACATTTCTTTCTTCTGGTGGTAGGAAAGTTTCTTCACTTGAAATTACTTTATCGCGCATTTCAATAATTCCTGAGTCTGGTTTATCAAATCCCGCAAGCAATCTCAATGCGGTCGTTTTTCCTGAACCAGAAATTCCTAAAATCCCTACTATAGAACCGTTCCAAATGTCTAAATTAAAATCAGACAACACTACCTCTGAACCATATGATTTAGTAACTGATCTCGCTCTTATGATTAAATTTTCAAATGCCATTAGTTATTCAAGTTCCTTGTGCTAAGTATATATGTGGGAAATGCACTAATTGCTAACAAAATAAACGCAGAAAACGCTGCCTGAGTGAACAAAGCTTCTGAAGCATAAGACCATATATCAACAGCCATGGTACTAAATCCAGTTGGCCTGAGTAATAGGGTTTGTGGCAACTCTTTCATTGTTGAGAGAAACACAAGTGCAGCACCAGCAACTAAACCTCTGTAAATTAAAGGAAAAGTTACCTTAAAGAAAGTATCTAATTTAGATAACCCTAGGCCAGTGCTTGCTTCAATGTATGATAACTTTACTTGTTCCATTGAAGCTTGTCCTCCTCCAACTGCTTGTGGTAAAAAAACTATCAAATATGAGATTATAAGTGTTGTGAAAGTTTGATAAATTGCAGGAAAAATTTTAATTGTAATAAATAACATCGATATACCAACGGCTATGTGTGGAAGGCCATATAAGGTAAGGGTAACTTTTTCAAAGATATCACCAAATTTTGATCTATATTGTGAAATCATCACAACTATTGGAGTGGCTATAACCATCGCAAAAACTGAAGTAACTGAAGCAGCGGTTAAAGAACCTGCTACACCAGAAAGTGCACCGCTTACTGAATTTCCATTAGCTAATCCTCTAATTAACCAGTAAGACAAGACACTAACTGGAAGAAGTAAGCTAAAGAAAATAACAAAACCAAAAAATATTATTACAAGAACTTTGTTTTTTTGTGAAAGTTTAATTTTTGTAATTTCTCTAGGAGTTCCCGAAACTTTAGCAGATCTACTTAATTCACTTCCGCGTTGAGCAAAGCTTATTACTAACGCCAATAATATCAAAAGAGTTGAGTAAAAAATTACCGGATCACCATTTATATTTATTACATAATATGAATAAATTGCTT
>PYIJ01032447.1_pt1 | contig 10874 bp, 6 predicted proteins | sample 3578051 | NCBI WGS metagenome assembly PYIJ01 (sample SAMN08408021, study PRJNA431606) | Marine metagenome isolate SA_KN192-05_S13_5m, whole genome shotgun... | biome: marine; feature: oceanic pelagic zone; material: water; isolation source: surface water sample, 0.2-0.8 um fraction ... | reverse complement strand
TTTTACGCTGGCGCAGCTTGCCCAGCACATTGGGGCCGACATCGTTGGCCCTTTTGCTAAGAATGCTCCCAGCGAAAATGACTACGCGATAACCGTTGTCAGTGGGCTTGGCAGTCTCGGCACTGCCGAAGAAGGAGACCTGACTCACCTGTCTGGGGCCAGTTATCGGTCAATGCTTCCCGACACTCGAGCGACTGCGGTAATTTTGCGGGCAGAAGATGCGGCAGATTGTCCAGCACCGAGTCTTGTCGTCACCCAGCCCTATCTCGCCTTCGCCCGTGCATCGCAACTTTTCAAACATTCTGCCCCGTTCCAGCCTGGTATTCATGCCAGTGCGGTAATCGCCAGCGATGCCGTCATTGACGCGCAGGCGCATATTGGTGCCCACGTGGTTATCGAGTCGGGCGTGCAGGTGGCGGCGCACGCTATTGTTCAAGCCAACAGTACGATCGGGCACAACTCGGTCATTGGTTCGCACACTCACATTTTCGCCAACGTGTCCATCTACCCAAACGTGCGTATAGGAACGGGCTGTAGCGTGCATTCTGGAGTCGTGTTGGGTGCGGATGGTTTTGGCTTTACACCCAATGAACAGGGGCATTTTGAACCCATCGCCCAGCTTGGCGGGCTGCGCATTGGCGACAACGTATCCATTGGCGCCGGAACGATGATCGATTGTGGTGCCATCGATGACACCATCGTTGGTAGCGGCGTGAAGATCGATAATCTGGTACAGATCGGTCACAACTGCAAAATTGGGGACCATAGCTTGATTTGTGGCTCCGTGGGTCTTGCTGGCAGCACAGAAATTGGACGCCACTGTGTACTGGCCGGTGGCAGCGGTGTCGGGGGCAAGAATCCTGTAAAGATTTGCGATCAGGTTGTGATCAGTGTCAAAACGACGGTGACGCACTCGATTGATAAGCCAGGAGTGTATTCCGGCGCACTGATTGCGTCGGATCACGCGACCTGGTTACGCAATGCCACTCGATTCATGGCCTTGAGCGATCTGTTCAAGCGTGTCAAAAAATTGGAAGGTAAAAGTTCATGAGTGAAGTGAAAACGATCAACGAGTTATTCGATTATTTGCCCCACCGCTATCCGTTTTTGCTCGTTGACCGTGTGACTGAAATCGTCGCCGGAGAACGTATCAAGGGCTATAAGAACATCAGTGCTAATGAGGACTTGTTCAACGGCCACTTTCCAGGACACCCCATCTTTCCCGGTGTGTTAATCCTCGAAGCGATGGCTCAGTTGTCGGGAGTGCTGGCTTTTGAAACTAAGGGTATTCGGCCAGCAGACGGAACGAACTATCTGTTCGGCGGAGTTGAAAAGGCACGCTTTCGCCGACAAGTCATACCGGGTGATCGTTTGGATCTTGAAAGCACCATTGTCGCTGATCGCAAAATAATGATGAAATTTGAATGCGTCGCCTATGTTGATGATGCGATGGCGTGCTCGGCGGTGCTGACGGTTGTGGAGCAAAAGGCATGATTCATCCCACGGCCATCATCGACACTGCTGCAGTGCTTGGCGATAACGTCGAGGTGGGCCCCTACTGCGTGATTGGGCCGGGGGTAGTGCTGGGCGATAACGTCGTTTTGAAATCCCATGTGGTGGTCAGAGGCCCCAGCACAATTGGTAATCGCGTCCAGATCTATCAGTTTGCAACCGTGGGTGAAGACACTCCAGCCCTTGCCTTTGAGGGCGAGGACTCGGTTCTGGAGGTAGGTGAGGGCACCATTATCCGTGAAGGCGTTACGATTCATCGTGGTATGGCTAAGCGTGGCATTCAAAAGACCATCATTGGCTCGAATTGTCTCCTGATGGCATATGTCCACGTGGGTCACGACTGCATCGTGGGCAACAATGTCATCATGGCGAACAATGCCTCGCTGTCAGGCCATGTCGAAGTCGGGGATTTTGCGAACTTCGGCGGTTACTCCGGCATTCCTCAGTTCCGCAAAGTCGGCGCTTGTACACATATTGCTGGTATGAGCCTTGTCACTAAGGATGTGCCGGCCTACATGACGGTTGCTGGTAACCCAGCTTCGGCCGTGGGCTTAAATGTGGAAGGCATGAAGCGTCGGGGTGTCAGTAGTGAAGGTCGCTTGGCGCTTAAGCAAGCCCATAAGCTGGTGTATCGCAGCGGTCTGCGTGTGGCTGAGGCCATTGCACAAATGCATGAACTGCGCAGCAAACACGCAGAGGTCGAGATATTTGTCCAGTCCATTGAGGTCTCCGACGTGGGCATCATTCGCGGCAGCGGACGTGGAGACTGAATCCAGTCCAAGCGATTCTTTTGTCGTAGGTCTGTTGGCCGGAGAGCCATCCGGTGATTTATTGGGCGCCGGTCTAATGACCGCGCTACGAGCGATGCTACCGGATCGGGAAGTGAGATTTTTGGGCGTCGGGGGCGCGCGTATGCAGGCCGCTGGACTGGTCAGTTTGGCCGATTTCGATACCTTATCCGTTAATGGATTTCGTGATCCGATTGTGCGCCTACCTCAGCTCTATCGCCTATATCGAGAGCTTGCGACGACATTGGTTGAAGCGCGCGTCGATGCCTTTATTGGGATCGACTTTAACGTCTTTAACTTTCTGCTCGAAGCAAGGCTGAAGCGCCAAGGCATACCCACGGCCCACTACGTAAGCCCCTCGGTTTACGCATGGCGTCGCGGGCGAACGAAAAAAGTCGCGCGCAGCGCAGACAAACTCTTTTGTCTCTTTCCCTTCGAGCCGGCTTTCTATGAACGCCACGCTGTCGACGCACGCTTTGTCGGTCACCCAATGGCCGCGGATATTGCCCTCGACGCAGGCAGCGACGACGCGCGTAACGAAGCACAGCAGAACTTTGGGTTGGCCGGTGAAGATATTGTTCTAGCGGTGCTACCCGGTAGTCGGGGCAGTGAGGTTGCACTCATGCTGACCCCCATGCTGCAGGCTGCCCAAGAGTTCGCAGACGTGATGCAATCTGAAAATCGGTCTGTACGGGTTATCATTCCCTGTGTGGACAAAGCCCGTCATGCCCAAGTTGCTCATATTGCTAACTCTTTTTCGGGACTGAAACCGCAGCTTTACTTGGGTGATGCACGCCAGCCCTTAATTGCCTGCGACCTCGCCTTAGTGAAATCTGGCACCAGCACCTTGGAAGCCATGCTTTTGCGCAGACCCATGGTTGTTACCTATCGATTGGGCTATTGGACATTCCTCATCGCTAAGTTCCTGCTCAAGACACCCTTTATTGCAGTGCCAAATATTTTGGCGGGGCGCATGCTCGTGCCTGAGCTGCTGCAGCAGGCCGCAACGCCTGAGGCGATGTGTGCGGCGCTACTAGAGGAATTCGAAAAACGAAGCACCGATCCTGAGCAGCTAAAGATGTTCGAGCAGCTGCATAGAACGCTTGCCAGTGGATCAGGAGGACTAGGAGCTTCCGCAGGGGCGGCCCAAGGGGTAATCGACCTGCTCACAGAGCGAGATAATCTGACTGCCGGCATGTAAGTTGATGTTCAAGGTTTTCAGGTTGCGTCGGTCAGGGTAATGTTGGCGGCTTAGCCCTGAGAGTTCTGTGCCCCAGCTTTAATGCAAAAATCCACCTCGACTCCATCCGTTTCATTACCTCCATCAGCGCATGTAGCCGGCGTCGACGAAGTGGGTATTGGACCACTTGCTGGTCCCGTGGTCGCCTGCGCAGTAATATTGAATCCAGCGGACTGCATTGAAGGCTTGGATGACTCCAAGAGCATGAGTGAAAAGCGCCGTCAATTGATGGCTGCTCAGATCAACGCTCGGGCGCTTTGCGTCAGCGTTGGCCGCGCCAGTGTCGAAGAAATCGATCGTCTTAATGTACTCAATGCAAGTCACTTGGCCATGCAGCGGGCTGTCGCCGGACTGTCAACCAAGCCAGATCATGTGCTCGTGGATGGCAACAAAGTTCCGAATTTTGGCATCTCTGCCGAGGCCATCGTGCAGGGAGATAAGACGGAGCCGGCAATTTCTGCCGCCTCCATCGTCGCCAAGGTAACGCGAGATGCGGAGCTTGTCGCGCTGGGACAGGAGTATCCTGAGTATGGCTTTGAGTCACACAAGGGCTACCCCACCGTAAAGCACCGTCGCGCCCTACGGGCTATTGGGCCTTGTCCCGCGCACCGACGTAGCTATGCCCCGGTGCAAAAGGCGCTGGCTTGGCAATCGCGTGAGGACTGGGAATGAACCTGGTTGCATCAACAGGTGAGGACGGCACGTCCGCGGAGATGGCTGTCCAATTCGTGCACCTGCATACCCACAGCGAGTTCTCGCTAGCAGAGGGTTTGCTCAAAGTGAAAAGCGCGGTGGGTGAGGCAACCCAGCGACATATCCCCGCCATGGCGCTGACGGATCGGAATAATTTGTTTGCGCTGGTGAAATTTTATGAAACCGGTCTTGCTAAGGGCGTTAAGCCGATCCTTGGCGCGGAACTTCGGATCTCTTCACCTGGGCAAGAGCCTGCCGGGCGCGTCGTCGTGCTGGCGCAAAATGCTGAGGGCTACAAGAACTTACTCGCGCTTATTTCCTACAGTTATACCGAAGCTGAGCGACGCGGGGAGATAACCGAGCAGTCCCTGTTTGATCATCAGCAGGGCCTAATCGTGCTGTCAGGCGGGGTTGGCGGGCACCTGTGGGATAGCGTGGCCAATGCCGATTACGAAAAAGCCATAGAAACCTTGGCCCGTTGGCAGACGATTTTTGCTGATCGGTATTACTTGGAACTGACTCGCACAGGTCGGCCGAATGAGGAGGCGTTTATCGCCTGGGCGGTCGAGCAATCCCAGCAGCGCGGGATTGGCGTGGTTGCCACTAATGACGTGTGTTTTTTGGACGCGGACGATTTTGAAGCTCATGAAACCCGTGTTTGTATTCATCAGGGTCGCGCCCTAGATGATTCTCGTCGCCCGCGGCTGCATAGCGCGCAGCAATATCTGCGGAGCGCCGAGGAAATGTGCGCGCTTTTTGCGGACATTCCGCAGGCCATCGCCAATGCGCTGGAAATTGGCATGCGCTGCAATGTACAGGTTTCACTGGGCACCTACTATTTGCCCGATTACCCGATACCTGACCATAAGACGCCTGAGGTTTATCTCAAGGATGTTTCTCTGGAGGGGCTCAAACAGCGATTGTCCGTGCCCAGAGAAAACGCCTTCGGCGACGCCTTTGCTAGCCAAGAGGTTTATGGCGAGCGTTTGGAGTTCGAGCTAAACGTCATCAACCAGATGGGGTTTGCCGGTTATTTCTTGATTGTCATGGAATTCATCGCTTGGGCAAAAAGTAATCACATACCGGTGGGGCCCGGGCGAGGCTCCGGCGGCGGCTCGTTGGTCGCCTATGCTCTGGGCATTACTGACCTTGATCCGTTGGAGTACGACCTGCTTTTCGAAAGGTTTTTGAATCCTGAACGTGTCTCCATGCCGGATTTTGATGTGGATTTCTGCATGGAAGGCCGTGACCGCGTGATTGCCCACGTTAGTGAAATGTATGGATTTGAGGCGGTAAGTCAGATCATCACCTTCGGTACTATGGCGGCGAAGGCTGTAGTGCGCGATGTCGCCCGAGTGCAGGGTAAGCCATACAGTCTGGCGGATAAGCTCTCCAAGCTCATTCCCTTCGAAGTAGGTATGACCCTCAACAAGGCCATGGAGGAGAGCGAAGAGTTACGTACTTTTGTCCACGACAATGATGAAGTCGGCGAAATCATGGAAATGGCCTACAAGCTCGAGGGCATTGTGCGCAACGTCGGTCGTCATGCCGGTGGGGTAGTCATCGCGCCCTCAGCGCTGACCGACTTTGTGCCGCTGTATACGGAAGATGCTGGCACTGGGCTGGTCTCCCAATACGACAAGGATGATGTTGAACGGGCCGGCTTGGTCAAATTCGACTTTTTAGGTCTGAAAACGCTGACCATTATCGACTGGGCGGTGAAGAGTATTAATGCCCAGCGCGAAACTCACGCGACGCCGCTGCGTATCGAAGACCTACCGTTGGCGGATAGGGCGACTTTTGAATTGTTGCGTCGTGCAGAGACCACGGGCATTTTTCAGTTGGAAAGCCGGGGGATGAAGGATCTGATTCGCCGCCTGCTGCCAGATAACATCAATGACATCATCGCCCTGGTTGCGCTGTTCAGACCTGGGCCGCTGCAGTCTGGGGCAGTGGACGACTACATCAATCGTAAGCACGGCAAGGAACCCGTGTCTTTCCCCCATCCTACCCTGGACACCGTGCTAGAAGGCACCTATGGCGTAGTGCTCTACCAAGAACAGGTGATGCAAATTGCTCAGGTGCTTGCCGGATTCAGCCTTGGTCAGGCTGACTTGCTACGCCGCGCTATGGGCAAGAAGAAAGCTGAGGAAATGGCCAAGGTGCGAGCGCAGTTTTTGCAGGGCACCGGCGAGCGCGCTGTTGATGCAGACCTCGCCAACGAGATTTTTGACCTCATGGAAAAGTTTGCTGGCTATGCTTTCAACAAATCGCACTCGGCCACCTATGCGTTATTGAGCTTTCAAACAGCTTGGCTGAAAACGCACTATCCGGCCGATTTTATGGCCGCGAACTTGTCTGCAGATATGCAGAATATCGACCGTGTGGTGGTGCTGGTCGACGAAGTCAGGCGCATGAAACTCGATTTGCTTCCGCCGTCAGTGAACAAGAGCGAGTTTCGCTTCTGTGCCCAGGACGGCGCGGTAATCTATGGGCTCGGAGCGGTACGCGGTGTGGGGGAGGGCCCTGTCGAAGCCATCGTCGCGGCTCGTCAGGCGGCGCCATTCAAGGATCTAGCAGACTTTTGCCAACGTCTTGATACGAAGAAGGTCAATAAGCGCGTGCTCGAGGCCCTGATTAACGCCGGTGCCATGGACGACTTCATTAGCGACGGTGAAAATCTGAACCAACATCGTGCGCGACTCCTTGCCCAGATGCCGCAAGCCATGCAGGGCGCTGAACAAGTGGCCAGGGACGCGGCTGCTGGTATGACGGATTTATTTGGCGGTATTGCCGAACCTGTGGCCGAGCATTTTGCGAGTCCTGTGCACGTGACGCCTATGAGTGCCATGCAGCGCCTGCACGGAGAAAAAGACTCGCTTGGGTTGTTTTTGACGGGCCATCCGATTGATGGCTACGAAAGCGAGATCCGTCAGTTTTGCCGCACACCCATCAAGGATCTGCGCACAGGCAAGCAAAGTCAGTGGGTGGCGGGCATGGTGGTCAGCCAGCGGGTTATGAAAACCAAGCGTGGTACATCCATGGGTTTCCTCGTATTGGATGATCGAACATCACGACTGGAAGTGTCATTGTTCAGCGAAGCCTTCGAGCAGTATGGTGGCAAAATCAGTAAAGATGCTCTGTTGGTGGTCGAAGGCGAGATTCAGCACGATGAATACAACGGCGGCATGGCCCTTCGGGCCAGCCGCATTCTCACGATTGACGAAGCGCGTCAGCGCTTTAGTCGAGTCCTGCATCTGGATTTCTCCTCAGCGCCCTTACCAGAGGATTTTAATAAGCGCTTTAGGCAAGTGGTTAAGAAGCATCGCGCCACACATCAAGCGGCAATCGAGGAGTGCCCTATCTTGTTGTCTTATCAGCATGCTGGCGCAGTCGCCAAGATCACTCTAGGCGAACAATGGCGGGTGCAAATCTGCGAGAGTTTGCTCCAATCGTTGGCCCATGCCTTTGGTCAAGATCGCATAAGTCTGCAGTACTAAATTGTTTAAAAACAATTGGTTGTACTATGTTTGAAGAATTATTCGAAGGTATTGAGCAAGCGCTTGAACCGGTGCGAGGCTACCCGCCGATGGCCAAGGGGCGTGTGTTTGTGGCATTCAGCGGTGGCGCAGATTCGTCCGCATTGCTGCACAGTGCCTATATTTCTCTCAAGGATCGTTACGAGTTACTCGCCCTGCATGCTGACCATCAACTTCATCGCCAATCCGGCGCCTGGCGGGCCCATTGCCAAGCACTGACCGATTCGCTAGGTGTACCTTTGATTGCTGAGACGTTGTCGGTATCCGCCGAGGGCAACCTAGAAGCGGCGGCTCGAGAGGCGCGCTACGAGTTTTTTTCTCGTCATCTGCGCAGCGGCGACCTGCTGCTGCTCGCTCACCATCAGCAAGATCAGCTCGAATCGATATTGTTGCGGCTGTTTCAGGGCAGGGGAGTGATGCCAATGCGGGCACAGGGGGCATTGGGTGCGGGGCAATTTGCTCGGCCCTTCTTGCATCTCGACAAGCATCAGCTCGTCGACTACCTAATCAGCAAGGACGTCGGCTGGGTAGAGGATCCCGGCAACCAAGACCTTGGTTTTGATCGCAATTTCCTCAGGCGAAGAGTGACCGGCGAGATCCTTGAGCGCTGGCCCAAGGCGCTTGGAGCGGTACAGCGTGCTTCTGAATCCGTGCTTGTGCAGCAGCTGCTCCTGCAGGATCTGGTCGGTGCACTAGGCGATACAGTGCCATGGAGTGACATGCCCCAGATCCCGGAGCTGGCGCTGGCTTGGCTGCGCCTCTACTTGAGCGCGCGCGGCCATCACGATGTTACCGACGTCGCTTTAGATGAGTTTTTGCGTCAGCAGGCCACAGCAGGCAAGGCTCAGCTGGAGCTGGGTTCAGATCAACTCTATGGATGGCGAGGTACCCTCTACTTCGAGCAGGCGCCGCGCCAGGTAGCTGTGCCCTCAGATCAGCTGGCAGTATGCGTGCCTTCGGCAATTGACTGGGGGCACTACGAGGTGGCCTTTGTCGAGTGCGCGGCAAATACTGCCAATGCCATAGCTTACGCGGGCGAGCTAACACTGACATGCCGTGACAGCCTGCAGGATGCCGAGGCGATTAACGTAACGTCGCTCAAAAAACGCTTTCAACAGGCCAACGTTCCGCCCTGGCGGCGGGGTACCTATCCAATATGCATTGATGCTGACGGTCTGGTGGCGATTCCAAGCATCTGGCGGCGTAGCGCATCAACGCTGACATCGTCGCGCGCTACAGATCGCTCCAAGGAGGTTCGGCACTGCACGATCAGCTGTCGTCGTGCCAGCGCTGGCAGCTAATTCGACTAGGGGAAATACTTAGGATTTTGTGCCCAGAAGATTGAGCTTGGCAGGTTGACCTGCTAAGTTATTTGTCCATCTTGCCCAGCTCGTTGGCACTCTAATTTGAGTCGCGCAATGCGCTCTGTGGCAACACTCAGTGGTCACGCCGGCAGTGCTAGGCAAAAGATGGAATCCAATGACGCGATATATTTTTGTTACCGGTGGTGTGGTTTCCTCGTTAGGTAAGGGCATCTTAACCGCCTCCCTAGCGTCCCAGCTGGAATCCCGCAAGCTGCGGGTCAACGTTCTGAAAATGGACCCCTACATCAACGTCGACCCGGGCACCATGAGCCCAATGCAACACGGTGAGGTCTTCGTCACGGCAGATGGCGCGGAAACCGATTTAGACCTTGGCCACTACGAGCGTTTTTCCAACATACGCATGAGCCGTAACAACAACTTCACCACCGGTAGCGTTTACGCAGAGGTACTGCGACGCGAACGTAAGGGTGAATACCTTGGCGGCACTGTGCAGGTAATCCCCCACGTTACCGACGAAATCAAGCGCCGCACCCGCTTGGCCGCCGAAGGCGTCGACGTACTGATTGTCGAAGTCGGCGGCACGGTGGGAGATATTGAATCTCAGCCCTTCCTCGAGGCCATTCGCCAGTTGCGCATGGAAGCAGGGCGCATGCGTTCAGTCCTAATACACCTCACCTTGGTACCTTACCTAAGCAAGGCCGGTGAGATTAAAACAAAGCCAACTCAGCACTCGGTTAAAGAACTGCGCTCCATCGGGCTTCAGCCGGATATTTTGGTGTGCCGTTCGGAGGCGCCAATTCCAGAGTCCCAGCGCAGCAAGATCGCTCTTTTCACCAATGTGGAAGAGCGCGGTGTGGTGGGTATGCGTGACATCGACACGATATATCAGGGTCCTCTAGAGCTGCACGAGCAGGGTCTGGACGCCTATGTTGTGGAACTCCTGCAGCTTCAGTGTGAGGAAGCAGAGCTCAGTGACTGGCAACGCGTCGTGCAGGCCCAACTGGCGCCAAAGCGCGCATTGAAGATCGCCTTTGTCGGTAAGTATCTGGAACTGCTCGACGCCTACAAGTCGCTCATCGAGGCCATTACCCACGCGGGCATTCAGACCGAGACTGCGATTGAGATTGACTACATCGATGCTGAAGAAATCGAAACTAACGGTACCGATATGCTGCAGGGGGCTGCCGCTATCTTGGTGCCTGGCGGATTTGGTGGTCGAGGGTTTGAAGGAAAAATCCTGGCGGCGGGTTACGCCCGCGAAAATCAAGTGCCTTACTTGGGTATCTGTTATGGCCTGCATGCTGCGGTCATCGACATTGCACGGCACTGTGCGCAGCTTAACGGTGCTCACACCACTGAGATCGACAGCGCAGCAAAATATCCGGTTATCGCATTGATCACAGAGTGGACTGATCAATCAGGCCAAGTCGAAACGCGTACACAAGACGGCGATTTAGGCGGCACCATGCGCTTAGGAGAACAAGCTTGTGTGCTTAATCAGGGAAGCCTTGCCGAACGGGTGTACGGCAGCTCTGTGATTAATGAGCGACATCGTCATCGCTTTGAAGTGAACAACAATTACGTCGAGCAGTTGGTCGCCTCTGGCTTGGTCGTTGGCGGACGCTCCGAGGATGGCGAACTGGTGGAAATGATCGAGTTTAAGGGTCACCCATGGTTCTTAGCCTGCCAGTTCCACCCTGAATTCACCTCTTCACCAAGACGCGGACACCCACTGTTCACTGGCTTCGTCAATGCTGGTCTTGAATACGCAGAGCAG
>PYIJ01398013.1_pt1 | contig 10885 bp, 10 predicted proteins | sample 3578051 | NCBI WGS metagenome assembly PYIJ01 (sample SAMN08408021, study PRJNA431606) | Marine metagenome isolate SA_KN192-05_S13_5m, whole genome shotgun... | biome: marine; feature: oceanic pelagic zone; material: water; isolation source: surface water sample, 0.2-0.8 um fraction ... | reverse complement strand
TTTCATTTAATATTTTGTCTTGGCTAATAACTATTGTAAAGCCATAATAGTGATATGGGGGTGAACTGGCTTCGACTTTGAAGCGAGCCTCTCAGTAGCGAGCTGAGGGTCCTAGGGCCTCATTAAAAACGTAGGGAAAAAAAGATAACTGCCAAACCTAAATTGGCCGTAGCAGCTTAATTGTTGCTCGTCGACTGCCGGGGTTCCCACCTCGGGCAGTATCGGCGTCGAAATGTGGGATGCTGAGTTAGGTTACCGACTAACTTTTAAGATTTAAGGTAAAAACTATTGAGAATTTGTTTCTGGTGACTCTCTCAATAGTATTTCACCAGATGCGCTCGGAGAAGCTGTTTGGTAGCTTAAAAGGACCGGGGTTCGACTCCCCGCACCTCCACTATAATAAAATGCAATGATTAAAAAAAATACATATGATTTTGCAATCATCGGAGCAGGCATTGTTGGTTTGTCTACTGCTCTTCACTTACAAAGACAAAATAAAAATGTTTTAGTTCTTGAAAAAGAAAAAAAACCAGGTCTTCATCAATCTGGTAGGAATTCAGGAGTAATTCATTCCGGAATTTATTACAAGCCAAATTCTTCCAAATCAGAACTTTCAATAAGAGGTAGGAACCTTCTTATTGAATATTTGAATGAAAGAGGTATCAATTATCGTCAAGAAGGAAAGGTAGTTGTTGATAATGATTTAGATAAACTTGAAAATTTACAAAGTCGAAGCAAAGAACTTGAGATGGATGGTGTAAACATTGTTCAAGATGATGATTTGTTTTCTATTGAACCAAATTCTGTGATAAAAACAGGTTTATTTGTACCTCAGGCTGGTGTCGTAGATTATGGAGAAGTTGTAAGAACTTATGCTGATGAGTTTATTGAATTAGGTGGAGAAATTCAATATATTGAAGAAATTATAGAAATAGAAAATTTAAATAATGGGAAACAGATTAAGAGTAAAAACAATTCTTTTAGTTGTGAATTTTTAATCAATTGTGCAGGTCTTTTTTCAGATGAAATAGCAAGAATGGATGGTATGTCTCCAAATGTCAGGATTATTCCATTTAGAGGTGAGTATTACAAAATTAGAAATACGAAAAATTCAATTTTAAACAACATGATTTATCCACTAGCTGATCCAGATCTACCATTTTTAGGAATTCACTTAACAAAAACAGCTAATGGAGATATTGAGGCCGGTCCAAATGCGGTTTTAGCTTTTTCAAAAGAGGGATATAAGTGGACAGATATTAATTTTGTCGACTTAACAAAAGTTTTAACCTATCCAGGCATGATTAAGCTCGGAAAAAAATATTTTAAAACAGGTTTGTCAGAAATGTATAGATCTTTAAATAAAAAAGTATTTGTTAAAGAGATTCAGAAATTAATTAATGGTGTTAGTTCAGAAGATATTACCCAAATTCCATCAGGAGTACGTGCTCAGGCAGTTGATGAAGAAGGAAATTTATTAGATGATTTTCTTTTCGAAGAGGGAAGTAATTCCTTACATGTATTGAATTCTCCAAGTCCAGCTGCGACTGCCTCTTTAGCAATTGGTGAATCAATTGCATCTAAAATATTGAATTAAAATCTTCTAGTTTTTCCTGTTTGAACGTCCCAAAGTTTTGTGTAAACATTATTATTTCCTATAAGTTGATCATGTGTTCCATTTTCAACTATCTCACCATCTTCTAACACATAGATTAAATCAGCATTTCTTATGGTTGAAAGTCTGTGAGCGATTGCAATAACAGTTCTACCTTCTTTTAAAGTTTCAAGTGATTCTTGTATTGCCGCTTCAGTTTCATTGTCTACCGCTGATGTTGCTTCATCAAGAATAAGTATTTCAGGATTTTTAAGGATTGCTCTGGCAATTGAAATTCTCTGCCTTTGTCCACCTGAAAGCTTTTGACCTCTTTCCCCAACTATTGTGTCTTCTTTATTTGGAAGATCATTGATAAAGCTATCTGACTCTGAAAGCCTTGCTGCATTCCAAACTTCCTCACTGTTTGCTTCGATATTTCCATATGCAATATTTTCAAAAACACTTCCCTCGAAAAGAAATACATCTTGGCTTACAAGCCCAATTTTGTTTCTTATGCTTTCTAACGACAATGATTCTATTTCATGTTCGTCAAATAAAATTTTTCCAGAATTCTTTTCATAAAATCTCAAAATTAATTTTATTAAAGTTGATTTACCTGATCCTGTACTACCAACTATCGCAGTTGTTTTTCCCTTCTCAATTTCGATATTTATATTTTTTAAAACTGGAAAATCTTTTACATATTCAAAATTTAAATTCTCAAAGCTAATTTTATTTTTAAGTTCTAATAATTCTGTTTCACCATTATTAATGGTTGGACTTGTATCTCGTAGATTCATAATTCTTCTGAAAGATGCCATGGCTTTTTGAAATGAGTCAAAAATCATACCTAATTCAGTAAGAGGCCAAAGCAATCTTTGGGTTATGAAAAGCATAACTGAATACATACCAACTTTTATCTGACCATCGAGTGCGAGAAAACCACCAATTAATAATGTTGCCGTAAATCCGAATAATATAGCCACTCTTATTATTGGTATGAATGCTGCTGATAACTTTATAGCATCATAATTTGCAGTTTTAACTTCATCTGAAGCTGAATCTATTCTCTTATACTCTTTTTTCTCTCGATTGAAACTTTTAACTGTCAAGATTCCAGTAATGGAATTAGATAAATGTGCATTCAGTGATTCAACATTATTTCTTATTTTTGAATATCTTTCCCCAATTCTTTGAACAAACTTATAGGAACCAAAAACGATTACTGGAATTGGAATGAAAGCAAATATTGCAACAAGAGGTGAGATGTAGAGAAACGTTGCACCAATGACAATTACTGTTGTTGCTGTTTGGATCAATCTGTTTGCTGCCTCATTTAAAAAATTCTCCATCTGATTAACATCATCGTTAAGTATTGCCATCAACCTTCCAGATGATTTATTTTCAAAAAAAGATAAATCTAAATCCAATGTTTTATTAAACGTTTCTGTTCGCATTGAATGTTGAAGGTCTTGAGCTATATTTCTCCATGTAACTGCTGCAACATAGTCAAAGATTGATTCGAAGCCCCAAATTACAAACGTAATAAAAGCAAGAATAATTAATTGCTGTCTTCTGTCCTCAAAACCAAAATTTCCGATAAAAGATTCTGATCCCTCAACAACAATATCTATAGCGATACCAATTAAAACAGGAGGAGCGAGATCAAATAGTTTATTTAGAATTGAGTAGATTATTCCTCTTTTGACTTTTGCTTCGTTCGCTTGGGCATATTTATAGAGATCTTTTAAATTATTCTGTTTCATTATCAATCAATGTTACTTTGTTTGAAGGTTATTTATTCCGTCTCTTATTTCTTTCAAAAGCGTTACCTCTTTTGATTCTGTTGCAACGACTTCATCATTCTCTTCATCGTCAACCATATCCTCAAAATGATTGTATGCCTTTATAACTAAAAACATTACAAACGCAATGATGAGGTAATTAATTATCTCCCCTAAAAAAGCTCCAAAGCTTCCAGATTGCAATCCTGAGTTTGGGTCAACATCGCCAAAAAGACCAAGATTATCAAGATTTGGCAAATTAATTATTAATCCAATTAGTGGTTCAATTAATTTTTTTGTAAATACATCCACTAAAGACTTAAACGATGCACCCATAACAAATGCAACTCCAAGCTCAACAATATTACCTCTATTGATAAAGTTTCTAAATTCTTTTATCATGATTCCTCCTATTTGTATCTCAATATTTAAGATTACAATTATTCTTAAATCCTATGAGAAAATACTTAAATTATTTATTAACCATTTTTTTAATAACAAGCTGTACGACAGGATCAAGCCCTCAATCTGAAATTGTTGATACCACTTCTACTACTGAAACAAGTGTTGTCGAAACAACCTCAACAACTACAACAATAAAAGTTGAGGAAGAAATTATTGTTGATGAATTTGGAGTTGAACTGCTTACAGCTAGTCCAGCAATGAAAGAACAATTCGACGAGTTGATTGCTTTTGTTGAAAAAAGAACAGGCTTAGAGTTTACTGAATATCCTGAATTCAATTTATACACTTTAGAAGGCTACAGAGATTACAATGCTGCATCTTATCTTGATGACTTTGAAAAAGATTATGAAGAAGGTGAATGGGAGAGAGCTGTTTTATCAGAGAACATGTGGGGATTAACAAAGGCCTCACCTGAAAAAATGAAAGAACTTATTGTAGAGTTTCAAAGATGTGCTTCAGCAGGCTCTTATAACCTTTTAGATAAAATATTAAGAGTTCCTGTTAAACGTAATCAAACAAAATTGAATCTTTGGGAGCAATCCGTAATTGTCCACGAATTAGTTCATTCTCTTCAAGGCCAAATAATTGATCTTTCAGACTGGTACAGCACTATGAAAGAAAATGATGATTTTATGAATTATCCAGGTAGACGATCAATAATGGAGGCTCAAGCTGATTTAGTACAAGCATATTGGGTATCCAACTTAGATTCATACGATAGACAAAGAATGACCTCAGAACGCCCAAATTTCAGATGCTCTGTTTCATTACCTGATTATTTTTATATACCAAATGACCTTTATTATGATTTTGGAGGTCGATTGGGTAAGCAAATTCATAGCAATGGAAGAATGGATGCATTGAATGAAGCATTATATAAATTACCAACTGCTGAGCAAATTTATGCACCTGAAAAATATTTTTCTGAGGAACCATATATTAATGTCGAAATTGAAACACTTGAATTAGAAGAATTTTCTTTTCTTGAAGAAGGCCAGCTTGATTCGCTCGATATTGTTTATTTATTACAAACAACAATTGGTCGGGTTGATGCTGTTGATGCAGCTATTGGGCTTGGAGGTGGCTCCTGGGTTGATTATGTAAATGATAAAAATCAATTATTCATGACCGTAAAAATTCAAGGAGACAATTCAACCGAGTTAAATGAAATTGCAGAAGCATTCATGAATTGGGCTAATTTTCAAACAAGATTTACAAAATTATCAAACGATAAAGGAAATTGGATAGGAAACCTATACGAAGGAGAGACAAACTTATGGATTTATAATGATGGAAATTATTTAAGACTTGCTCTCTCAAATGATTTTGATTTCATTAGTAATTTTTTGAGCGACTGTTCATCAAAGATATGTAATACAAATTTTTAAAATGGCTACTTTTTATATTTGCCCAACACCTATCGGAAATTTAGAAGATATTTCACAAAGATTGGTGAATACTTTATCGAAAGTAAATGTTGTTTATGCGGAAGATACTCGAGTAGCAAAAAAATTGTTATCTCATTTGAACCTGAAAAAAGAAGTTAAATCATACTTTAAGGGAAATGAAATTAAGAAAGTATCTGAAATCTCAAATTTGTTAAGTGAAAATAAATCCGTTGCCTTGATTTCAGATGCAGGAACACCTCTTATCTCTGATCCGGGAAATATGCTGATTCAACAATTAATTGAAGATAACCATGAGATAGTTTCTATCCCAGGTCCCTCTAGCGTTTTGGTTGCTTTAACCTTGTCTGGATTTGAAATAGATAGATTTACTTTTTTAGGCTTTATACCTAAGTCAGGAAAAGAAAGAACTAATTTTTATAATCTCATTTCTGAAGCTTCTTATCCTTTAGTTTGTTTTACATCACCAAATAGACTCATGAATGACTTAAAAGAATTTGTAAGCAAAGACCTACAGAATGAAATAGTAGTTTGTCGTGAGTTAACAAAAAAATTTGAATCTATATACCGAGGAACAGCGCAAGAGCTTCTCAAAGATATACCTGAGAACAAATATAGAGGAGAAGTTACTCTTGTTATAGATAAATCACATAAATTAAACACTCTTGATATAGATATAGAAAATTTTGCAAAAAAACTAATTGAGTTTCAAGTTCCTAAAAGAGAAATTGCAAAAATCATTTCTTCACTAAATAAAGAGAAAGTTAATAAAATTTATGACTCAATCAAAAATCTTTGATTGCATCAACACAGCTTTTACATAAAAACTTATCTTTGATCTGTACTTCAACCTTTTCTTCAGGACAAATACTGCAAGTACTATTATTTTTTGTAATAATCAATGATTGATTTTCAACACGCATAGTTATTTCATCGTTATGTTCAACGTTAAGAGCATTTCTAATTGATTTTGGTATTACTACTCTTCCTAAATTATCAATCTTAGATTTATTACCTTTGACCATATTTCTAATACTCCTATTCTTATAGTAGTGAATAAAAATCAATCTTATAAGAAAATGAAATGGGTTGATACTCATTGTCATCTGCAGCTAATTGATGAAACATTAGATAGTGAAAATTTTTATAATATTGAATTTTTAATAATTCCTGGAGTAGATTTTGAATCATCTTTAAAAGCTAAAGAGATAAGTTCTGAGATAGACCTCGAAAGCTATTGGTCTGCTGGTCTACATCCACATGATGCAAAACTATTAAATTCTCAAAAGGAGTCGCTAGCGAACCTTTTCCAAGAGGCAGACTTAATTGGAGAGACAGGTCTTGATTTTTATAGAAATTTATCAACAAAAGATGAACAAATAATAAATTTTTTATTTCATCTTGAGTATTCAAAACAACTTAATAAGCCAATCATTATTCATTGTCGAGACAGTTTTCAGGACACTTACGACCAACTTGTTGAATTTAACAATCCCTCTTCCATAATTTTACATTCCTGGACAGGTGGAAGGAAGTGGACAAAACGGTTCGCTGAATTAGGGGTGTATTTTTCAATATCTGGGATCGTTACGTATGACACAGCAAAAGATTTACAGCTTTCTGTTAAGGAAATTCCAATTGATAAATTACTTCTAGAAACGGACACACCCTATTTATCTCCTGTTCCACTAAGAGGACAAGACAACAGACCGAATTTCATCAAACATACAGCTATGAAGATATCAAATATATTAGACATTGATCAAAAAAAATTATCCGAAATTACAATTGAAAATTCTAGAAGATTATTAGGAAGGCAATCTTGAGTGAAATTTTCTGGATAAATAAATTAAATATCAAGCCAAAAAAAAGTTTGGGACAGAATTTTTTAATTGATTCAAATATTTCTAGAAAAATTACGAAACTTGTACAAGGGCAACTTGCTGATCCCATATTAGAAATAGGGCCTGGAACAGGATCATTAACGAACGAATTATTAAAAGATAATTACAGGATTAAAGCTATAGAAGTTGATACCGAATTAACAAATATACTTGGAGAACGTTTTGGAGAAGTTCCCAATATAGAGATCATTAATGAGGATGCAATGGACTACGACTATAGTCAATTAACCGGTCCATGGTGGATAATGGTTGGCAATCTTCCATACAATATTGGAACTAGATTGTTAGTGAAATTAATAACTGAGGTTCCCCAAATACATCGATATGTAGTGATGCTTCAGGATGAAGTTGCAGAAAGAATTGTGGCAAAGCCAGATACAAAACAATATGGATCACTGTCAGTTCTTGCATCTTTATTTACAAATTCAAAAGTTCAGTTCAATGTAAGCAAAAATTGTTTCGAACCTAAACCAAAAATTTTATCTACGGTTGTCACTATTCAAAGAGAGACTTTAATTGATGAAGATATGAGAATGAAAGCTTTTGAAATTTCCAAAGTTGCTTTTCAGCAAAAAAGAAAAAAAATAAAAACTGCTTTAAAAGATTATGTAGACGAAGAATCTTCAAAAAAACTTTCATTGGATTTAAACTTAAGACCACAGGAATTGACACCTGAAAACTATTTGGCAATTGCAGAAATTAATTCATGAAAATTAAAACCTACGCAAAAATTAATTTAAATTTAAAAATTTCAAAAGAAGTTGAGGATGGGCTTCATAACATAAGCTCTCTAATGGTCCCCATAAATTTGTATGATTCAATAGAAATTAAAGAAACTAATGCTGATGTTGATAAAATCCAATTTGATAAAGAGGGAATTTCAGAAGAAAACACTATATCAAAATCTTTAAATCTATTAAGAAGTAGATCTAATCTACCTGGATTCTTTCACATTATAATTAAAAAAAATATTCCAATCGAAGCTGGCTTAGGTGGTGGAAGTTCAAATGCTGCAGGAATTCTTTCAACTCTTACTAAAAAATACAACTTACAAATGCCTTCATATAGAGAGATTGCATTAAACGTTGGAAGTGACGTTCCTTTCTTCATAACAGGTAAACCAGCAAATATTTTTGGTATTGGAGACATAGTGAATCCATCAAATTTTCAGAAAGATATAAATATGATACTTGTTGTTCCTAATGAAAAAATTTCCACCAAAGACGCATTTTCTATGTTTGATAAATTAGGTCAGGACAATTTAGAGATAAATGAATATGAAGAGTTGAAAATCTTTAATGATTTTTGGATACCTGCTCAAACATTAGTGCCAAATTTACTGAAAATTAAAAATAATCTAGAGTCAATTACTAATCTTGATTTTTATTTGTCAGGAAGTGGAAGTTCAATGTTTAGTTTGGGAGACACCGAAGAGCTGACTAAAAAAATTGACCTAATAGATTTGAACCAATTTAAACTTGTAAAGCTAGTAAAAAAAATTGATTTTAGTTTCGAAACAATTTCGGATTAGAATTAGATACAGACGATGGGGGATGGTGTAATTGGCAACACATTTGGTTTTGGTCCAAACGTTGAGGGTTCGAGTCCTTCTCCCCCAGCCAAAAAATAAATGAGTATTTCAGGTGTAATTTTAGCTGCAGGTCAGGGGACTAGAATGAAATCCCCTCTACCTAAAGTTCTTCAAAGCGTACTTGGAAAACCCATGATCAACTATGCTCAAGAGGCCATAGCTGACTTTGAAAAAAAATATGTTATTGTTGGTCACCAATCTGATAAAGTAATCCAAACTTTATTTGAATCTTACATTCCCATTATTCAAGAAAAGCAACTTGGTACTGGACACGCAATAGCAACATTGGTTGAAAGTAAAGAGTATGACTATGATAAAAATGATTACCTTGTTGTAATACCTGGAGATGTCCCACTTATAAAAAAGAAAGACTTGGATTTATTAATCAATGATGTTGTCTCTTCAAAAGCTGTAATTGGTTTAATTACAGCTCAAGTGAAGGATCCATTTGGGTATGGAAGAATCGTGAAGAATAAAGATGAGTTTGAAAAAATAATCGAAGAGTCAGACGCAGATGAACAAGAAAAACAAATAAAAGAAATCAATTCTGGAATTTATTGTATTGATAAAAAGTTTCTAAAAGAATACATCGGAAAAATAGAAAGTGAAAATATTCAAAATGAATTCTATCTAACAGATTTAATAAATATAGCTTTTCAAAACAAACTCCATAGGGTTATAGTACAAGTAAGTGAAGATTCAATACAAGGCGTAAATTCCATGAGTCAACTAAACGATGTTGAAAATACTCTCCGTAAAGAATTAATTCAAACTCATATGGACAATGGTGTATATTTCCAAGATCCAAATTCAACTTATTTAGATAAAACAGTAAAGATTGAAGCAGGTGCAAAAATTCTCGCAAACTGTCATTTGACAGGTAATACAAATATAAAAAAAGATTGTGTAATAGGACCCAATTCAATTATCAACGATTCTGAAATTGGAGAAGGCTCCTCCATTCAGTTTTCAGTAGTTGATGAAGCAGAAATAAAAAGTAATGGAAAGATTGGACCATATGCTCATTTAAGAAAAGGTTCAATTTTGGATGAAGATGTAAAAGTAGGTGCTTTTGCAGAAACAAAAAATTCTTCCATTGGCAAAGGAAGCAAAGTTCCTCACCTTGCATATGTTGGAGATGCAGAGTTAGAAGAGGATGTTAATTTCTCAGCTGGTGCAATTACTGTAAATTACGACGGTAAAGAAAAACACAAAACTGAAATAAAGAAAAATGCTTTTATTGGATCTGATGCGATGCTTGTTGCTCCGGTAACAATTGGTGAAGGTGCAATGGTTGGAGCAGGTTCTGTTATCACAAAAGATGTTCCACCTGGGGCCCTTGGTATTGAAAGGAATGATCAAAAGAATATTGATGGCTACATGGAAAGAAAAAATAAAAAAGGTAAAAAATGATTGAGCAAGCTGGAAAAAAGAAAATGCTTCTCTTCTCTGGTTCATCAAACGAGGAATTAGCTGAAAAAGTAGCCAAGGAGCTTGGAACTGACTTAGCTGAAGTAGACAAAACCCAGTTTGCTAATGGAGAAATCTACATTCGTCTCCAGGAAAGTGTTAGAGGTGCAGATTGTTTTGTAATGCAAAGTCATTCAGGCCAAGTGAATTTTACAATTATGGAACAACTTCTACTTGTAGATGCTTTAAAAAGAGCATCCGCAAAAAGAATTACTGCAGTACTTCCTTTCTATCCTTACTCAAGACAAGATAAAAAAGCCTTACCAAGAGAACCTATCTCAGCTCGCTTAGTTGCTGATTTATTTATATCAGCAGGTGCAGATAGAATCGTATCCATAGATTTACATACACAACAAATTCAAGGATTTATAAGTCAACCTTTTGATCATCTTACTGCAATGCCACTGTTCGTAAATTATTTCAAAGATAAATATAAAGAACCAATAACAATCATTTCACCTGATGCAGGTGGTGTTCGAAGAGCAACTACTTTTGCAAAAAACATGGAGGCATATGTTGGTTTTGTTCATAAAAAAAGAGATCCAAAAATTCACAATGAAGTCAAGGCATTTACCGTAATTGGAGAAGTCGAAGACAGACATGCGATTTTATTTGATGACATTATTGATACAGGAGGAACTATTGCAGCTGCTTCGCGAGCATTGATTGAA
>PYIJ01304674.1_pt1 | contig 10888 bp, 15 predicted proteins | sample 3578051 | NCBI WGS metagenome assembly PYIJ01 (sample SAMN08408021, study PRJNA431606) | Marine metagenome isolate SA_KN192-05_S13_5m, whole genome shotgun... | biome: marine; feature: oceanic pelagic zone; material: water; isolation source: surface water sample, 0.2-0.8 um fraction ... | reverse complement strand
TGACTTGGTATTTTTGGTCCCTTCGTCTATCGGTTAGGACACGTGGTTTTCATCCTCGAAAGAGGGGTTCGACTCCCCTAGGGACCGCCAGACACAAACGTGCCCGTAGTTCAGTTGGATAGAATACGAGTTTCCTAAACTTGGGGTCGGAGGTTCGAATCCTTCCGGGCACGCCAAAAACACAATAATTAATTGTGTGAAGAAATTTTATTCCGTAAAGATAAAACACCATAAGGAGAACATACCACCCAAGTTGGCAGAGCAGATGTTGTTAGACGAATCTAAAATGTGCAAGTACCTTTGGAGGAACAAGGCATTGTATTTCAAGTATCCAAAAGGCAAGAACAGATTAGATCTTTACGCCGATGAGAAGTTCCTAATGATGGCCAGGATGAAATACCCGACTATATTTGGACGTAAAGGCAGAATGGGATTTTTGGAATTGTATATATCACATATGTTACGCAAAAAACTTGACATCGCAAAAGGATCATCTTAATGAAATTTGGCTATTACACAGACAATGAAATACCAAAGAGTGCACCTTTGACAGATTACAAAGTAAACTCTTATGGATATAGATGTCCTGAGTGGACTCCTATGCCTGACGGTAAAAAGAATGTGGCGGTGTTGGGTTGCAGTCACACGTTCGGACAAGGCAATGCAGACGATGAGCATTGGGTACATTTTCTTTCACAGCACAACACAGATAGACTGCGATACTGGAACCTAGGACAGCCCGGTGCCAGTGCTGATAAGATTGTTAGAATACTTTACAGTTGCGAAAAAGTAATACATCCTGAGATCATAATAGTGTGCTGGCCGTTCTGGAGTCGCAGGGAGAAGTTACACAGTTATCCGCAAAGCCAGATGAGTGATGATCCTGAATTAAAAAATGAAAACGCCCTTACAGACAAGAATAATTTTTTAAAGAATGTGTTCTTTGTAGAAAAATTTGCAGAAAAGAATCGATGTAAAACTTTTCATTGCTTTGCCCAGGACTCCTATCATGAACATCTCAAAGGACTTAATGTTCTTGAAGACTATACTATCAAGAACTGTTGGCCTTACTGGGACAAGTTTGAACAACGTATGCCCTACAACGAGCCCAACCTAGCATCGGATGGACAGCACTACGGTGTCGAACATCACAAACGTTTTGCTAAACTGTTTGTAGATTACTTTGGCAAGAAATTGAAATAATCTTTGATATCGATAGATCTCAGTTTATCTTGGGTCGCAATGAACCGTTCCAACTGTTCGTTGTTATCGATATCGACTGCTACCTGGCCGGGAGCAACGTGCTTGGCCCTCTCTGTAAATTTATTTGTATAGCGAACATTGAGAACGCTTGGCTGTTCCAAGTACGCCCAGTCATGTGGAATGTTTTTATTCTTGGCAAAGTTTATAATCTCTGGGAGGTTCTGCACGTTCAAGCAACTTACAGTGGTCCAGAAGTCCAGTTGTAACAGTTTATATTTTTTCTGTAAGTCCTGATATGAGTCAACAGTTTTTTTGTAGTTGTCCCATTTGATCGGCCAACGTGTGTAGTCATGTACTTTGCCTATCCCGTCTAGGCTCATTGTAACAATTACCATTATGTTTTTCTTCAAGACTTCTTCTAATTCGGGAATCATTCTGGAACCGTTGGTGTTCATCCTTACAATTTTTACATGCTCAGGTAAGGACTTTAATATCTTTTTATAATTTTTACTGGCAGTTGGTTCGCCACCATTGACGTCAAATTCTATAATCCTTTCTTGTGGTAGTTTCTTGAACACTTCGTAGTTGTCAACACGCTGATAGTTTTTTGACTCTAAACTTCCTATCTTTGTGCTCAGTCCAGAATGACAGGATTGGCACGCACTGTTACAGATGTTATCCAACACTCCGCCAACTATTAGGTAATCATTTTTGACAGGGTGTAGCATCTTGTGTCTTACAATACTGTTGGTACGTATGCTTTCACCTTTGGTCTTTTCAGAACGCTGGCATCTGAAACACTCCATTGGCCACTGTCCTTGTTCCATAGTCTTTCTAATGTTTGACATCCATTCACTGTGTTCGAGCTCTTCATAACTTTCAAAACCTTTAGGATTGATCATGTGGCCACACTTGCCAACAGATCCATCTTTGTTTAGTCTTATGAAATGATCTATTCTAGGACAAAACATTTCTATACCTCTTTATCAAATAACCGATGTTGATGGTCTGGTTGTAGTATTTTGTAAGATGCCTATCGACATCAACAAATGAATCTAGTACAGGTATGTCCACTTTAGATTTGCTCTTGTGTAAATGGACATCTGTAATATTTTGTAAATGCTTTAACGGACGTATTGTAACAAAGCCTTTGTAGTATCGATACAGATTCATCAGCCAAAAATATTGTGGAGCGAAGTGTCTATCAATAATCTTTCCTTCTGCAATATTCTTCCACGTCTCTTTGACATCTAGGTTATGCTGTACGCAGTACTCGTTAACTCCTGAAACAAATCGCTCCTGAGGTTCCCTGATCAAAATATCTATGTGTGAGCAGTGATGTATTTCAAGATTTGTATATTTTTTGTCACAAACAGACATCAGTGTGCTCTGTCCTACTCTGAAAATTGGATAGATCGTGTGTGGACCAACATCTACGACAATGCAGTCTGTGTTGAATAGTTTATTCCAGTGTGTCAGCATGTAACTCCTCAAAAAGATTTGGAAATACTTTGCCACAGTCTGTGCCACGACGTGTGTCTCGGATTTTAGTTTCTTGAATGAACCTTGTTATATCTTTTTGCCATTCAGTATTATTATAGTAGGCCAGTAGGTTCTCGTAACTGTTTTTCAAGTAACCTTCTGTTCCCGCATTCAACAAGTTTTTTATTTTCACTTTTACTTCGTCCACCATGTGCTTTGGCAAGTTCAACAAGTTTAGATGTGGTGGTTTATATAAAGGTCCTATTACAAAACTGTTGTCATGGAATCCTTTGCCTTTGAAATAGGACACAGTATCGAATAAGGATTCATAGTTTAGGATAAAGTGTAACATGTTGAAGTTTATTTTGTGATCTAACTTTCTTATGACATCTAGGTTTTTGACAAAGTCATTCCATGATCCATGATGTCGCACGTATTCATACTGTTGCTCTATGGTTTCAACACTGACCGTCCATTGTACATTTTTAAAAGAGCACAGCAAATCAAAAATCCCTGTTCCTGTAGTGCTTAGGTTTGTGTTTACCCGTATGTTGCAATCTGGATTTTTTTCAGATAGCAGTTTTAGGAATTCATAATTTTCTTTCATAAGCATTGGCTCTCCACCTGCGAGATAGATGTTTTGTAATTCCGTCACGTTCTCGAACACAAAATCTTTTACTTCCTGTCTCGATTCTGTCTTTGATTTTATTTTCTCTTTTAATTCTAGTGCCCATTTACTGCTGTATTTTGGTTCGCAGTAGACACATGCCTGGTTGCATGAATTTGTCCAACGCAGGTCAACATGTTTGAGCGAGAAGTTTTTAACATCATCATACAATGATAGATCTGTCTTTGCACCTATCTCTTTGAGATAGTACAGCCTACTACTGATACTGCTAAGGTCAGACCTCTTGTCCTCTTGGAGATGACAGCCTGCACAGTTATGTGGCTTCTTGTCTAGCAACATGGATCTTTTTAGGTCTATGTTTTTCCTACCAGTCAGTATGTCCCTGATGTGCGTATGATTGATGTTGCCAATTTTGTCTTTGGAAATTATGCAATTCTTTACGTGTCCGTCTGGCTCTAATTCAAATCCAGTCCACGGTAAGGCACACATGCTTTTATTCTGTATAAATTTCTTTGCATCCACTAACTTATTCCTTGTTCTGTCAAAACCCTTGCGACATATTCGTTTGCGGGTATACTGCCATCCTCGCTCCACGATTGTGTTCGAACACTGCCAGGCCTGATTAGTTGCATTTCGATTTTACTAGGTTGCTGACATAGTTGTGCATGGGCAAGTTCCAGCGCCATTTTTTGATTACGATACTGCATGGATTCACGCATGGAAAGTCCCTTTATCATTTTGTCTGTTTTCCATTCACACACCTGCGTTGATATGTTCCAGATATGGTGTGTGTCTTCACTCATGTGCCACCTGTGCCACACTTCGAACAGCAATTCTGTCTGTGCGTACATGCTTATGGCATTGTTGATGAACATGTCACAGGGTTCGACCAAAGTTGCGGTGTGTGCCGTCCTTCGTATGTTCTCACCATCGCTACGTGAAATGCCAACAATGTCATGTCCCTTTGCGGCCAGTTGCTCTGCAAACTGCTGACCTATTCCTCTTTTGTGCCCAGTAATTGCTATTTTCATATGAAACAGTATTTAAATAGGTGTAATGAAGTCATATCATATCTTGGATTGTAGCAAACAACAGAAGATATCCGACAGCCTGTACGGTTACTACGTTGGTCTGACAGCCAACAGGACGCCCACTGAGTTTTGGAATCACCTCAGCAGAGAGGAGATAGCGTCATATTTTGCGATACCGAACAATCCTTGCAAGGCATGGTTTGACACGTTGGGACTGAAAGTTCGTGACATGAGTTTCACCATATACAATGAACAGATCACAACGTCCATACACAAGGATGAACCTCCCGTGATCGCCAAGATTAATTTCCCGGTCCTCAACACAAAGGACACCTACAACGTTTGGTTCGACGATGATGAGAATGAAATAGACCGGGTGGAGTGTGACAGGCCGATAGTGCTGAGGTCAGACATACTGCACACAGTGGAGATTGGCAAGTCTGCCAAGTTCCCGAGATTACAATTTAGTTTCTGCTTTTATAACGAACCGCTTCACCTACTAGGGTAGGGCACTCTATAAACCTGTCATTGATCCCTCTTGCCTGTATCCGGTCTATGACCTTGCCTATCTGTGTCTTGTATTCGGGTGTTTGCCATATGTCCTGCGTCCGGAAGTCATCACTGGTACCCCAGTCTTCTATTTTGTTGAGCCACACCCTGTCGGCGCCATACTGCTCGCCTAGATCTATTATACGTTCCATCTCATGGAAGTTGTCCTTCTGCACGACGAAGTGCAGTATGAATCGGAAACCACGCTTGGCCTTCTGTTCCGCCATGCACTCGAGGTTCTCGTTGATCTTGTCCCACTTGCCTCCCAGCCTGAGTTTCTCGTAGGTCTCCTTGCTGGCGCCATAGATGCTGACTCCCAGTTCCTTGAGATTGTTGATCACGTTGGGAACACGTGTGTGGAACTCCTTGAACATCAGTCCATTGGTCAGTATGCTGTACTTTATGTTGTCCCTCTCGGGCGTCTGTTCCATGAAGTGCCTGTACACGTGTGATGCGAACGGGTCACCGTCCGATCCTATGTGCACCTGTATCGGGTGTTGGTAGCCATGCAACCAATCGTTTATCTTGTCCGCCAGCCTCACGCCGAGGTTGAACGCTGACCCCTCCTTGTGGAATATCATGCCCTTGCGACAACTGGGACACCTTAGGTTGCAACTGTCGTCTATGGCCAGCCTGATGTGTGATATGCTGTGCCGTGGCACGGACTGCTCGAAGTACCTGAAGTCCTTGCCTGTCAGCCAACTGCACTGTCTGTTGTTGCAGTACCTGTAGGTGCCGTCCTCGATCGCCGACTGCAGGTGCCTGTGCATGTCAGAACCTATTATCTCCTCCATGGTGCGTATCTGCAGGTTGCCTATGCTCTGTGGCAACCAACTCTGGCACTCACAAGCGTAGCACGAACCCTGCTTGTCGATCAGCACTGTGTCGTAGGGACGTGGACAGTGTGTACGCAACCCCAGGTCCTTGCCTGTGTCTATGCCGTAGTGATCGAACAGCCTTTGGTTTATCTTCATTTGTCAGGATCGGTGATCATGTCCAGTGTGAGTGGTTGGGATTCGTCCGCCTTTGGCTTGGGCATCTGTTGTGTCTTCCTGTTTCGCCTACGCTGTTCGCGTTCATGCTGTTTCTGTAACTTCTTGGCACCCCTGGTGCTTTTGTAGTCGTAGTGTATGCCCATTGCAGAACTCCTGTGTGTATCCGTAATTATGCTACTGCACGGCACCATGAACAATTTGTTTGGTAAAAAAAGTTGCACTTATTGGTTGCATTTTTGATAAATATGTCTTACAATCCAGAGCGATCGCTAGGCCAGTGATCGCATTTCAATCATAATAGATCGGGAGAAAACAAATCTATGAAAATGACTAAGAAAACAATGGGCATAGGTGTGGCTGTGATAGCCGCTCTTGTGATCATATGGTCTGTGCTTAAACCAGCACCGGCAGAAGCGGCTGAAGTGGGATTCACTTTAGGTGCAGAAAGAAAAATCGAAGCAGAAACAAATGCCATGTACTTGGACACCAACTTTGGTGAAATAGTCGGCATTGATGTCACTACAGGTGTAAACTACACAGTGGATGACGACATGAACGCTTCGTTCAGTTCTTTCGAATTAGATCTTAACAAAGGTATTAACGACAAGGTCGAAGTTTACGCTAACAGCGATTTCGACGTTAACTTAGACCACACAGAAACTACAATTGGTTTCAAAGTAAAGTTCTAGTTTAAGCAGTGTTTAGTCGGTCAGCTCAAAGGAGGGCAGGCCGGCTTTACGCTTTTACGCATTCGCGTATTTTTTAAAAACGCATTCCTAAAATTTAACGCTTTCGCTCCGCTCCTTAAATATCCCTATGCGAGTAGCAGTAATACAAGATTCAGCAAATCATCAACAATACAAGGATGTGTTACTTGCATTTGCCATTGGGTGCGGGGGAGATATTACCAATAGTGGTAATACCAATGGTTATGACTGTGCTGTGATATTCGGCAGTTACAAAAAAGAACGTGGTAAAAGTGCCCATCAAGGAAAAGGCAAGATCATAGAGAGTGGTATACCCTACGTTCAATTGGAGACGCAACTGATCGGCAGACCAATCCACACAGCGTTCCACAACGAGTTCAGAGTGGGTGTAAACGGATTCCTATGGGATGATGCTAAATGGGGATTCGAACACATAGAGCATGATAGATCAAACAAAGTTTTTAGACGCAACGGATATGATCCTGATATTCCTTGGAAACAAGATGGTGAATACATTTTATTGTGTATGCAGAAAGTAGGTGATGCCAGTCTACGCGGTGCAGATGTCTTCACATGGACTGAGGAAACAGTCAGTCAAATTAGGCGGCACACTGATCGAAAAATTATTATTAGGCCACATCCTCTCTACAGGAGATCGACATTACACAATTTATTGAAAGAGAAAGTATTGACAGTGCCAAATGTATACTGGCAAGAAGCAGATGTTACAAAGCCTGGATTTATTCCTATAGCAGAACAACTTAAAAATGCTTGGTGCACAGTAACGTATAGTTCGGGTACGGGCATAGATGCAGTGATAAACGGTATACCTAATGTTGCTTGTGATTCGGGAAGCATGGTATATGACGTTAGCAGTAAAGAGATTAGTGAAGTAGAAAATCCTTTCACCGGGGATAAATCATTATGGGCGAATCAAATATCTTATTGTCAATGGAGCATCGATGAATTTGAATCGGGAGAGTGTTGGAAACACGTAAGTAAAAGTTTATGAAGTATCATTTAAGTAACGGTTGTAGTTTTAGCACAAGGAAAAAGTTTAACAGTTGTCATCAACAGTTAGGTAGACTCTTAGACATAGATGAACCAACAATCAGTATGGCTAAGGGCGGCCGCGGCAATGACAGGATAGTGAATACTACAATGCATTGGTTTTTTAAGAATCCTGATAAGTTAAAAGACACTTTTGTAAGCGTAGGTTGGACCACAGGATACAGATGGGATTATGTAAGTGGTTACGTTACACCGAAAGAAAAAGAAGGCGGCATTAAAGGAGAACTTTTAAAATTTGATTACCAGTGGAGCACCTGGCAACTTTGGCAACACGATTTTTTCATGCGTGATAAAGATATGGATTTAGAATTATCAAGTGCGGTCAAATTGTATACTAATATTTTATCATTGCAATATTTCTTAAAATATCACAACATTCCTTATGTGTTCTATCATGCACTTACAAATGATTTACCCGAAACAGAAGTAAATGGAAAGAAACGTGCTGATTTAAAATTATTGAAAGACCAAATAGATCGTAAGCACTTTTACAATTTTGAAACAAGTGAATTTGTTAAAGAGAATGTACAGATGCAAAAAGATAATAGGTCTTCAGCACAACATAGAGTACAAGTGCAAAACAAAGATTATGTGCAAAGCCATTTTGAATTTTGTGCAAAAAATGGTTGGACAAAATCAGCCAACGACGGTCATCCCAATGAGATTGGACATCATAAGTGGGCGGATGAGTTACATAAATTTATAAAACAACACAACTTGCTTGATAGGCCCAATTCCTATTCAAAGGCCTAATACTCCTATTACATTCTTCAAGCCATTCCATTAAGGCTAGGAATTCTTGATCTTGCCACTTACTCATTTTGCCCGACAGTCGGAAGTTACAAAACTCGTCAAATGTAATGACCGTGCCTTTAACAATCTGCTTGTCTAAGGAAACTAAAACTTCTTTTGTGGATGAATAGATGTCAGCGTCCATGTGTAAGAAAGCAATAGGACCTTTGTGCTGTTGCTTCCAAGCAGGTAAAGTGTCTTTGAACCATCCCTTGTGTAATTTTATGTGTGTTGGGACAGCAGGTGGATCGCAAGACATATCCGCTACTTTACCTGTTCCGTTATCCCAGTCTTCTGGCAGTCCTTGCCAAGAGTCAAATGCGTGTATGATTTGATTAGGATATTCATCTATTAACCAATTCAAACTTCTGCCCTCCCTTACACCAAACTCACACCAATAACCATTGATCGAAACTTGTTTTACTGATTCTAGCAAGTGTTTGTGTATACTTTGTGTGTAATCTGCAGATGTCTTTTTGCCAACGTATATTGGATCAAGGTCTATCCAATCCTGTAATAAATCTTTGCCCTTGCCTACAGAAATTAATAAAGATTGTAGTTGTGATTTTTCTTTGACTGTTTTTATTTTTTTAGACATTTATAAAAGCAAGTTCCACACAAGGATTGTTAGGAATGTGTCCTGTGCTAGTTTCAGGTAGTAATCTGTTACAATAAACTTTGTATCCTTTGTTTTCGAATTGCTGAATTATTTTGCCTAGTTTTTCAAATTCATTGTCTGTATCTCCCATGTACATTTCAAACTCGCCAACAACTTGCTTTACTGGTAGTTCCAAATCTAATATTTCGTTGCATATCTCGTGCCATCTTCCTTCTATATCAAACTTTATTAGATCCACACTATTGCCTAGTTGTGCTACGATATCTTTTATGCTTACGCAATCAACAGTGTATGAATGAACTAAATTAGCAGGATCAAAATTTTCTAAACTGTAGCATCTTTTAGTTGGGTCGGTTGTATAGAAAGTCAGTGTTTTGTTTTCTGGATCATACGCTTTGTTTGTATGACTTATATCTGCCATCTTACTATTTGCCTTGTTTATAGTGTCTTGGCTTATTGGTGTTGGATCCCATGTGTATATTTTTGTATTTTGATTATGGTTTCTTATCTGTTGTTCCATCTTACACTCTTTGCTTATACCAAAACTCCAAACGTTTCTAAGAGCAGGCATGAGTGTATCGCTTATGGCATATTGGTGACATCTATGCCATGTGCTTGGGACTAAAGGAAATGTCTTTTCAAACTCTCTACATCTTTGCATTATTATGTTAGTTATGGATGAATTTTTCCAATCTGAATCCTTTGGAATCATAGCATTCAACATAATCAGAATTGTTACTGTGTCTTATTGTACCTTGTCCACTTACCACATCGTAGTCGCTGTAGGCAAACGCTTTCTTTATGGTAACGTCTATGTACTGTCCGTTGCCAACGCCCAACGTTAGAAAAGTTACATATCGACCTTTATCTCCTCGGAACACTCTTCCGTTGGCTATCATTCCGGCAAACTCTACCTTGTCGAGATATAATTCTTTCACATACATTCCTGGCATAAAATCTTGTTGACTCCACCAACCATATTTCCTGTATTGAAATTCTGGAGTGTCCCATTTATCAGACTTACTTGGTGTAACTACTTCTATTCCAACACGTTTTGCTTCTGTTCTATACACCCAACGTTTATAGGAGCCTTGGCAGTGTTTCAAACATGACTTCCAAAATTTTTCTGGGTTGTGTGCTTTTTGGTATGCCAATGCCCATATTAATCTTCCTAGATTCACAGCATGTGCTCTGCACAAACCAAATCCAGATAACGATTGTAACATTGTGATTATTTCGTCTTTTCTCGGATGTTCGCCGAGTTTGGATATAAACTCCATTATCTTTTCTTCATTCTTTTTTGCGAATGCTCTACGATACATGTCTGCTTCATACTTGTCTATGCCTAGTACTTCTGATATCCTATCTATGGCATCGTCCTCGTAAACTATTGTGTCACTCATACGCTCCTTACTCCAGTCGTGGAACATAGTGGCCTTCTTACGTCCGGACACCGCCACTGGTCTTATCAACGCAGTACCGAACACACAGTCCTTGCTACTCTTTGGTTGGATTGCCCTGAACAGTCTCCGCATCGCCGGACTCTCTGCCTGTGTTACTCCCAACACGTCTCCTCGACACAAAAGGTCCGAGGTAGCGGCATCTTCCTGTGGATAGTCTGTCAACTTCATTGTTGGATCTATTTCGATCAGTTGCGACAAACCACGATTGGCTAAAATATCCACCTTTAGGTGTTCTAGGTCTTCCACTTCGTTCTTGTCTAGTAGTATTTGATTCTCTGCCGTGAACAGGCTTTTTGGTAATTGTCTTTGAAACATCAGTATTCCTCCGCAGTGTTTTGATATGCATCT
>PYIJ01431326.1_pt1 | contig 10893 bp, 17 predicted proteins | sample 3578051 | NCBI WGS metagenome assembly PYIJ01 (sample SAMN08408021, study PRJNA431606) | Marine metagenome isolate SA_KN192-05_S13_5m, whole genome shotgun... | biome: marine; feature: oceanic pelagic zone; material: water; isolation source: surface water sample, 0.2-0.8 um fraction ... | reverse complement strand
CTTTAAATCTGAAACTCCTGAAAAAATAGCACTTATCTCCTCATAGTGAGCACTAACTTCATTTGCGATTACGCGAGCAAGAGTGGTTTTTCCAACCCCAGGTGGGCCCCAGAAGATTATTGACGATAATTGGCCACTTTTAACCATTGACTTCAGTTGGCCATCAGACGCAAGGATCTTGTCTTGTCCGATTACTTCATCCAAAATCTTTGGTCGAAGTTTTTCTGCGAGGGGGATATTTTTTTGGGAAATATTATCCACCGCGTCTTTCGCGTCTTTTTCAAACAAATCCATCATATTCGGTATCTTATTATGAGTCTCTGGCCATCACGAGAAATAATAAATTGACCAGAGCGACTACTACTTCTTACTAATTCGTCTATTTGTTCAGCGGAAATTATGGTGATCCCGTTAATTTCCTCAATTATATCACCTGCTCTAAAACCTAAACGAGAACCATTTGGCCCAGGCTCTACGATTACTATTCCCTTTGCGTCTAACCCTAATCCCATTTCTTGTTGTACTAAAGGATTTATTATTCTCACAATTAAATCTCTGAGTGGGGATGTTTTCGGCAAGCGTTTCAACTTGCTAATTGGATCATTTGGCGCCGACGACAATTGAATCCAAAGATCACGGTTCTGCCCAGCAGTTAAGACCGTAAGTTTAGACTGCGATCCAATTCCAGCAACAGTTAAACGATATAGCATCTCTGCTGGACCATTTACTGCAAAGTTATCTACTGAAACCACTACGTCACCTATCGACAACCCCGCTAAACGAAGTGGGCTTTTCTCGTGCAATGCTGAAATCACCATTCCATCAAAACCATCTAATTGGAGCACGTCTGCTAATTCAGGTGTAATTGCTTGACCAAAAACACCTAGCCAGGGCTGTTCAAATTCTTTTACTCCACTTTTTGCTTGGCGCAAAAACTCCCGTACAAAAGCAGCAGGTATTGCAAAACCAATACCATTTGAACCACCAGATCTTGTTAAAATAGAGGTATTAATTCCAACTAACGATCCATTAATATCAACGAGCGCACCGCCAGAATTACCAGGATTAATTGCTGCATCAGTTTGCAAGTAATAGCCACGGCCAGAACCGTCTGCCGTTCCAGATCGAGCTAAACCAGAGATAATACCACTGGTAACAGTTTGCCCAACTCCAAAAGGATTGCCTATTGCCAAAACTAATTCACCAACTTCGATTGCTTCGTCTTGTCTAAGCGGGAGGAAAGGCATATTTTCCGCATTTTCCAAAATTAAGATCGCTAAATCATTTTTTTTATCCGCCAAAGCTACTGAAGCTGTGAACTGCCGCCGATCATTTAGAACTACTCTGATCTCAGAAGCATTCCCTACCACATGATAATTGGATACCACATAGCCATCCTCAGTTAAAATGACCCCAGAGCCTAGCGAGTTTTGCACTCTTTTTTGAGGGTTTATTCTATTTTGAAAGAATCTTCTAAAGAAAGGATCATTCTGAAAAGGCGACGTGCTTTGATTAACAAGTCTTTTCGCATATATGTTTACAACTGCTGGTGCAGCACGCTTAACAACCGGTGCAAAACTAAGGCTTATTTCATTAGAATTTAATGGGACACGCGTTTCAGCAAACAATACCAATGGAAACGATAAACTAACAAAAACCCAAACTAGAATGGCATACATTTTAAAGAGCTCTAATTTTTTCTAATATTATATTGAAAAGTTACCCCAAAAAAAACCCCAGCTAGTTAGCTGGGGTCCAATAATCATAAACATATATTTTGTATTAGGCTTCTTCAGCGCTTTCTTCTTCTGCAACCCGCGCTTTATCAGCTGCTCCCTTTGCCGCAACATCTCGATCGACAAATTCAATTATTGCCATTGGCGCCATATCCCCATAACGAAACCCCGCTCTTAGTACTCTTGTATAACCACCTGCGCGCTCATTGTACCGTGGTCCAAGTATATCAAAAAGCTTTGTTACATATTGATCTTCCTTTAGCTGCGAAGCTGCTAAACGCCTTGCGTGTAAATCGCCTCTTTTGGCTAAAGTTATTAATTTCTCAACAATTGGACGCAATTCTTTTGCTTTTGGAAGTGTAGTTTTTATCTGCTCATGCTCTATCAACGAGCCAGCCATATTAGCAAATAAAGCCTTTCGATGCTCATGAGTGCGGTTTAAGCGGCGATAGCCTTTAGAATGACGCATTTATATCTCCTATTTTTTTCTTTGTCTGGCGGCTGGTGCGTGCCAGCCACTCTCCTTGGGGCTTATGCCCTTATTTCCCCAGAACTCTGGGCATTTGGTAATTAGAAGTTATCCTCAAATTTCTTAGCAAGCTCCTCAATGTTGTCTGGAGGCCAGTCTTCCACATCCATTCCAAGATGCAGTCCCATTCCGGACAATACTTCTTTAATTTCGTTCAGAGACTTTCGACCAAAGTTAGGTGTTCTGAGCATTTCAGCCTCAGTCTTTTGAATAAGATCGCCTATATAAACTATATTGTCATTTTTTAGGCAATTCGCAGATCTGACTGAGAGCTCTAGTTCATCAACTTTTTTGAGAAGTAGCGGGTTGAATTCGAGCCCGTCATCATCATCTCCACTGTCTGCAGACTCAGGTTCCTCAAAATTCACGAAAATAGAAAGTTGGTCTTGTAGGATACGCGCTGCAAAAGCGAGAGCATCGTCCGCAGAAATAGACCCATCTGTTTCAACTTTCATCGTAAGCTTATCATAATCTAAAACCTGACCTTCACGAGTAGGTTGAACGTCGTATGAAACCTTTTTTACTGGAGAATAGATTGCATCTATAGGCATAAGACCAATAGGGGCGTCCTCTGGTTTATTTTTCTCAGCTGGAACATAGCCTTTTCCAGTATTCACTGTTAGTTCCATATATAGATCAGCGCCATCATCTAAGTGGCAAATCACATGTTCCTTATTTAAAACTTCAATCCCTGCACTATCAGATATGTCAGCTGCAGTAACAACGGCCGGCCCCTTTACGTTTACAGATAAACGCTTAGGTCCCTCTACTTCCATCCTTATATCCACGCCCTTCAAATTCAGAACCATATCAGTAACGTCTTCTCTTACGCCAGTAATGGAAGAAAACTCATGCAAAACATTATCTATTTGCACGCTAGTTATTGCTGCTCCTTGAAGACTGCTCATCAGTACCCGTCGAAGTGCATTGCCAAGAGTTAGACCGAAGCCTCTTTCAAGTGGTTCAGCAATCATAGTCGCTTGTCTAAGCTGATCGTTTCCAGATTTTACTTCTAATTGTGCTGGCTTTATGAGCTCTGCCCAGTTTTTGTGGATCATAAGTCCCTCCATTCTTGCGTTGATTCCATGACCGAAAAATCAAACGCGCCCGAGGTTAAAATGCTGAAAATGAATTTATTAGATAAATTCAAGTTAAATTAAACGCGGCGCCTTTTAGGCGGCCGACAACCATTGTGCGCTATAGGTGTCACATCCCTAATAGATGTAATGTTGAAACCAATAGCTGCTAGTGCTCTTAGTGCACTTTCTCTTCCAGACCCAGGTCCTTGAACCTCGACCTCTAGAGTTTTGACACCATGCTCTTGAGCTTTTTGCCCTGCATCCTCTGCCGCCATTTGAGCGGCATAAGGCGTAGATTTACGAGACCCCTTGAAACCCATTGTGCCGGCTGAGGACCAAGCAATAGCATTACCCTGAACATCAGAGATTAAAATTTTTGTATTATTAAAAGAAGAATTAACGTGAGCAACACCAGCTGCAATATTTTTAATGACCTTCTTCTTGGTTACACGACGTGTTTCACGTGCCATAGCCTAGTCCTCCTATTTCTTCTTGCCAGCAATAGCTTTTGCAGGACCTTTGCGGGTTCTTGCATTAGTGTGAGTGCGCTGACCCCGAACGGGAAGATTACGACGATGACGAAGACCTCTGTAGCAACCTAGATCCATTAATCTTTTTATATTCATTTGCACTTCGCGCCGCAGATCACCCTCAACTGTGAAATTTGCATCTATGTGCTCTCGCATGGCTAGTATCTCTGCGTCCGAGAGTTCATTAATGCGTCTCGATTTATCAATCTTAACAGCATCGCAAATTTCATTCGCTATCGATGATCCAATTCCGGTAATATAAGTAAGAGCTATAGGTACCCGCTTACTCGTCGGGATATTTACGCCGGCTATCCGTGCCATATCTTTCCTTTCGTTGCGGTTCCGTAAAACCAGAACCTTTTTTCACAACGCGAAAACGCTCAACTTCAGACGTTTCCACTACCATTTTCAAAAATGGATTTGCTATATATTACAGCTGATTCCTACAAGGAATATGGGTGCCTATTTGCATTTCCGACCTACGTCAAGGCTTTAGTAGGAAAATTTTGTAATAAGAGCAAAATATCATGTTTAACTTAGTACTTTTTTAAGGCTATCACGAACCTCTTCCATGGATAATAAGCCATTTATGGAAACTAAATTTCCTTTGGCAAAGTAATACCCAAGAAGAGGGGATGTCTTCTTATAATACTCCATTAATCGCTGCTTCAAACTTTCCTCATTATCATCCGCCCTACGTTTCACATCGGTGCTACCGCAACTACTACACTTTCCATCCGATGGCCAAGGCTTCGTTTCATCGTGGTAAACTTGACCACAACCACCACAGGTTGACCTTCCTGCTATTCTTTTGATCAATGCTTTATCGTCAACTTGAATTTCAATAACGCTATCTAATTTAATATCACAATCGTTAAGTAGTTTACCCAATGCATCAGCTTGTGCTAGCGTCCGAGGAAACCCATCAAATATGAAGCCTGCACCCTTTTCGCCGTCTAATTTCTCTTTAATCAGGCCTATTACTATTTCATCAGTGACAAGGTCACCTCTCGACATAACATCAGCAACAAGCTTTCCCATTTCAGTTCCGCTATCCTTCGCTTCACGGAGCATATCACCCGTCGACAGCTGGACCATACCAAGAGCTTCTACCAAAAATTGAGCTTGTGTCCCTTTACCGGCACCAGGAGGTCCTAAAAGGATAATATTCATTTACGGGCAGCTCCCCGGCGCCTCTTGCTACGCGACTTTCCCCTAAGTTGTGATTTCTGAATCAAACTTTCATATTGATGAGCAAGCAAATGACTTTGTACCTGTTGGATAGTATCCATAGTTACTGATACCACAATCAACACCGATGTTCCGCCGAAGTAGAAAGGTATCGCAAACTGGCCTCTCAGAATTTCGGGTAGCAAACAAACTCCACCGAGATAACCCGCCCCAAGCACTAGAACTCTGTTTAAAACATACTCCAAGTGCTCAGATGTTTTTTTACCTGGCCTAATACCCGGAATGAAGCCATTTTGATTTTTCAGATTTTCAGCAACATCATCCGGCTTGAAGGATACATTAAAAGTATAAAAATATGTGAAAAATACGATCATCAGAGTAAAAAACGCCAAATACAGGGGCTGACCAGGTCCAAAATATGCGAGAATAGTAGACATTACAGGGCCTGTTTGGGACCCAGAAAACGTACTGACCGTTGTAGGAAGTAGCAGCAATGAGCTAGCAAAAATTGCAGGTATAACACCGGCGGGATTCACTTTTACAGGCAAATGAGAATTCTGGCCTTCCATCACTTTCATCCCAACTTGACGTCTAGGGTATTGAATTAAAACCTTGCGCAAGGCCCGCTCCATGAAGACAACAAATGCAATGGTCGCGATTACCATAACAATTACGCCAATTATTACTGCGGGGCTTAATGCTCCAGATCGACCAGAAGCGAAGAATTGAGCCAATGCTGCTGGAACTTCTGCAATAATGCCAACAAAAATAATCAATGATATTCCATTACCTACTCCGCGAGCTGTAATTTGCTCCCCAAGCCACATCAAAAACATTGTTCCACCAACTAAAGTAATCAAACACGACAGCCTAAAGAAGAGGCCGGGGTCTGTAACTAAGTCACCACTTTCAAGGCTCACAGCAAGTCCATAGGCCTGCAAGGTAGCTAATGCCACAGTGCCGTATCGCGTATATTGGTTTATTTTTTTTCTACCTTGCTCTCCCTCTTTTTTCAATTGCTCCAAAGAAGGGACCATAGATGTAAGTAACTGCACTATAATCGATGCTGAAATATAAGGCATGATCCCCAGAGCAAAGATACCCATTCTACCGAGGGCACCACCAGTAAACATGGTTAACATTCCACCAATACCTGATTGCGCTTGCTCCATGAAATCTCTTAAGGCAACACCATCTATTCCTGGGACAGGAATGAAGGTTCCTAAGCGATACACAATCAACAAACCAAGTGTAAATAATATGCGACTGCGAAGTTCCGTGGCCTTACCTAAAGCCGACCAACTTGTATTTGCCGCCATTTGCTCTACTGCAGATACCATTTATCTCTCTCTGTTTAACGACATAGTCCCAGTTACTATTGGCAGTACCTTAAAAAGTGACCGGCAGGATATTCCGGGGCTAGTTTGATGTTTCCGAAGTTAATGTCAAGCTACCCCCTGCCTTCTTTACGGCTTCTATTGCTGATTTAGAAGCTCCAGTAACGGCAATATTAATCTTGGATTTTATCTCACCCTTGGAAAGAACCCTCACTCCATCCAACTTGCGCCTTACTAATCCAGACTCTACTAAAAGATCTTCAGTAATGTCATTTTTGGCATTAAGCTTGCCAGCCTCGATAAATTTTTCAATTATTCCGAGATTAACAATAGCGTATTTTTTTCTGTTTGGTTTATTAAATCCACGCTTTGGTAGCCTCTGATAAAGAGGCATTTGCCCACCTTCATAACCATTTATAGAAACACCAGAACGAGACTTTTGTCCTTTAATCCCTCTGCCAGCAGTTTTTCCTTTTCCGGACCCTACACCTCTGGCAACGCGTTTCTTTTTCTTAACCGCGCCTTCATTATCTCTTAATTCGTTAAGTTTCATGTCGCTTCTCCTTTTTGCCGGAATTACCTCCCGGTTGCGACGAAAGAGGTAAACACAGCCTTCAATTAATATTACCTACAGTAATTATACCTTAATAGGCCAGGATATCAAACTGGTTGACAATCTCTGGATTCCTTTAATTTCTTTCCTCAACAATCTCAACTAAATGTGGTATTTTACGTACCATACCTCGAACCGACGGAGTATCCTCGAGCTCACGGGTTTTATGCATTTTATTAAGACCTAAACCTATCAATGTTTGACGCTGTTTAGCCGGGCGCCTGATAGGAGACCCAATTTGTCTAACAACTATTGTTTTAGCCATTTCAGCCTTCCTTTATGCTTCTACTGCTTCTGTAGTAGGGGCCTCTTCACGACGAAGAATATCTGCAACTTTCTTACCACGTCGCTGGGCAACCATCCTGGGTGAAGCCTCTTTTCTTAGACCATCTAATGTAGCACGGATCATGTTGTAAGGGTTCTGCGACCCGATTGATTTCGCTACCACATCCTGTATGCCCAACATCTCAAATACAGCACGCATTGGACCTCCAGCAATAATACCAGTACCAGTTGGAGCAGTACGCATTACAACTTTCCCGGCGCCATGGCGACCCTCCATATCATGATGCAAGGTCCTACCTTCTCGCAATGGAACACGTATCATGTTCCTTTTGGCCTGCTCAGTTGCTTTTCTTATGGCTTCCGGCACTTCTTTTGCCTTACCTTTACCAAATCCAACCCGACCCTTTTGATCACCAACAACTACCAAAGCTGCGAAACCAAAGCGCTTACCGCCTTTCACAGTTTTTGAAACACGATTAATTGCCACAAGACGATCTGAAAACTCCGGAGCGGCTTCATCACGACGACCTTTATTATTGGGTTCTCTTGCCATACTTTAACCTCTCCTTAAAATTTCAGGCCGCCCTCACGGGCAGCATCTGCTAGAGCTTTAATTCCACCATGGAACAAAAAACCACCACGATCAAAATAACATTCTACTACACCAGCTTTCTTTGCACGATCCGCCAGCATTTTTCCGACCTTTGAAGATGCGTCAACATTGTTTTTACCAACTACACCTAAACCTTTCTCAAGCGACGAAGCTGCAGCTAAAGTAACACCGTTAACATCATCAATTAATTGAGCACTGATATTTTTATTACTCCTATGGACTGAAAGCCGTACACGCCCCGAGTTAACTTTTCTTAACTTGTTCCTGACGCGCAAGCGCCGTTTTAGAAAAAGTTGCCGTTTGGAATTTGCCATTTTATTGCCCTACTTCTTCTTACCTTCTTTACGGAAGATATATTCACCTTTATATCGAATACCTTTGCCTTTGTATGGCTCCGGCTTCCTCCATTCCCTAATGTTCGCTGCTACTTGGCCAACTCTTTGAGCGTCTATGCCTTCAACCACAATCTCCGTTTGCTTTGGTGCGGTTACCGTTACATCCGACGGAGCAGTGTAGTCCACATCATGAGACAGGCCAAGATTTAGTTTGAGAACGTTCCCCTGCATCTGCGCCCGATATCCAACTCCCTGAATCTCAAGCTCCTTTTTGAAACCTTCATTTACCCCAGCAACACAATTTGCAACCATTGTGCGGCTCATACCCCACTGTTGACGTGCTCGTTTCGATTTGCCTCTTGGGCTTACTACTACCTTACCTTCTTCAACCGCCAGTGTGACATCATCAGATGCGGTAAAACTTCGTACACCTTTTGGCCCTTTAACCTCTATAGTCTGACCTGAAACTGCAGCGCTAACACCTGACGGAAGTTCTACTGGCTTTTTCCCTATACGCGACATTTAAAACTCCCTTAGAATACAGTGCAAAGCACTTCGCCACCAACATTATTGGCACGAGCGTTCGAGTCAGACATTATACCTTTAGGCGTTGATACAATGGAAACACCTAAACCCTGCCTAACCTGTGGAATGTTCTTGACCCCAAGATAAACCCTACGTCCAGGCTTTGATACGCGTTTAATATCTCTGATCACGGGCAAACCATCGTAATACTTGAGACTTATCTCCAACATTGGGTGGCCAGTGGTGTCAGTCGTTTTTTCATAACCACGAATGTAGCCTTCATCCAAAAGAACGTCCAAAACCCAAGCCCGTAATTTTGAGGCTGGCGTAAGTACGGTCGACTTACCTCTCAACTGAGAGTTCCTCATTCTAGTAAGCATATCACCAATAGGATCATTCATATCTATTCTCTCCTACCAACTTGACTTTACCATTCCAGGCATTTGCCCAGATGAACCTAATTCTCGCAAAGCAATACGAGAGACCTTTAATTTTCTGTAGTAAGCATGTGGCCGTCCAGTCAATTGACAGCGATTATGCATACGATTAGCAGCTGAATTTCTAGGTAATTTAGCTAATTTCAAACGAGCTTTAAAACGCTCCTCCATTGGAAGGCTGTCATCTTTAGCTATTTCTTTTAACTCGGCACGTTTTGCTGCGTATCTACTCACCAATTTGGCTCGCTTCTTTTCGCGTTCAATCATTGCTTTTTTTGCCATCTTTATATTCCTCTCGCACTCAATTACTAAAAGGCATATTGAAATGCCCTAGTAGAGATTTGGCCTCTGCGTCCGTTTTAGCAGTGGTGGTGATAACTACATCTAAACCCCAATCCTCATCGATTTTGTCAAAATCAATTTCCGGAAATACAATGTGCTCTTTTATTCCGAAAGCGTAATTACCCCTACCGTCAAATGACTTACTAGAAACCCCACGAAAATCTCGAATCCTGGGCATTGCAACGGTAGTCAAGCGATCCATAAATTCATACATTCTGGCGCCGCGTAGAGTTACTTTCGCACCCATCGGCATATCCTCACGCACCCTGAAACCAGCAATAGATTTTTTGGCTCGAGTCATTATCGCCTGCTGTCCTGCTATCAAAGTCAAATCGTTTTGTGCTGATTTAGCTTTTTTGCTATCTTTGACGGCAGCTCGGCCACAACCAATGTTTAAAACAATTTTTTCTAGTTTTGGAATCATCATATCGTTTTTATAGCCAAACTCTTCCTTCAGAGCGCCTCGAATTTTAGACTTATATTCGTCCTGCAATCGTGGTGTATAATTTGCTTTATCAAGCATCGATAACATCCCCCGTTGTCTTCGCTACACGTAATTTTTTACCACCTTCAATCTTGAAACCTACACGGGTAGCCTTCCCGTTCTTATCCATTAACGATAAATTCGAAAGATCAATTGGCATGGCTTTGGGCAAACGTCCACCTTGAGTTGTTTGTGTCTGTTTCTCATGGCGAATTGCCATGTTAATACCATCAACAATTGCTTTGCCAGATTTAGGCACTATTGATTTCACTGTTCCCTTTTTACCTTTGTCCTTGCCTGCAAGCACAATGACTTCATCACCTTTTTTTAGTTTAGCGGCCATTATAACACCTCCGGGGCGAGCGATATTATTTTCATAAAATTCTTTGCACGTAGTTCTCTCACTACTGGCCCAAAGATACGGGTACCAATTGGCTCTCCGGTGTTATTGAGAATTACCGCCGCATTGCTGTCGAAACGAATAGCAGTACCATCATCTCTACGTACTTCTTTGGATGTTCTCACAACAACTGCTTTCCGAACATCACCTTTCTTAACTCGGCCCCTAGGTATAGCTTCTTTTACGGAAACAACTATTACGTCCCCAACAGAAGCGTACTTTCGCTTCGAGCCACCTAGCACTTTGATGCACTGAACACGACGAGCGCCTGAGTTATCAGCGACATCCAGATTTGTTTGCATCTGGATCATATCTTTTCTCCCGACCTATGAGGGGCTAATGCTTTTGCCTTTTCCCCAGGGTTTCGTAAAATCGCGAAAGCTTAAAAATTAAGTCTCAAGCACTTCCCAACGTTTTGTTTTCGATTTTGGAGCACATTCCATAATGCGCACCGCAT
>PYIJ01172996.1_pt1 | contig 10905 bp, 5 predicted proteins | sample 3578051 | NCBI WGS metagenome assembly PYIJ01 (sample SAMN08408021, study PRJNA431606) | Marine metagenome isolate SA_KN192-05_S13_5m, whole genome shotgun... | biome: marine; feature: oceanic pelagic zone; material: water; isolation source: surface water sample, 0.2-0.8 um fraction ... | reverse complement strand
ATGAATGATGCGTAAGATTAATATGCGTTGCCTTATTTGTAATAGCAGAATAATTGATTTTTAATTCATTTTTATCCGTTAATTTATATACTACCACCACATCTAACTTACCGGGATAGCCCTCTTCTCCATCTCCAGAACTATATATTAATTCTAATTCAGAATCCGATATCTGTCGAGCATCCCAAACAACATTATTAAACCCCATTTTCCCACCATGCAAATGATTATCACCATTGTTTTTGGCTAAAGTATAGGTACTATCATTCAATATGAATTTACCACTGGCTATGCGATTACCATAACGGCCGATTAAAGCTCCGAAATATATCTCATTTGACTTAAGGTATCCATCGATAGTTTCATAACCCAATACAATATCTTCAAAATTACCATTTTTATCCGGAACCCATAAGTTCACAACTCGGCCACCATAATTCGTAATTTGCGTAACAAGACCATTAATATTTTTAAGTGTATATAAATCAATGTTTTTACCATCAATTACATTTTCAAAATTTTTCCTACTAATTAATTTCACGTCATTGTGTTTTTTTTCACAAGAAATACTAATTATCGAAAGTATTAATAAAATATAAATCTTTTTCATAATTATAATTTTACGGTTAACCTTTCAACCTGGTTAGTTTTTGCTTTTAAATTACCGTCCACAAAAATTAACAAACCCTTTCCCTTATTATATTTTTTTCCTGTTCTATCCCAAACGACAGTTAGTTCTCTGTCATGATATCGTACTTTATCTAGACAAAACCAATCCCAGTTATTTGGAATCAATGGGTTAACCTCAACAATATTATCTATCCTAGGCTTAAGTCCCAAAAGATCTGAAATAATTAAATCACAAAATCCAGAATGATTATAATCTTTTCCTCTCTCTACTCCACCCTTTTCATCTGACCAAGTTCCATTATTCCAGCTTTTAAGTCTCGTTCTTGAAATCCAGTCTCCGGTAAATGGATTAAGATTTTCATCTATCCACTTTTGATTTTCTCCTTTTTCATTCTTAATCGAATGACTTTTTGCGTATTGCAATAACAGATGAAAATAATCTTCTTTAGAGACCTCACCTCTATAAGTGTAATTATTTAGCAAATTTGAAAAGCCCTTTAGAGTTTGGGTTGTTGCATATGGCCATGAGGGGCCATTCCATTGACATTCATGCCCACTATAATTTATTTCAAAAAATGGATGTGACCGCTCACAAACTGTTAACCCATAAGGGGCATAAAATCCTGTAGAATCCATTACTTTATTCCAGGCATCAGAGTAAATGATTTTGTCATCAGGTAGATTAAAATACCAAGGAGTGTATCCAATCAGCTCTCGGACATCAACAGGATCCTTCGTCTCATTGAAAGTTTTTGGAAGCACTGTAAAAAAATTAAGTTTTTTATTCCACAATCGATTCTGAACTTCTTTTTTTATCGAAAAAGCTCTTGATTCAAAACTTTGGCTTAATGTCTGATTATTCGCTAATTTCGCGATACCCGCAATCGCATTTGCATCACCGTACATATAGCTATTCATGCTGGGACTTATCGCTGGCACTCCCCAAATTGGAACTCCACTGTTCAAGATTCTACCACTAGCTGAGAATTCCATCCCTTCATTGTTATTATTTTGCCAAAATAAAATATTCAAGGTGTCTCGCCTTATTTTTTCCCAATGTTCATAATTGGATAATAATGGTTCTAATTGGTTTTTTAACAATGAATCATTTTTATGTACTTTGTGAAAAGCAAATGTAGCATCAGCTACCCAAAAACTGTATTGACGAATTCCGTCACCGGCTTTATAGAGCCAAAAATTGATATAATCTGAAATATATTTCGAGTCTCTAAGCCATCTTCCTTCATAAACTTGATGTCCAGCAGGACAATTTATCGTATTGTGTTTTCCAGACCAAGGAACATTAGGCAAAAACTCTGTAACAACAAATCCATCTTCTGTACTTTTTATATGTTTTCTAAAGGTCCACCATCTAAAATAATATGTTTCCTCAATATCCTTATCAGGAATTTCTATCAATGGTATATTTTCAGAAAGAAATTGAAAAGCAGAATCATTCGGTACATACTGACTGTATAATTCATTGTCATTTTGGTTAAAATTCACAATATATCTGATAAAATTACTGCTATCCAGGATACCGCCTTTATAATTTTCTTTGCAACCAATTAAAAATAAGAAAAATACAATAGCTGAAATATTTAATTTTATCATCTTAAAATGGACTTTTTTATGAAATATAGCTTAGTAATAAATAATTTATACCGTGTTCTCTAGGTATTCTACCAAGTAGAAATAATAAGATTCTTCAATTTTATAATTAATAGTTCTATTTAATAGAATCCAAGTACGAGTCATTACACGGATATTTATCATGCAATTCAGCATTTAATTGATAAGGATCATTTATATTCTCCTTACATTCAAATCAAGCTATACATAAATTCAATATTTTATTCTCTTTTGAAAACTTATTAAATGAAAGACGATTTTGAATGATAATTGCGATGCAGTAAAATATTTGATTTAAGTCTAAATAAATCAAACTAACGAAATATAAAATTAATTATCACACCACAAACAATTCCCCTCGAAATCATATCCCAATAGAACTGTATCTTGCCTAGAGTCATTAATTATTTTCGATAGTTTGATATCATTTGCCTCTACTTTTGAGAAAAATTCCTCAAAAGGCGCTCTTTTTTCATTGTTCCAAACTCTTTCAATAAATATTGGAAGTCTTTTTCGTAATGTTGGGATTTCAGCTGACCCTGCCTGCTCCCATGAACACATTTGGCCTCCTATAATTTGATCCGTTTTCTCAAGTTGCATAGGTTTTTTGTAAACTGGTGACTTTTCCCACCAGTTCTCCCATCTCCATATATTCCAAGAATAAATCTTTTCTGGAGACCACATACCTCTTCGAGCCCGAGGTTGTTTTACTCCTCCATTTACAAGATAAAGAGGCATCCAGGAAGTATTGACAACTGAAAACCCATCTTCAATGAGATCGCCAGGAAGATGATACATAGTTTCAAACTCGAAAACAGTAATATCACGAGGTATTTCAATTTTTCCCTCTCGTCTAAAGCCTTCCCATAAAAACATTTTTTTTCCGTGCTTTTTTACTATCTCATTCATCCGAACAATAAAATATCGGAATAATTCGTGTACATCCGTTCCTAAATCATGTTTCTCCATAAAATTAATCACTTCGGGAACATTTTCATATAAGGAGAGATTTGCCTCGTCGCCTCCAATATGGAAAAACGGAGAAGTGTCGAATACATCAATAATTTCTCCAATAATATCATCAATTGCATTATATACCTCTTCATTTGCAATATTTATGACATTAGATTTGGAGGGGTTTGTTTGTAATAATTTATTCTTAACACCAAAAATTTCTGGATATATTTCAACGAATTGTCTTGAATGACCCGGAATATCTAATTCAGGAATAATAATGATACCCCTCATTTTCGCATAATTAACTAAATCCCTAAAATCGTGTTTTGAATAAGGTCTATCGGGAGTTGATAACTTTGGATATTTTTCACTTGGAAATGTAAATGACTGATCATCACTAAGGTGCAATTGAAGATAATTTATTTTATAAAAAGCCGCTAAATCAATTATCTTTTTTAAGGTGGGAATGTCATGCCACATTCTAGCCAAATCTATAAGTAAACCTCTATATTCCGAATCTGGCTTATCACTGATTTTAACAATAGGGCAATAAATCAGATTATTATTAATTTTTAAAATTTGTATTAAGGTACTTTTGGCCATTGCCAAAGCTCTATACGTACCCCCTTTAAGAATAACTTTTTGAATAGTATTAACATTATATTCTTCAGACTGAAGATTTGAATCAATTTCAAAAATAAGATCTGCAGCTTCTTTATTAACATTTGAAAAATTGAAATCGATACCTGATAAATTCTGAAGGTCATTTTTTAAAACATCTACTAGGGAGTAAAGCTGAGGCTGATTACAGAAAATAGGAATATTTTTATTCAAAACAACGAACTCATCTTTGGAATGAATTTGTATATTTTTCGGAATAGGAACGATTAAATTATTAAACTTTATGGATTGATCATCGTGCTTAATCTCGCACGAAAGAGCAAAAACAAGGATTAATAATGTCAATAAAAAATTCTTCATAACTTTTAAGATTAATTTAATACTCCTCTTTCAATCATCCACTGCTCACACACAGATGGCCAATTACTAAATGCAATATCATCCGTTCCTAATCCTAAACCATGTCGCCCCTTTTCCCAAATATGAAGAGCTGCAGGAATGTTGTTTTTTCTAAGTGCTAAATAGTAAAATATACTATTCTCCGCGGGTACTTCTTTATCCTCATTTGTGTGAATTAAAAGAGCTGGTGGAGTATCTGCTTTAACTTGTAGATCATTTGAAAAAAAATTTAACCGTTCTATTGATGGTACATTTCCTAACAAATTCTTTCGCGATCCCATATGGGAGAAAGGACTATCCTGCATGCTAACCACTGGATAAATCAAAATTGTAAAATCTGGTCTTGAACTTATCGATCTTTCAATTTTTATTTTTGATCGCTCTAAGCCATTGTCATGATGAGTAGACAAAGTAGATGCTAAATGTCCCCCCGCAGAAAATCCCAAAACACCAATCTTATTTGGATCAACATGCCACTTTTTGGAATTATTCCTAATAATCCGAATAGCTCTTTGCGCATCTAATAAAGCTACTTGACTTCTACAATCAGTTGACTCCCAAAAAGGAACTCGGTGCTTCAATACAAAAGCTGAAACACCAATAGAATTCAAATATTTAGCTATTTCCGTTCCCTCCTTGTCAAAAGCGAGAAAATAGTAGCCTCCACCAGGAATAACAAGTACTGCAGCTCGCTTATCATCATTTGATTTTGTAGGTGACGGATAATACCAAATTTCTGGCTCAACTACTTTTTTAAAAAATCTTCCTGGCCCAGAGATATCAATTTCTGTTTTTTCTTTGAGGTCATTTTGACAAGAAACACCTTCGGGATAAAGCTTTATTTTTTCAGTCTCTTGATAAAAAGAAATCACTTTAGACTGCGATAGAACAAAAAAGTATTCTAAAGCAAAAATTAAAAATAATGCTATGCGTATCATATTTATTTCTTTAAGATTTAAATTTTATTAGTTGGAGCCATTTCCTAAAACTTTTGAATTGAAGCATTATAATTTCATATAAGGAGTTTTAAGTTAATTCTAATTCAATACTCTACACCCATCTTCAATTTGAACAAAATATGATTGAGCATCAATACCAAACTTTTTTTTATAACTATCAATAATAGTATTAACAACAAAATCACAATTTGATTCTGCAATGATATTTATAGTACATCCTCCAAAACCACCGCCCATCATTCTTGAACCAAGAACTTGCTCACTTCGTTTTGACATATCAACCAAAAAATTCAATTCATCACAGCTTACCTCAAAATAATCTGCTAAACCTTCATGTGATTGATTCAATAATTTTCCAAATAATTTAAGATTATTTGAATTTAATGCTTGAGAAGCCATTTCAACTCTTTCATTTTCCATTATCACGTATTTGCATCTCTTATAAGCCACGCGATCTAAATATTTACCAAAATTAGAAAGATGATTTTGACTCACATCTCGCAAAGTGTTTATACTTCCATCATAATTTTTCAGTATTTCAACAGCTCTATTGCATTCATCCCGTCTATTGTTGTACTCTGTTGATGAAAGCTCGTGTTTAACCTTTGAATCGATCAAAACAAGTTTATAATCACCTAATTCAATTTCCTGGGGTTGGTATTTCAGTGTCTTGCAGTCAAGCTTCAAAGCGTGATTTTCAATACCAAACATACAAGCATATTGGTCCATAATTCCACATTTTACACCAACAAAATGATGCTCTGCAAGCTGAGCTACCTCAGCTATTTGAATTTTTGTTAAGGAAAGATTAAAGGCTTCATTTAATGCCACACCAAATCCACAAGATAAAGCCGCCGAAGAGGACATACCTGCACCAATAGGAATATTCGATTTAAAAATGGCATTGAAACCCTTTTTCATAATCCCTTTTTTCTTTAAAAAATGTAATACCCCCAAAAAATAATTTTCCCAACTATTCGATGACGGCTTTAAATTATCTTCGATCGAAAAATTTAGATGAGCATCAATATCTTTAGCCTCAATGATACAGTTCTTATCATCTCTAAGTTGTAATAAAAAAGAAACACTTTTGTCAATAGCTGCAGGAAATACAAATCCATTATTATAGTCAGTATGTTCCCCAATTAAATTAATCCTACCTGGAGCAGTGACCCAGATAGGTTTATTTTTGAACCCATTTCCCCATTCCTTTAGTTCTTTCTCAAAGTGCATAAATAATTTTTATAAACTGTAATTTTGTATTCTTTACTAAATATTACTCTTTTTGAATTATGGCTGCCCATCCCCCTCCACTTGATAAGTTTAAATTAACTTTTGTATTTTCATTTACCGTACTACTTATTATTTTATAGTCTTCAGCATTTCTTGAAGCATTAATACCATCTTTAAATACTTCCATTTTGTAATTTCCTTTTTTTAAAAAGGAGAGATTAATTTCAAATTTTCTCGGAGACCAATCAGTCATTGCACCAATATACCATTTATCCCCTTTTCTTCGAGCAACAACCAAATAATCAGATACTTTTCCTTCTAGAACATGAGTTTCATCCCATACGGTGGGTATTTTAGTGATAAAATCTACAGTCTCTTGTTCTCGATAATAAATGGTTGGGGACTCACACATCATTTGTAATGGAGCCTCATATACTACATACATTGCTACCTGATGTGCACGTGTGCCGAGACTCATGGGTCTAGTAAAGAGACTTGCATAATTAGCATCTCCTCTTTCATAATCAATACGATTCATGTTGACCATAGATCCTGGAGTATAATCCATTGGCCCTGCTGCCATTCGTATGAAGGGAATCGTAACATTATGCTCAGGAGTTACATTAGAACTCCATTTATGCTGTTCAGTCCCTTGAACTCCTTCATAATTAATAAGATTAGGCCAAACGCGCTCTATTCCAGCAGGTTTAAAAGCTCCATGATAATCTACTAACATTTCGTATTTAGCCGCAATTTCAGCAATTTTTTCGTAAGACTCTACAACATATTGATCACTACGCTGCATAAAATCTACCTTTACGCCTGCCGCTCCCCAAGTACTATACAGCTTAAGAATTTCATCTGGAGACTCATAAAGGGGTTTCCACAAAACCCAAAGAATAATTCCTACATTTTTTGATTTGGCATATTTAATTAATTCAGGAACATCTAAATTTTCATTGTCGTGTAGAATTTCAGTAGTTGATCTGGTCCATCCCTCATCTAGAATGACATATTCTATCCCATTTTTTGAAGCAAAATCAATATAATACTTGTAGGTATTTTGGTTTAGACCTGCTTTGAAATCCACTCCATAAATATTATTTGCATTGTACCAATCCCAAGCGACTTTACCAGGCTTAATCCAATCAGCATCAGGAATTTTAGATGAATTGGTGTGCTGAGTAACCAAGTTACTTTCAACGAAAGTGCGATCATCATCACTAATGATAAATACTCGCCAAGGATAAGCTCGTGGCCCATTGACCTTGGCAATATAATCGGCATGCTCGGTAATTATCTGGTTTCGATCAGGTTCTGATACCTCATTTGGAATAGCTTTCAAAACATATTTTGGAAAAATAGATTTAAATGAGTTTTCAATACCCTTTGCCAAAAACATACCAGGATAATTATGTAAGGAGGCCTCAGTAATTAGTACTTTTACCTTTTTTGTATCGAACATAACAGGTAGACTACAAAACTTACCCAAGGCTATATAATCAATATTCTTTTTTTTATAGAGACGTTCATTATGAGAATACATCGACTCCTCCTCAGGGAAAAAAGAAATTGTATTATCTGGAAAATCTATATCTAAATGCTCTACAATTATACTTGATGTACTAGCATTTTGATCAATAAACCTATATGTAACTCCATCATCAAAAATGCGAAAGACCACTTGAAATCCTTGCTTAAATGACATTGATATCTGATTTGCACGACTAAAAATTTTTGCATCTTTATTTGGAACCTGTACCGTGACTAATTCTTCGAAAAACTCAATCTTATGCTTACTTAACTTTGGAAAAGATCCCAGTATTTCTCCATCATTAATTTCCATAGAAATTCTTTGAATATCCATAACTCTGTTCTTGCGATAATCGACCGAAAAAGATATGTGTTCATCTATATGGATATTTAAACTTAATTTCTTACTCGGAGACTCTAAATTAAATTCTTGAGCCTCTAAATGACATAAAGAAGATAAGTATGAAAAAGCAAAAAATATCATAAAAAGTATTCCTGGTTGGGATTTTTTTATGCTGGATAAAATCATAATAAATGGTTATTTTTTAGTTAATGTTTAAAGATGAGCAGTAAGTATAAGGATTAAGTGTGGAAGTTATTCTAAAATAGGTTAGAAGAAATTAGAAATAGAATAAAAAGCATAATTCAGGACAATATTATGGCGGAAGGGGTGACATCGAGCTATCCATTCAAGATAACTTTCGCATTTTAAACATTTCTAGTTGAAACATTATTCATTTTTCGATTGGACTCGTACACGCTTACTTTGGTCAAATAATTCTCCATAAACTCTTAAAATATAAATGCCATCAAGTAAACCGGTTAAGTCAATTGTTAATTCGTTTTTTGAGACACTAAACCTTTCTTGGAAGACTACTCTTCCATTCATGTCGTAAAGTGATGCATTTAAATCTTCCCCTTTTGCAAAATCACCTAAATCAATAACTAAATATTTTTTCGAAGCGGGATTTGGATAAACCTTAAAATCTCTTGAGCTCTTTGCTAAATTGGTCAAAACAGTTCCTTCAAAGTATTTTTTTGCCTTATTGAAAGCTGCTAATCCTATTTTTTCACCAATCAGACGTCCTACAATGTCATCTACAGGTGGGTGAATACCTCCCCAAATACGGGATAAACTTGTTTGATCTGAGGCATCTTGATAAGTAGCCCATTGAAGTATTATATCCATACTAGGACCTTGCTCGAAATGAAGAAATTCATTCTTTTTTGCAACAAACTCGCCAACTCCCCCAGGGAAAAATGCATCTCCTGTCAATTCTGTCATTACCTCAGCTGCTGATCTAGAAAAAGTAGAATGACCTGAAACATAACCCGCAAAAGGTGGTGTAACAAAAGACAACCGTTGATATGGCCACCAATTTTCAGCTAGAATCCATCCGACACCAGCAACCTCAGTTTCAGGATTGCTTATATATTCCGGCCCGCGCCATGCCTTGAGTTTAATTTTTCCAATATGTTCATTATCAACCCCTGCCAAGGGATCTCCTGTTTCAACTAATTCTATATAACCTTCCTGCAATGGGATTCCATTAGGAGCATAACTAGTCATACTAGGATTTGATGATTGACCCTGATCAGCAAGAAACCTAATTGCAGAAATTGGTCTTATATAATCATACCAACCTTTTATGCTCCAAGCACTGATAGCTGCATCATGAACTGCTCCTCCAAGTGTAAAATAAGCTTTAACATCCCATTCTAGATCATTTAATACATCCCCTACACCCTGATATCGCTTTTCAAACTGATTATGGTCACTAACATAATTAAGAATGGTAAACCAGTGTCCAGGCGGTGACTCAGAATCGGGTCCATCCGCCCAAAATTCTGCTAAAACTCGAGTATAATCTCCTCTTGGCACTATTTGGGGTTCATAAGGTTCCTGGGTAATGGGATTTAAGTCATGTCCTCGACTTGGATCGCCACCCTCAAATAGGTTATAAAATTGACGATGTCCTATCAACGTATATGGATAACTCTGGGAATCTATATTCCCGATAGTCGCAGGAGAAATATCTATCATAACTCCATCATTAGGGTCTAAATGTGAAGACCAAATAGCGACTAAACTGTTCCCCCATTGATATTCACTAGAGGTGCCGCTACCGTCTAATTTTAAATAACAAGGATCTCCTGGATCATGATATACCCAATACTCATTTCCATCTCTATCCCTAATGGTCAAGTCATCTTGTGTGAGTGCGAAAGGAACAACTTTACCCCACTCAGGACTGAGAAAATCTGGTGTGCCACCAGGCACCTCAAAACCAGCTTGATCAATAAAGAAATCAAAAGCCAAAGGTTGCCAGCGATTGGGATCAATGCCTGTCAAATTACCCGAAAAAGTGGGTACCAGTGGTTCATTTATCGGCTTATAATATAAGTTAGAGAAAAAAAATTCTTCATTTGATCCATCCTGTAGACCAAAATCTATGATTTGTGCTGCAACATAGTTACCCAATGCCGCCGGGGATCCTTCTTGGTATCGAGTGGAAGTAAAATTTTTGTCATAACCAAGTGTGGTCATCAGACTATCAAATCTAGGTAGAGTTACATCGGCCCCAGGTGAAATCTGAAATCTACTCACCAACAGTCTGTAACATGCATAACTAATAGCCTCCTCTCTAGCAGTCTCTATATTAATTGGTATTGAAATTCCATCAAACCTATTATGGTAACCACCTAATGTTTTTCCAATAAAAAAAGTTTGTGCATGATCATCGTATACAGCCCAAATATCATACATAGCCATCGAAATATGAAACAAATTTCTCGCATGAACAGTTGGTCTGGCATAATCATTCCTAATTGCCTCTAATAATGCCTCGTTCCATTGCCTAGCCACAGAATGTTGAGAGAAAATCGGAACTGACAACATCATCAACAGTAGAAAAAAAAATACCCTCGTATATCTCATTAT
>PYIJ01439996.1_pt1 | contig 10913 bp, 12 predicted proteins | sample 3578051 | NCBI WGS metagenome assembly PYIJ01 (sample SAMN08408021, study PRJNA431606) | Marine metagenome isolate SA_KN192-05_S13_5m, whole genome shotgun... | biome: marine; feature: oceanic pelagic zone; material: water; isolation source: surface water sample, 0.2-0.8 um fraction ... | reverse complement strand
CTCTTCCAAGCCATCCTGTTTTTTGGGTGTAAGCTTTTAAAGCTCCTGTCTGCATTATATTTTGGCCATCAAAATGAGATCTGTTTGTATAAGGAATATTCGTTGCATGAACAACAGATGCTAAATTTTTGGACCATAGAGAATGCAAGGTCTTCAACTTAGGGTGAAGAGAGAAATCGCTGTCTATTTTTAATTTTGCATTCAAGATTAATTCAGATCTATATTTATTAATCAAAGGATCTGAAATAGGAACCGCAGCTAGACCATCCATACCTCCTCTTAAACTAATAATAACTATATTTTTTTTGGGGGATTGAATTGATCCGTGTAAGGGAATATTAAAATTAGAGAAAAATATAGTAGCTAGACTCCCCTTTAAAAAGCTTCTTCTTGTGCAGTTCATGCTCTCATCATCTCCGGATAATTAGCAAATACCACAAACCTATCTGAGTAAAATTTTGCTGAGTCCATTAGTTTTAAAAATTTCTCTGGTTTGTCAAAATTGGAAATAATAACTTTTTCAAAAAAATCGCTATCATAATTTAGGTTTGGATTTGCTATATCGGTAAATTTCCTAGCCGAAGCAAGTCTTCGGATTATTAACTCCGGTGAAAGCCATTCATCTTCAAGATCAATATAGCCATTAGGTTGTTTTGCCCTAAATATAGGATGACCTAATTCATAAAGAATATTCTTTAACAGTTTCTGTCTTCTATTTGGTGATGTGCCCTTAAACTCAAAACCCTTTGGATAAGAATAAAGATAATTTAAATCTAACATTTTTGCATTCTGCAAAAGCCATAATTCTGGCATTGAAAACTTTTTAAAATCATTTCCGTATTTAAAAGCAACCTCCATTGTTGCTTTATGTATTTCAATCAAACTTCCATCATTTTTGTTCCATGAATCAATAATAACATTAATCATTTCTTCATTTGGATCATCACATATAAAATGTTGGCATAATTTTCTAGATATATGTTTTTTTGTAGAAGGATGATTAGCAAGGTCTTTGATTATTACTTTTAATTCTTTTCCTTGGGACACTGTATTAAAATCTTTAATGTCATAAATTTTGTTCAATATTTTATAAGGTCCATGTTCATGATATTCATCTTGAAATTTTATGGGACCTGCTTCTAAATCTTTTTCATTCCAAAGATATCTCCATCCCGTCATTGCCTTTGCCATTTCAATTACATCTTCTTGGCTATAGTTAGCCTCAGGAGAAACGGTGTGAAGTTCTAATAATTCTCTTGCATGATTTTCGTTCAAACCCACTTTGCTCTTTTCGTTAGGGTCATTATTAATTGAGATGCCTCTTTTAGAGGATGGGCCAATATTTTCACTATTATCTAAATGATGTAGCATACACCAAGATGTGGTTACATCGTAGACAAGGTCTTCAAACGTTTTATCCATATTCGGTCTGATAACTTCTCTTTGATATACTCCAGTTGAAAAACTGGCTAAGAAGTCTTTCTCACTAATTGCAAAAAAATTTCCCCAAAAATGCCACATTCTCTCAAAAGCAGGAGATTTAGATGCTAAGGCAGAGGTATGTCTAATTGATAATTCCAGGGATTCATAAAATTTTTCACCCGTTTTTTTTCTTAGTTGATCTTTTGCATTTTCATACTTTAAACGGTCTTTTTTAAATTTTTTTCTTAAAACTTCTCTATCTCCATAAACCCATTCTCCATACTTCTTTCTTTGATGTTCTAAAGAAGGGGGATTGTAACCCCAAATTAATTCAGGTTCTTTCTCAAATTGATTTTTAGCCCAAACCAAAGGATCATTGGGTAATTCCTCGTTTATACCTAATCCAAATGCAATTTTTCTGATAAACCCCCTAGACACTCAATAATATTAACTAAATTTGATGAAAATAATAGGTTTTAAGGTGGTTTATTAATTCCAATTTACTAAAAACATAGCTTCATTTCTTCTAAGGTTTGGCAAAGTGAAAGGACCATCATAGGTTGCCTTAATAGGAGGGCTAATTATTTTTATTTTGTTTAGGTTCAGAGAGGATTTTAAAATTTCAGTGTGCTTGTTAAAATTTTTATTAGATGCAAAACCTGAATATTGAATAACAGCAAAATATCCTGCTTCTATTGTTGCTATTTCTAATGACTGATCTGCAGGTGGAGGCGCAGAGCTTTTATCAAATCTTGAGGGAAGATAAAATTGCATCACCATTTGACCACCATCCTGCAACTCAGTTACAGGTGTAGTCATCTCTATTTTTTTTTTCACCCTTATTACTACCTGATATATAATTAAATAATTTTCGAAAACCACTACTTCCACTATTATAACGAGTCTGAATTACTACTCTTTCTTCATAGTATCGAATTTCAAAATTACTACCTTTATGAACAACATTATATGGTGCTTCTTCATAAGCCATGACGTTTTGTAACATGAAAAAGAAAATTAGTAAGTGCTTAATCAAAGTTTTTCTCTACCTCCTTAGGATCATCACCCCAAACTCTTTTGTCTCTTGGTATCCATCCTTTTACTTCATTTCTTTTTCCTATAGAAATACTAACCTTAAACATTGAAGGTGTAACTTCTAAAAGATTGACAATTTTAGGAGATAAAATTTCACCTTTTTGAATTGTTAGCCAAGAGTCGGGGTTTGTAGATTTGAAGGCATAAAGCTCAGTATCCTCTAAAACCAATAAAGATCTTTTACGAGTTAATTGGTTATGGTACATCCAACCCTGAATTCCATTAAAAAGTTCAACTCGATACCAATCGATATAATTGCTTCCAATACTTTGATGTTCTTCAATTACTTTTACAGCCATTCCTTTTTGAGTAAGAAAAAATTTTTCAGTTTGCTGCTTAAAGTCTTGTAAATCTGGGTAATGACGAAGCCAGGACTCATTTTTAGATAGTGACTTATAATAAGGCAGATGACTGTCTGCCAAAATTGAAAAAGGTAGAAAAAATATTATTAAAAATTTGAGCATTTAACGTTGTTTATTTTCCCATTCTGGATGAACAAAGGGCTTAAGAAAAGAGGGGCTTAATGGTGTTTTTCCTAAAATATGATCAGATGCCTTTTCACCAGTCATAATTGATGGTGAATTTAAATTTCCATTGCAAATTCTTGGAAAAATTGAAGAGTCAGCTAAATAAAAATTACTAAAACCCTTAACTTTACAGTCATTTTGAACTACTGTTGTTGGATCATCAACACTACCCATCTTACAAGTGCCACAAGGGTGATAAGCACTCTCACAGTTATTTTTGATAAATTCATCCAGACCTTCATCAGAGACTACGTTGTTTCCAGGTTGAATTTCTCCTCCGTTAAAAGGACTCATAGCATTTTGAGATAAAATTTCTCGGCTCAAACGTAGAGCTTTTCGAAAAGTAGGAAAATCATCTTGATGTGTCATATAATTAAATTTTATATTAGGTGCTATTTCACAATTAGGGGATTTGATTTTAACAAAACCACGTGATCCTGATCTCATAGGTCCTACATGAAGTTGAAATCCATGACCTTCACTTGGGGCTTTTCCATCATAGCGTATGGCAACAGGTAAAAAATGAAACTGAATATCAGGATAAGAAATATTCTTATCAGATCTAATGAACCCCAAAGTTTCAAACTGATTTGTGGCACCAGGTCCTTTTTTCAAGAACATCCATTGCATTCCAATTAGTAATTTTGAAACTGGATTCAAATACTTATACAATGTTATTGGTTGAAGACATTTAACTTGAAAATAAACTTCTAAATGATCTTGAAGATTTTCTCCAACTCCTGGTAAATGGCTTTTTACATTTATTCCCAACTCTTTTAAATGATCTCCATCGCCTATTCCTGATCTTTGAAGAATAGCAGGGCTATTAATTGAGCCTGCTGATAAAACAATATCTTTTTTTGCTTTTAATATTTTTTTTTGACCGTGATGAAAAAACTCTACCCCAATAGCTTTATTTCCATCAAAAATAATTTTATCAACTAAAGCACGGGTTATAAGTTTAACATTTTTTTTAGCTAAAGCAGGTTTTAGATAAGCCTTTGCAGTTGAAAATCGAGATCCTTGATAGACCGTCATATCGGCTGGACCAAAACCCTCTTGGCGGTATCCATTATAATCTTCTGTTTCATAGTAGCCTGCTTGCTTTGCTGCTTGAACAAATGCATCATGAAGAGGATTATCTCTTTTTCCATGAGTTACATGAAGAGGACCGTCTTTACCTCGAAAATCGGATAAGCCGCCATGGCTACTTTCCATTCTTTGAAAATAAGGAAGGACATCTTTATAGTCCCAACCCTTTGCGCCACTTTTAGCCCACTCATGGTAATCTCCGGGATTACCTCGAACATAAATCATGCCATTTATTGAAGAGGAGCCACCTATCACCTTACCTCTTGGACAAACAAGAGATCTTCCGTTTAACATTGGTTCTGGCTCTGCCTTATAACCCCAATCGAATTGAGACATATTCATAGGATATGAAAGGGCAGCTGGCATTTGGATAAATGGACTAAAGTCAGATCCTCCATATTCTATAACTAAAACTTGATGTGCGGGGTTTTCCCCAAGACGATATGCAATTGTTGAACCAGATGAACCGGATCCTATGACTATATAATCAGGGTTTTCAAACATATGTTATAACAATAATATCAAATTTGTATTGTATATTAACTAGGAAATAGTCTTCTAAAATTTAATCTTGTAACCTTTAGAGAATATATAAGAAATTGCTAACATATTCATTAAACAAAAAGTTATGATCATTGACAAACTAATAACGATGCTAACATCTGACATTTCGTAAAAACTCCATCGAAAACCACTTACTAAATATAAAACCGGATTAGCTAAAGACACTTTTTGCCAAAACTCAGGAAGCCATGCAATTGAATAAAGAGAGCCCCCTAAAAAAACCATAGGAGTAATAATAATTGTAGGAATAAGAGATAGCTGCTCCCAATTTGTGGAGACTACTCCTATTAAAAATCCTAAAAGACTAAATGTCAGAGCTGTAAGAAGTAACATTAAAATCATAACTAAAGGATGAGCAATTTGGATTTCAACAAATAAACTTGCCGTAAATAAAATTAAAAGTCCTAAGATTATAGATTTAGATGTAGCTGCACCAACAAAGCCTAAAACTATTTCAAATGTTGATAATGGGGCTGCATATATTTCATTAATAGTTCCTAAAAACTTTGGAAAAAAAATTCCTGAGGCTGCGTTTGATAAGCTTTGTGTCAATAAAACTAACATCATAAGTCCTGGAACAATAAATGAGCCATAACTAACGTTGTCTATCAAGGGAATCCTAGATCCAATTGCCGAACCAAAGACTACAAAATATAAAGAAGTTGATATTACAGGTGAAAGTATACTCTGAATAATTGTTCTCCTCATTCTATCCATTTCATGTAAATATATTGCTCTAGCGCCTATCCAATTCATGAGCTTTCCTTTAATAATTGTTCAAAAATATTTTCTAAAGAAGTTTGAGAGGATTTTAAATCTTTTAATTTTAAACCTGCTTGTTTTATTTCTTGCAAGAGTCCTGTAATTCCAGTGGTATCAGACTGAGAATTGTAGCTAAATAATAGCTCTTGACCATTTTTACTGAGTGAAAGGTTATAAGCTGACAAAGACATAGGGATTTCTGAAATAGCTTCTTGGATTTCAATTGTCAAAAGTTTCTGACCCATCTTCCTCATTAAATCATCTTTATTTTCAGTAATAATAATCTCACCATTGTTGATTACTGATACTCTATCCGCTATAGCTTCAGCTTCCTCAATATAATGAGTAGTTAGAATTATTGTAACTCCACTTTCTTGAAGCTGTTTAACAACCCGCCACATATCCCTTCTTAAATTAATATCAACTCCGGCAGTGGGCTCATCTAAAAATAAAATTTTGGGTTCATGACTTAATGCCTTAGCAATTAAGGCTCTTCTTTTCATACCCCCTGAAAGTTCTCTAAGTCGACTATCTTTTTTATCCCAAAGACTTAAATCTTTTAAAATTTTTTCTATATATACTGGATTTTTACTTTTGCCATAAAGTCCTCTTGTGTAAGAAACATTTTGGAAAACCTGCTCAAATGCTTCTAATTGTAATTCTTGAGGAACAAGGCCAATCAGAGATCGTGTTTTACGATAATCTTTAATTACATCATAACCATCAACAGTAATTTGGCCAGAGGTAGGTATCACAACTCCACATATAGCGTTAATCAATGTTGTCTTACCAGCACCATTCGGTCCTAACAAAGCAAGAATTTCTCCTTTGTTAATTTCTAAATTAACTCCTCTTAAAGCTTTTAGGCCGCTAGAGTATGATTTAGTAACTTCATTTATTTTGATAAATTTTTCAAAGGACATATTTTGTTGAGGTACTCTATATTATAGCAAGAAAGTATAAAATAGATTAATTTGGGTTTTTGGTCTTTTTGCTTTTTTCAATTAGATATGTACTTATTAACACAGCAATAAGAGCTATAATGATCTTATAAGTTATTTGTTCTTGAAGAAAAATGTATCCAAAAATCAAACCAAATATAGGGATGATGTAAGCGACTTGAGATTGGAAAACTAGACCATTGTTTTGCAAGATATAAAATCTCATCAACCAAGCTATTGCTGTAGCGACTACTCCTAAGTACAGTAAAGAGACAGTACTTCCAAGAGAAGGTCTTAATTCTGTGGGGTTTTCGAAGAAAAACATTATAGGTAGCAATATAATCACAGCCCAAACTAATATACTTGAGGTGAGAACCTCATTCTTAATATGTTTTAGCTTCAATGAAAAGAGCCCACCAAGTGTGTAAAAAAATGGACCCAAAACAACCATAAATGCATAAAAAATATTTGATCGATTTATTAAAAGATCATCAGAGAAAAGGAATACGATACCTAAAAAACCAATAAAAATTCCTAAGAATTTTAAAAGATTGATTTTTTCATCTTTGATAAATAGATGGCCTAAAACTGTTGCATAAAGAGGAGCTGTAGACATCAATATGGCCGCCATGTTGCTTTGAACTTTGATAATTCCAAAAGAAATAAAAAAAAAAGGAAGAACTAAATTGATAAGCCCTATAGTGGCATACCAAATCCAATTTTCTCCAAAAGCTTCAATGCGAATTCCTCTAATGAGACAATAAATTACCATTACGACAGCGGCAAAAAAAATACGACCAAAAGCTAATGCCATGGGTGTGTAATCTGCTGATGCTATTTTGATATTAAAAAAGGCGCTACCCCATATAGCTGCTAAAGCAATGAGGAGAAAGAAATCTTTGAGAGAGGCTTTATGCATTAATCTAGGGTAAACTGAATTCGTTTATTCATTTTTCCTTTACTCTCATATTTAATAAATTTGAATTCTCCAATCTCATTCGTATTGGCTACATGAGTTCCTCCACAGGGTTGTAAATCTATAGTTCCAATTTTTACTAATCTAATTTTATCATTAGTTCGTGGTGGTTTAACAGAGAGGGTTCGAACTAATTCAGGTTGCTGGTCTAGCTCTTCATTAGTTATCCATTGGTAAGAGATAGGATGAGCTTGTTGAATAAAATCATTAATAATAGTATTCAAAGTTTCAAATTCAAAAGACTCCTCCCCCAGGTCAAAATCAATACGGCTTTTCTCAAGACCAATGGATCCCCCCGTTACATAAAATGGTAGTGCTGCACATAATAAGTGCATGGATGTATGCATTCGCATCAAACGAAAACGATGTTCCCAATCAATAATACCTTTAACCTCTTCCGAAGTAATCTTTAATGGCTGATCACAAACGTGGGCGATACCTAATTCATGCTTAATAGTATTGATAACATTGAACTTTTGTCCATTAATCTCGATAGTGCCTTTATCTCCCGGTTGACCACCACTTTGAGCATAAAAACAACTATCTGTAGTCACTACTTTATCTTCCTCAACTAATTTAACGGATGCTTGAAACTCTTTAATATAACTATCATTTAAAAAAATCACTTATTTCCCTCCTCAATTTTATATTGAACACAAGACTCTATCCCTCCTTGAGATGTGCTTTCTTTTTCACATTCACTATAATAGCCATGATACTCAAAAGTTGAGGCTATATATAAACCTAAACCAATAATACAAAAAACTGCAATAGTGTATAAAACTTTCTTAGACATTTAAATTAATCGATCCTGAAATCCTATCAGTTGATTGTTGACAATAATATCTGACTTTTTAATTGGTCTGAGAAGTTCGATGCCCTCCAAACTAATACAACGACTTAGGGCAACATAAAGTTGACCTGGGGCAAAAGAACCTTGGCTCATATCAATAATTACTTTTTCAAAGGTTTGCCCTTGGCTTTTATGAATTGTAATTGCCCATGCTAATCTCATAGGATATTGTTTAAATGAGCCTGTAATGTCTTCTTGAACTTCTTGTTGGTCATCATCATAGGTATACTGAATACGATCCCATTTTTCTTTTTTGACTTCGTATATTTTATGATTAATTTTGACTTTAATTTTCTTTAAAGCAATTTCATGAATGGTTCCGATAGATCCATTAACCCACCTTTTTTCAGGGTCATTTTTAATCATAATTACCTGGGCGCCTTTTTTAAGTTTAAGCACCTCATCAGTGGGGAAAAGTTCTTTGTAAAATTGGCCAGTAGCCTGTCCTCGGTAGGAGAATTCCTCAGCATCCAGTTGTCCTAAGTATTTTTGGTTAATACTACTAGCCCGAGCATTCGTGGTCGTTAAAATAATTTTCCCCTCATCCATTTCAATATGATTAATTAATGAGTCATTGATGTTTTCCAGTTGAGAGGTTGTAATAGAGCCATCTCTAACAGAGTTGAGTAGATGAATGAAATGATCATCGGTTTGACGATAAATACTATGTAATTCAAGGGTTTTAAACTGCGCATCCAGAAAAATATTGGAATGAAAGAAAAAATGACCTTTAGGATAGATACGCTGCAAAAGACCTGACTCATCCATATTCACAACGGGAGGGAGTTGAAAAAGATCACCAAAGACAATTAACTGAACGCCTCCAAAAGGTTGGGTTAATTTTTTTCGATGAACCCGAAGACTATAATCAATCGCATCAAACACATCCGCCCGCACCATGGAAATTTCATCGATTATTAAAGTCTCTAAGTTTTGGAGAACTTCGATTTGGCGAACTTTTTTAATATGTCGAGTTTGAATAACTTTAGGGGGAAATCCAAAAAAGGAATGGATGGTTTGTCCTTTTACCCGTATGGCTGCCACACCTGTGGGGGCTAAGACTGCGGTATTTTTTTGAGTAATAGATCGAAAGTAAGCCAGTAAGGTAGACTTACCACTTCCTGCTTTTCCTGTTATATAAAAATGATCTTTTGTATTTTCTAACTGTTCTGTAATTTCTCTAAATTCATCACTTAATTCAAAGTCATCAGGAAGAAGGCTATTATAATTTTTTTTATATGCCATGGATTATATCATTGAACATCTGGAAGCACTGCTTCACTGTTCCTTTTTGAATTTGAATACGATTTAGTTTAGAACTAAATTTCAGTTGCTCTACATAGATATTTTTTTTGAAATAGACACCTATAAAAATCATCCCTATTGGTTTAGATTTTGTTCCCCCTCCAGGACCAGCGATGCCTGTAGTAGAAAAGGCTAATTGACATTTAGTAATCTTATGTAAATTAAAACACATTTGAGCACAAACTTGACGACTAACGGCTCCATGATTTTTCAAAGTAGAGGCACTAACTTTGAGTTGTTTCATTTTGGCCTCATTGGAGTAGGTGATAAATCCACTTTGATAAATCTCTGAGATACCTGCCTTTGCAGTGAGTTTTGAGGCAAGTAGGCCGCCTGTACATGACTCAGCTGTTGCAATGGTGATTTTATTGTCGAGAAGATATTGGATGGTTTTTGATTCTACGCTCATTAGATAGATATACTTATTATATGGGCTAACAAATAACAATGACCCTTTCAATATTACTAAATTGCATAAATTAAGCCTATTTCACTCTAAATATCATAATTTTTTGATAATATAATAAATTAGATATGCGTTTATTGCATATTATATCTAAATCTTTTATTCTATTAGAAAGAATCGTAGGAGAAGAGACATGATGATGGGCGGATATTATCCTTTTGTAATTATGATCATTTGGTTGCTTGTTGGTATAGCCGGAGCACGAATGTAATAATATTTTTAAGGGTGGTGCTAGCCATTCGCTGCCCTTAAGCAACTATTATGCTTTTCGCCTTTTCTCTTAAAACATATTTTTGGATTTTGCCTGTAGATGTACGAGGGATCTCTTCATAAATATAATATTTAGGTACCTTGAAAGAAGCTAGATTATCTTTACACCATTGTTTAGCTTTTTCTTCCTCTAGCTCTTTATTAGGTTTTAGTTCTATAAAAGCGCATGGTACTTCACCCCATTTCTGATCCTCGACAGCAATGACTGCAGCCGCGCTGACACAATCATTTTTTAAAAGAGCTTCTTCAATTTCTATTGAAGAAATATTTTCTCCCCCAGATATAATTATATCCTTAGATCTGTCTTTTAGTTGAAGATATCCATCAGGGTGCATCACAGCTAAATCTCCAGAGTGAAACCATCCTCCAGCAAAAGCTTTCTCATTAGCAGTTTTGTTTTTGAGATATCCTTTCATTACAATATTTCCTTGAAACATTACTTCTCCAATGGTCTTACCATCTGCAATAACTGGCTTCATAGTATCAGGATCCAAAACACTGAGATGTTCTAAAGGAAGATATCGAACACCTTGCCTTGCTTTCAATGAAGCTTGATTGGTCATATCTAATGAGTCCCATTCCTGATGCCACTCATTGATTACTGCGGGACCATAAGTTTCTGTTAGTCCATAAAGATGAG
>PYIJ01041623.1_pt1 | contig 10916 bp, 15 predicted proteins | sample 3578051 | NCBI WGS metagenome assembly PYIJ01 (sample SAMN08408021, study PRJNA431606) | Marine metagenome isolate SA_KN192-05_S13_5m, whole genome shotgun... | biome: marine; feature: oceanic pelagic zone; material: water; isolation source: surface water sample, 0.2-0.8 um fraction ... | reverse complement strand
CTGGTCTATTAACATACAAAAACAAATTAGGGAAACTTAAACAACCTTCAATATCCAATTTGCTTGTTGCACTTACCTTTTCAATGGTGTTGGATTGGCGGCAAATCAGATAGGTTTAAATGGCAGAATTTTCGTGATGAAGCCACAATATGGTAAACCTTATGCTGTAATTAATCCAACCATTGAAAAGGTAAGTGCAACAAGCAAATTGGATATTGAAGGTTGTTTAAGTTTCCCTAATTTGTTTTTGTATGTTAATAGACCAGACAAAATAGACGTGAATTTTCTTGACATTGAAGGAAAAAATGTTACAATGTTACTAGAAGATTTTGAAGCCAGAATCTTTTTACATGAATTTGATCACTTGGAAGGCATAACTTTTGACACAAGAGTGAGCAAGTTTAAATTGCAAATTGCTAAGGAAAAACAAAGGAAGTTAGAAAAAAAATAAAAATGGTTGAACCAAACGACGATTTACAAAGAGTATTTGACAAAGCAGTCCAAGTAGCGAAAAAATTGAAACACGAATACGTTACTTTGGAACATTTGTTGTATGCAATGCTCTGCACAGACAAATTTCAAAATATGATCACAGGGTTTGGGGCAAACTTTGAAGATATCAAAGATAATTTAGAAACATTTTTAAAAACAAAATTAAATGACATTAAAGTAAAAGAAGGCACTATAAAATACAAACCTAAAAAAACTACGTCTGTAGAAAGAGTGTTGAACAGAGCATTTACACAGGTATTGTTCAGTGGTAGAAGTAATATAGATATTGCTGATGTTTTTTTAAGCATAATGAGTGAAAAGAAAAGTTGGGCCTATTATTTTGTTTACAAAGCAGAAATTAACAAAGACAAGTTTCAAGAATATTTACACAGTGAAATTGCAGAAGAAATTGAAGAGGATGTAGATCCTACAACAGCCAATAGAGCATTAAATCAATACACAACAAATTTAAACAACGAAGCAAGAAAACAAAAAATAGATCCAGTAATTGGTAGAGAGACAGAACTTGATTCTATTGCATTGTCATTGGGTAGAAGAATGAAAAACAATGTGATACTTGTTGGTGAACCTGGAGTTGGTAAAACAGCAATCGCAGAAGGACTTGCACTTAATATTCATAATAAAACTTGTCCTGAATTTTTAAAACCTTATGAAGTTTACAATCTTGATATAGGTGCAATGTTGGCTGGTTCCAAATACAGAGGTGACTTTGAAGAAAGATTTAAAACTGTGCTGAGTGCATTAAAGAAAAAAGGTAAAACTATTGTGTTCATAGATGAGGCACACAATATCAGTGGTGCAGGTTCCACAGGCAGTGGATCAAGTGCTAATGACCTTGCAAATCTATTGAAGCCTGTACTATCTAAAGGTGAAGTAAAAGTAGTTGCTTCAACCACATGGGAAGAATATAGAAAGTATTTTGAAAAAGACAGAGCATTAATGCGTAGGTTTCAAAGAGTTACAGTGGATGAACCAAGTTCAGCAGTAACAAAAGATATTCTATTTGGCATAAAAAAATACTACGAAGAGTTTCATAAAACAAAAATTTCAGATGAGGCAATACAAGCGGCTATTACTTTGAGTGTGAAGTATCAAACAGATAAAAAATTACCAGACAAAGCAATAGATTTAATAGACTTGGCTTGTAGTAGACTTAATTTACAGGATGAAACAGCAAGTAGAGACATAACAAAAGAATCAATCGAAGTAGAACTGTCCAGTATGATTAAAATGCCAATTGAAACTGTCCAACAAAAAGAAAGTTCAAATGTAGCAAACTTGATGCAAAACATGAAGAAAGTTGTGTACGGACAGGATGATGCAATAGAACAAATAGTAGATAAAATTATGATTGCCCAGGCAGGATTAAAAAGAGATAATAAGCCTATAGGTTCATTTGTATTAATGGGTCCTACCGGTTGTGGTAAAACAGAAACAGCAAAACAACTGTCCAATCAACTAGGAGTAAAATTAGTTAGATTTGATATGTCTGAATATCAAGAAAAACATTCAGTATCTAAATTAATTGGTTCTCCTCCAGGCTATGTAGGCTTTGAAGAAAATACAGGACAATTAATTACAAAAATTCAAGAAAATCCAAACTGTGTATTGCTGTTAGATGAGATAGAAAAAGCACACCCAGATGTTTCTCAGATTCTATTGCAAATAATGGATGAAGGGAGTATTGCTGGTAACAATGGCAAAACAGCCGACTGTAAAAATATAACACTATTTTTAACAACAAATCTTGGTGCTGATAAATTAGATAAAAATGTTATGGGTTTCAATGCAACCACAACCACAGAGTATGATGATAAAGATATGAAAACGTACTTTGCACCAGAGTTTAGAAATAGATTAGATGGTGTGATTGTGTTCAAAAAATTAGACAAAAACGTGCTTATCAAGATTGTTGGTAAATTTATGTTGGATTTAAAGAACACTCTAAAAGATAAAAGTGTAAATGTAACACTAACAGATGAGGCAATAGATTACCTAGTTGATAAAGGCTTTGATCCTAAAATGGGTGCCAGACCTATGCAGAGGGTAATAGACAACGATATCAAGAAACCAATGGCAAAATTGTTGTTATTTGGTGAATTAAAAGATGGCGGTGATGTAACAATCACTGTTAAAGACAAAAAATTGCACTTAATACCTAGCAAATCCGTTAAATTGCTTCAGAAGAGTTAATCTCGTTCTTTTAAAAACAAATAAATAAGCATATGCCAGCAAGTAGCGAAACAATATTATCAGCAACCACACATCCAGGTGACAGTACATCTGAGACTGTTGTAGGTGAAAAGTTTAAAGGAGATGGGTTCTACGGGAGGTCTGACGGACTTCACACAGTTCAAATCAATGTTGAAGGAGTATCAGGTACTATCAAAATGCAAGGCACGTTAGCAGTAGAACCTGTAGACGCTGATTATTTTGATATTGAAAATGTAGAGTATAACAGCGGAACTGATGGAAGCACAGGATCATTCATGTATAACTTTACAGGTAATTTTGTTTGGGTACGAGCCCATGTAGTTTACACAGATGGAACAATTAACAGTATAAAGTTGAATCACTAATATGCATCATTATTTTAACATAGTAAAAGAAAAACCTTTCACAGAAGAAGAAATTAATACAGCAGTAAATTTAAGCACAATTGGTTTACTAGAAGATGAAACCAAGTATGTGACTTTTGAAAATGAAGAAGGTAATCATGTGCTGACAGTTGAATTACACAGACAATTAGAAGAAATTGAATCTGATGATCTTGTTGAAGATTTAGAATTATTGCTTAACCAAATAGGCACTACTGATTTTGTTGTAGAAGTAAGCGATAATGATCCAAACGAAGAAACATATGAAGGCGATGACTTCTTTGAAGCATATGGTGATATGTGGTACAACGAAGATGACACACTGGACGAAGCAGAATATCAAGGAAGAAAAGTTTCACTAGGTAAACCTATGCGTGGTGATGTTAAAAAATTTAAAGTATATGTTAGAGACCCAAAAACTAAAAACATCAAAAAAGTAAACTTTGGTGATCCTAACATGAGAATTAAAAAATCTAATCCAGCAAGACGTAGAAGTTTTAGAGCAAGACATAATTGTTCAAATCCTGGACCAAGAACAAAAGCAAGATATTGGTCTTGTAGAAAGTGGTAATATGAGAGCAGATGATTTTGTAAATCCTAAAAGTAAAATTGATTACGATATCATAGATGACATTCATGCATTTATGACAAATGATAATGATTTTTACAGACGCAATTACTTTCCAGTTGTGGATGAATTCAAAACTAAAGGAAAAACAGATAAAATGTTGCCAATGATTGAATTGGCTTGTAATGAATATTTTAAGAAATTTAATGTACCAGCTCGTCAAGAAAATGCAATCAATGACAATGACAAACAATTTTTAATGGACAAAATCATTGAAACTGAAAAAGAAGAAAAGGATGAGTAATGCGTATATTAGAAATAGTAGAAGCAACAGATAAAACCGCTGTATTTGCCTTTGGGCGAATGAATCCCATTACCATAGGACATCAAAAAATTGCTGACACAATCAAGCAACAAAATGGCGATCCTTTTTTATTTTTAACACATACTCAAAACGCCAAAAAAGATCCATTAACATTTGGACAAAAGAAAATGTATGCAACAAATTTTTTTCCTGGTGTGACAGTGGGTGATGATAATGTACGCACAATCATAGATGCTATGAAAAAATTAGAAGCAATGAATTACAACAGAGTGATATATGTTGCAGGCAGTGACAGGGTTCAATCATTTGATGATCTATTAAACAAGTATAATGGAACCGAATACAATTTTGACAGTATAGACATTGTGAGTGCAGGCGAAAGAGATCCTGAACAAGACGGAGCTCAAGGCATCAGTGCTTCTAAAATGCGTGACTTTGCCGCAAGAGGCGATTTGAACAACTTTGTTAGCAATGTGCCTGGTGGTGACCGCAAGTTGGCAACTAAAATGTACATGGATACACGCAAAGCAATGGGCTATGAAACCACACAACAGAAACCCCAGCCCATGGGACAACCAGCATAAATACGTATGGATTTAGGCACACTTAAAAAACTAGCAGGCATTGACGAGGTTTATTCACCAGTTGAAGAAGAAAATCCTAGTCATACTGCAACTGCTTTGAAGCAAAAAGAACGTAAGTTAGGCTTGAAACCAGGAGATCCTGATTGGTTCAAACTGTGGTTTAGAAGACCTTATCTACAAGGATCAAAAGGATTTAGAGGACGTAAAAAATGAAGTTAAGAGATTTATTTGTTGAATTTAAAGTTAAAAATGAACCACGAGACGAAAAACATTATCGTCAATTAATGAAAGATTTACAACAGATTCAAAACGATCCCAAACAAAGAAACCCTGAAACTAAACTTGCAGTAATGAAACGAAAAGCAGAATTAGATGCTTGGGCACATAAAAAAGGTATTAAATCCGAACAAGAAAACGTTGCAGAAGATCCAGTAGCAGTTGCGGATCTTAAAAGAATGGACATTGACAATAAAAAACTTTATGTTCACAAAGATGGCAAAACAGAATTAATTCCAGTCGAAAAAAAAGATGAATATCTAGCAAAAGGCTACAAACTTTCTTCTTTGAAAGCAGAAGACCAAGTTGATGAAAGAATGCCAGCAAGTATTATCAAACACAAAGAAAAACTTGCTCATCTGTCAGACGAAGAATTAGCAAAACATTTCCAAGACAAAGATGACAACACACTGAGACAAATGGCATGGAGACATGGCTATGGTAAAATGAGTGACTACTACGTAAACAGAAAAAACAAAGGTATGTCGCAGGATACAAACGAAGGCGAAATGCGTATGGACAAATCAGCATTTGTTCAAATGTTAGCAAACAAAATTCAAGAGCCTCAAAAAGGACAAGGAAAGCCGGAATACGACAACAGACTGTTGGCAAAGATGTACAAACTTATTACTGGCAGAAATGTAGACATCGACGGTGACAAATTCACAATAACAATGAACAAACCAACAACTGAAGACTTAGATTATAGAAGTGAAGATATTTTAAACAAAGCAGGATTTGATCCAGCAGACGTAGACACATACATGAAAGTTTTTAACGATCACGGTGATACCAGTGATATAAAACAAATGAACATGAAAGAAAAAGTAGGACTTGCAGATGCAATGAGTATAGTATTGGCATCACACGGCATAAGCAACGAATCAGTGAACGAAGGAACTTATTTAGATGAAGGTTGGTTAGACACTTTAAAAGCGGCAGGTAGAAAAATTGTTCCGGATCAAGTCAAAGCATTGTATGATCCAGCAACAGCGGCAAAAGTACAAGCAGATGATCAAGCAAAAGTTCAGATGCAGACTTTATTCAAAGACATCAACACAGTAGTAGGTTTAAATCAAACAGATGTATCTCAAGGTTATCCTGCAGATTTAATTGTGGCATATTTAAGAAAATATGTTGCGCCTAAACATCCTGATGCATTTAAAAGAATGGATGCTCAAGGAGATTTGAAAAAAATGTTTGCACCAGGATCAAAACTAACTGCAGGCACATTAAAAGGAAATTTAAATAAAATTGCTATTGAACTTGGTAAAGTAAATTTAAGTCCAGATCAAGAACCAGCACAACAAACTGCACAACAAACTGGACAACCTCAAGCAGTGGGGGCTTCCATGGACAATGAAGATTCAGTATCAGAAGGTGCTTCAATGATTCCTTATTTTAAAACTGAAAAGGAATTAGATGGAGAAAAAACAACTGTGTATGAATTTCCTATGGCATGGGCAAAAGACAAAGAACTAGATACACCTTATATGAGCAACGCCAGTATGAGACAATTTTTAACTTCATTAGGTTACAGTGGAGATTTTGAAAACATGAGTGCTGTACCAATTGATGAATTTATTGGTGTATCCACACAATGGTTAAAAAAGAATATTGGTAAACCATCACCAGAAGAGCCAACAACAGTAGATAAAAATCCAGATGGTCCTACAATGATTTCAGGTGGCAAACCTGAAGGTTATATGAATCAGCAAGTAAAACTCCACAATGAACTTGCTAGAAAAATCAAATCAAAATATCCGGAAGTTACACATTTAGGTTTCAATTAATGCGTATTTTGGACTTAGATTCCAATCTTGACAAATACAACAAAAAGTTGTATAATGAAGATATGGAAAAGAAACCAATTGTGTATTTGGACATGGATGGAGTAATGGCTGACTTCTTCGGAGGTCTTGAAAAACTTTACGGTGTAAAGCATTGGAAAGAACTTACTTCTGACAGAACCAAAGATTTAAAATCTGAAGTGATTAAAAAAATTACAGGCACAAACTTCTTTGAAACACTGCCTAAATTTTCATCTGCTGATCAATTAATTAAAATGGTAAAAGATTTTACAGGAGGAACTTTTTCAATTTGTTCTTCACCATTAAGAGGCGACAATGCCAATTCAGCAAATTGGAAAAAAGTATGGATCAGTAATAACATTGAACAGCCTGCTGAAACAATTATTACTGGCAGAAAAGAATCCTATGCTATAAACAAGCAAACAAAAGTGCCTAACATCTTAATTGATGATAGACCTATCAATATTCAACGTTGGCAACAGGCAGGTGGCTTTGGAATACTGTATCAAGCAAACAGAGATTCATTGAGCAAAGTTAAATCAGCATTGGAAACTTACACAAAACAACAGCAACCTAAAAAAGAAGGTGTTGGTATAATCACAAAACAAAATACAACCGCTGATGTAAAGCCTGGCGAAACACAAAGACAAGCGGCAAAGTTTGGATTTAAAATCGACAAAAAAGGTCGTCCACCTAGATTAAGATGAAAATAATAGATATTATAGAACGCAATAAGGTAATGCCACACACAGCAAAACCAATGGGACTTATTCATAAAAAAGGATATGGCCCTAACAATAGATATGGTTTCAAGAATGTTGGCAATAACAAAGCCAACGAAAACTTTGCTGATGGCAAGAAAAAGGGCAAATCACGTCCAGGTAGAGTAAAAAAAGCAGGTGCTAGTTGTTCAGGATCAGTAACTTCATTAAGAGCCAAAGCCAAGAAGCATGGTGGTGAAAAGGGCAAAATGTACCACTGGTGTGCGAATATGAAGTCAGGACGCAAAAAAGCATAAATACACACAAACAAAAAGGAAACAAAATGGCTGAATTTTTAGATAGATTAGTGAATGCTCGTGATTCTAGATCAGGTTGGGTTAAGGAGACTGCTTCATCAGTATTGTCTTTAAAAACTAGATTTGAGGCTGGTGACATCACTGAAGCAAAATACATAGAAGGCTTAGACGCATTATTGTCTGGCGAAGGAGAAGTAGGTGCTGGTGGTAGTCTTGATGAAAGAGCAATCATCGACAACGGTATAGCAAACCTTAAAAACTTATTGTAATATGTGGAAGAAATTTAAAAAGAAACTTAATGGTTGGTACAAATTCTCAAAATTGAGAGTTGTTATCGACAACATTAGAAAAAAGTTCTAAAATGCGTTACAAGGATATCAAAATGGTGGAGGCCCGTGTGGACTACCATTATGGATTGGATCCTGCCCAACTTGTATACACGCACAAAGTGGGCGACATATACGGCAAAAAGAACCTCAAAGTACCTCACGCCAAATACAGCACATCCAAACGTGTAAAGAATCTACACAAAGGCGGTAAATAGTAATATGCGTATCAGAGACATTATATCAGAAGTTGCCACAGCAGGCGCAACATCATCTGGCAGTATCGCTACTGTGGCTAATCCACAAGTGGCAATAGGTGATAAAAAAGCACGTGATGCCTATGGTAAAAAAGGTGCTTCTGCTAAACCACCAAAAGCAAAAATGCAGAAACCAACAGATAATGCTTTAGATATGAAAGGAACATCATTATTTGGTGCTCCAATAAAGAGATAAATATTACTATGAAACATTCAGATTTAACAAAAAAAGACGTTGCTAAAGAAGGTAAAATGCCACAAGCGGCTATTGACGCTCTAGCAAAGAAGAACGGCAAAAGCACTAAAAAAGATTCTAAAAAAGACGTACAAACAGAAGACCTAGCACTGATGGCTCAGAAAGCAGAGATGGATCATGAAGTGCAGATGGCAAGATCAGATTTATACAAAGCGGCAAAGTATTCAATTAAACTTCACGAAATGTTAAAAAATGTTTCAGAGGAACAAGGTTTAGAAGGTTGGGTAGCGGCAAAGATTACTAAAGCGGCAGACTACTTGAGTTCTGTAAAACATTATATGGAGTACGAAATGATTTCATCAAGCGAGCCAGCAGAAGAAGTACAACCAGAAGTTGAAACAGAAACCCCACAAGATTACAAAGAAACACTACAAAACAAGTTAAGCGATCAGTTAAAAAAAAAGACTGAAGCAGTCCTAGAAGATTTTGTAGGTAAACCAATCACAGAAGAAGAATTCGAAAAACTAGCAGAGAAGCAAGATGCCTGCTATCACAAAGTAAAAGCAAGATACAAAGTTTGGCCTTCGGCTTACGCCTCTGGTGCTCTAGTACAGTGCCGTAAAAAAGGTGCTAAGAATTGGGGCAACAGTAAGAAGAAGTAATGAAACTCCACGAAGTACTTTCCGAAAAAATAGATTGGAATGCTTTATGGAAAGCCGGCGCAGTCATGCCGTATCTACTTAAATCAAAGCAAAATCCAAATCCTGATCCAACATCACCAAACATCATTACTAAATGGAATTTAGAAAAAGAAAAACCTGAAGAAGGTGACACAGCAACACCTCTTAAGAATATGCCAAACTGGCAACAATACATGGATGGTTGGTGGGCATCTGAAAAAAACAAACCTGAAGCAAAAACAAAAGTAGATCAAATTCGTTGGTCCGCAAAACAGGTAGGAATAGAGTTAGGTGAAGGCACACGTTGTTGGAAAGGCTACGAGAAGAAGGGCATGAAGACCATGTTCGGAAAACGTGTACCCAACTGTGTTAAAAGAGAACACATAGACTTCTGTGTAAACTGTCACGATATATTACTAGACGAATCCTTAGACGAAAATCTTAAAAAATGGTTTAAACAAAAATGGGTACGCATGGGTCCTGGTGGAAAAATCAGAGGTTCATGTGGTGGCAAATCCGATGGTGAAGGCAAACCTAAATGCTTACCAGCCAAGAAAGCATATGCACTAGGCAAAAAAGGCAGAGCAAGTGCGGCGGCAAGAAAAAGAAGAAAAGATCCCAATCCAAATAGACGTGGTAAAGCAATAAATGTTGCCACAAAAAAGAAGTCATAAATCAACATAAGATATAATTTTCCATAAATACAGTTATTAACAAGGAGGAGGTTGTGTCTTGAATTTTGTTGCAAACATTCCATATACAAAATGTTGGGTTCGTAAAGAATACTTACACGACCTTGAAAGAGGCCATGGCGAATTTGTCGAGGCTGTAATTCTTGCTGTAAAATCAGTCCAAAACAGAGCATTGATGTTCGAAGCATACCTACCAGAGTATGGTGCTTGTTTTGATAAGTTTCCTTTATCCGCATTTGTTTGGCGCAAAGACATCAAAGAAGAAGAACAATTACCACTCAGCACACTAGAACTTTGGGACAGTTTCAGTTCCAATATACAAGTATGGACAAAATCCATGCTTAAAAATTGTGATGTTGACATTATGTTAAAAGGTGGTGGCAGAATGAAAGGCGAATATCTATTCACAATAGATGCTTGTCATGGTGATCCAAACACTGTGAACACAGGAGTATCAGAAGTGCCAAGCGAACACAAACAACACAATTTTGGTAGATTGATTAACGGACAGTACTTCGCACAACCAAACAATAGAATGCTTTGGTATGATCAATCATTAACAGCATCAGAACTGAAAAGACCAGACTTCCAAGTTAGCACCAAAGAGTTTTTCTGTGAGAATGAAAGCACAGTGACTTTTGGTGATACAAACGATTACTTCTACGAAGAAAAAGACAGTCCACTCAAAAAATAATCATTGACTTTACTGTAAAAATTAAGTATAATCACTTATATTAATTTTAACACAGGTAAACAACAACATGATTAAAGGATTTAAGATTCCAAAAGTAACTTTCAGAGTCAGAACAGGCGATGCTGTTGAAACAGACGGCGGTTGTGCTATAGGTGGTGAATGGCACAATGCAACAACTGATTCTTATTTTAAAGGCAAAAGAGTGGTAATATTCAGTCTACCAGGAGCATTCACTCCAACTTGTTCATCACAACAACTTCCAGGTTTCGAAAAAGAATATGAAAAAATTAAGAACATGGGAATTGATGAAATCTATTGTGTGTCAGTGAATGATTCATTTGTGATGAATGCATGGTCAAATCACATGAATATACAAAAT
>PYIJ01030590.1_pt1 | contig 10949 bp, 13 predicted proteins | sample 3578051 | NCBI WGS metagenome assembly PYIJ01 (sample SAMN08408021, study PRJNA431606) | Marine metagenome isolate SA_KN192-05_S13_5m, whole genome shotgun... | biome: marine; feature: oceanic pelagic zone; material: water; isolation source: surface water sample, 0.2-0.8 um fraction ... | reverse complement strand
CTTTTTCTCTTTCTCTGCTAATAAAATTCTTTCATTGAGCTCTCTGTCTCCCTCTGCCATTTTAATCTTATTTATATATTTTAAATAAGGATTTGCCCAATCGTATCTTTCTATAGATTCAAAAAAATCAGAGAGTTTATAACAGCTGTAAATCAAGCCTTTTCCGAAGTTATGAGAGATAGATTTTTCATAAATAGATTCGTTGAGCTGAACTACCATTTGAAGATTGTTATTTCGCTCAAAAATTTCTGCTTTTTTAATAAGCATTTCAATAGATTGTGTATGGTACTTATCTATTTCATAAAGCTTTTCTGCACTATCCAAGTATTGAACAGCTAAATCAAAAAGTTGATTTTCTACAGCTCTTTTATGACTTATAAAATAGGCATAGGCTTTTAACTCAGATTCGTAGATGTTGTTGACCAAATTATTTAGACTATCGTCATTTTTAATTAAAATATTTGAATTAAGATCTATTTGAGCCAAATATCCTAAATACATTAAAGCATAGGCACTTATATTTTTCGCCCCCAAGAAGACATTTTTAAAAAGTCGGTTTGATCTTTCTATATTTCCATTTTTTTTGTAAACTTCAGCAATTAGTATATTGGTAAAAATTAGCTTTTTCTTTTCATCATTTTCTAAATAAATGTCTCTTGCTGCAATTAAGTTTTCTAAAGCTGAGTCGCTCTTATTTAAATAAGAATAATTATAAATAATTCCCTTTTGAATATAGCATTTTGCTTTTAAAAAATTGTTTTCAGTATTGGCTATTGCTTGAGAGATGTAACCCAAAGCCTTTGAAGGATTCTCATAGATAAAAGCCTTTGATAAAGTTAAATTATTGTCTTGAATGGTGTCTATCCAGTTTGCATAATAAAGAGCCTCATCTTTGTCAATAGCCAGAACAAAAGAAGGTATAGCAAGTAATAATATAGAAATAACTAAACTTTTCAACAACTTAAATATAAGGACAAAAATGAATTACTGCCTAAAAGTTATTTTCTTACAAAACTGGCACAGTGATTTTGATAAGAATTTTACTGTCTAGTCTAGTTTTCTGTTTTTTAATCTCATAATCATTGGAATAAATAACACATCTGCCTTCAAATACATTGTCCTTATAAGTGAACTTGATTTCTTCATTTTTCGAAATCTCCTTAATAGTCAAATTACCAACTAACACAAATTCACTGTCTTCCATTTTAAGACTTTCACTTTTAAAAATTATATGCGGATACTTCTCGGTGTGGAAGTAGTCAGGTGCGTTTAAATGTTTGTCTCTTGTTTTGTTGGAGGTATTGATAGATGAAATATTAACCTTTGTTTCAAAGTAAGATTCTGATAAGTTATTTATATCAAAATGAATAGTGCCAGAAACTCCTTTAATGCTTCCGACAGCTTCTTCACTTAAATAATTAAACTCCACAATAGACTCTGAAGAGTTTATTTTAAAATCTTGGGGAAATCCAAAAGATATTATTGTAATGTATAAAGTCGATAGTATTAATTTTTTCATAATCTTAAGTGTTAAATTTTCGCGCAATAGTGAAGCCGAATCTAAATTCTCCTTTACTCCATTTGCTTTTTGTGTAAGGTAAAAATTGTCCTTCCCCAATTCCTCTAGAATTGACAAAGTTCAATAGAAAAACATGTCCAAAAGTATTTATCTCGATTCCTAGACCCAGTGGATTTACGTAATCATTTTTTCTAAATTCTGTTGTGTTAAAATTAGCATAATATTCTAGGATTAGGCTGACTTTTTTAAATAAGTGTATACGAGCTACTGATGAAATATGAGGCAAGAAATTATTGTCTTGGTAGTTAACCAAGTTTCTAAATATAAAGCCTGGACTTATTTGAAGGGTTATTTTTTTTATCGGCTTAAATCCAAACAATATTTCGTTGTGGTAAGTCATTCTGTGAGTTAGTTTTGTAAAATTTGTTAATTCAGTAGAATTGTTAGAGCTGGGCATAGTAGTGAAAAAAAACTGAGAAGAAGCTGTAATTTTAATATTTCTTTCTTTGTTTTTATAAATTCCAAGTTTTAAAAACCCATCCCATACTTCTAGAAAAGGTCCAGCGCCTTTAGAGCGACCTACTCCAATCATAAAATTTTCTATGATTCCATATTCTAAACCAACTCTTATATCAGAAGAGTTATCCAGTCCAAATAATGTTCTGTAAGACTGGGGAGTTGCTATTTCTCCAAATCGGTGAGTGATTCTTAGTTCAAGAACATTTTTTTCTAGTAATTTAACTGTATGCCCATTTATGGCTCGTGTGTCTAGAAATAATGGTTTGTTTTGATTTTTTTTATTAAAATCCCATTCTTCTTGAGAAAATAGAGCTCCAAAAGATATGAATGGACATAGTAGGATTATTCTAAATAATACTTTCATATTTGCTTATAAAGTTAATTTTTTTAACTTTTAAAACTTAACAGATGAGATTAAATGTAGTATATGGTTTTTTATTTTTCCTTTTTGTTGAGGGATTATTCTCTTGCAGCAAAGATAAAACTACTGAGCCTTTGCCTTGTGAAGCTAATGCGTTATTTGAGACTGAAATCAAACCCATTTTTTTAAATAATTGTACAAGCTGCCACAACAGCAATATAAATTATGCTAGTGTTATTTTGGAAGATTATGAAAGCATAGTTGATAATATTGATCATTCTATGTCTGAAATAAATGCAGGTACAATGCCATACGATGAAGATTTCACGCCAGCAATAAACTCCAGTTTGATAGATGTTTTAAACGATACTCTAATTGATAAAATTGAATGTTGGATATTGAACGGAATGGAAAATAATTAGTTTTAAATGAAAAATTTAAGCGATATAGATAAGGATAGAATAATAGAAATGGCTTGGGAAGATAGAACTCCTTTTGAAGCTATTTTTTTTCAATTTAATATTTCAGAAAAAGAAGTAATCATGCTAATGAAGCAAGAGATGACTCTTAAAAATTGGAAGAAATGGCGAGAAAGAGTTAAGGGAAGAAAAACCAAGCATCTTAACTTAAGAGATAAAAATGGATTTCGATTTAAATCTTCTAGACAAAAACAAATTTCTGGCAATAGAATTAGCAAAAAGTAAATTGAAAAAATTAATACAACCCTGGAAATAAATTATAAATAAAAAAATCATGAAACGAATAAAAATCATCTTTCTGATAATAATATCTTTTGTATATGGAATTTCTCAAAACATTGCTACAGATTTTACTGCCTTGGACTGCTACCTAGCCTCATACCAATTATTTTTGTTTATTTAACCCTAACTATATTATGATTACAAAAAAGACCATTACTTTTTTACTTTTCACAATAATTTACGGTTTTGTGAATTGTCAAAACGAAACAAATAGAGGCTATAAAGTCAGTCTTGGAGATCCTCTTCCTACTTTGGAAATGAATATGAGAAATGGAGAGATTTGGACTAACAAAGATTTAGAAAATAAGGTAGTTGTTATTCAGTTTACAGGGTCTTGGTGTAGCGTTTGTAGAAAAGAAATGCCAGAACTAGAAGAAAAAGTTTGGCAAGAATTTAAGAAAGAAGATTTTCTTTTGATTGGTATAGACACCAAAGAATCCAAAGAAAAAGTAGATCTTTTTATAGAGAAAATGGAAGTTACATATCCTATTTCTTACGATCCAGACGGGAAAATATTTTCAGATTTTACTATTGAAGGTGCTGGGGTTACTAGAAATATTGTCGTTGATAAAAATGGAAAAATAGTTTTCTTGACAAGGCTTTATGAAGAAAAGGAATTTAATTCAATGATTCAAATTATTAAAACCCTCTTATAATTAATTATCAAAAGTTTCTTCCAAAGAAATTGTAGCTGCTACTACAGAAACTATTGCTAAAAAACTGGAAATTACCCCACCTAATAATGGAATAAAAAAACATAGATAAAAAACCAAGCCTAATCCAACTGCAAGACCTTTTTTTCTTCTTACTATTTTAACAGACTCTTTTATCGATAGTTGGTGTCTTTCATTGGTATAGTCCAAAAAAGAAAATCCATAGAAATAAGAAACTATTATTAAATTTAAAATAATTGAAATTCCCCAGCCTAATACAGGGACAAATCCAATTAGAAAGATTACAAATACCATGACAAGTTGGACAAGAATATTTCTAATTGAAATTAAAATGGCTCGAAAAATATCGTTAACAAATTGAGTAAAATTAAAATTATAAATTTTCCCCTTTTGAATTGAAGCTGTTTTTTCGGATAAATAAGTAAATACAGGGGATAAAAAAATAATTGTTAGGTAGCCTCCAAATAAACTAAAAATATAGAAGAAAAAAACCTTTGAAACCAACCATATAGAAATAGAAAAGAATTTATTTAAAAATAAAACCCACCAATCTTCAGATGCTCCAAAACCTTCTAAAAAGCTTTCTAAATATTGAGTTGTTAAGAGAGTAAAGTCATTCAATAATGAAAGTCCAGAAAAGTAAATAAGAAAATTAAAGGCAATTGGGAAAAGAAAAAAATAAAGTAACTTATTTTTAATTAGAAATTTAAACGCTTGTTTATAAGATTTTAATCCCTTTAAAAAAAGTTCAACTTGATTTTTCATGCCCCAAAATAAATATACGTAGTTAAATACATATTTAGAAAATTACCAATTAATAAAGCTAATTTTTCTAAAATAATCTTTGAATAAGAAATGTTTTGCCAAATTAAAGTTAGATATTGCTGTGATAAATTTAAGTAAGAAAGTTGTCAAAGAAAAAAAAACTAGCAATTGCAGGAGCTACAGGGTTTATTGGAAGATGGTTTATAGAAACCTACAAAGACAAATACGATATAATAGCACTTTCTAGAAAAAAAATAACTCCTTCTAGTTCAGATGTTGAGTGGAGAATGGTTGACTTATTTTCCATCTCTAGTAGTAATAAGGCCCTTGAAGAAGTGGACTATGCGCTTTACTTGGTCCACTCTATGCAGCCATCTACAAGATTAAATCAAAGTAATTTCGAAGATACAGATTTGCTTTTAGCAGATAATTTTTCAAGAGCTGCACAAAATTGCAATTTAAAGCATATTGTATATGTAGGAGGAATACTGCCAAAAGACAATTTAAATATTTCCAAACATTTACTATCTAGGTTTGAGGTAGAAAAGGTGCTTGGTTCAAGAAATACACCAGTTACTGCTGTTAGAGCAGGTATTATTATAGGTCCTGGGGGGTCTTCATTTAGAATTGTCACCAACCTTGTTAAAAACCTACCTGTAATGGCTTGTCCAGAATGGACAAAATCAAAAAATCAGCCAATTGACTTAAGAGTAGCGCTAAAAAGTATCCATCAAATAATTGGCAACAAAAATTATTACAACAATCCTATTGAAATAGGAGGATCTGAAGTTGTAACCTACATGGACATATTAAAAATAACGGCTATAGAGATGGGAAAAAAAAGATGGATTTTCTCGATACCATTTTTCTCTCTTGGGATGTCAAAACTATGGGTCGGACTTTTCAGTGGTTCTAATAGTAATTTTGTTTCACCTTTAATTGAGAGTCTTCGCCACGATATGACCCTAAGTTCAAAAATTATTTTGAAAGATTTACCAGACTATACTATCAAAGAAACTATTAAAAGAGCTTTAGATAAAAATATTAAAATTCCAACTGCCCCTAGTGGATTAGCTCAGACTAAGGATAAAAATACGGTTAGGAGTGTGCAAAGAATTTCTAACCCTAGTAAAAGAACTGCTAGTTGGGTTGCGCAGTCCTACCCTATTTGGCTTAGTAAAATATTTAATAGAATTATTGCTGCAGAAGAAAATGAGGATTTATTAGAATTTAAACTTTTTGGAATTTGTTTGCTTCAATTAAAATATATAAAAAATAGAAGCGATAAAAACAGACAACTTTTTTATATCACAGGTGGATATTTAACCAAAAGAACTAATAGAGGATGGCTAGAGTTTAGATCTATTTTAGATGGAAGTTACATTATTACAGCCATTCATGAATTTGTTCCTAGACTACCATGGTTAGTCTATAAGTTTACACAAGCAAAAGCACATTTATTTGTGATGAAAAAGTTTGAAAACTACCTAAATACTTTAAAAAAATAGCTTATGACCTATCTAAGATTAAACGAGCTTACTGAAAAGTTTAATTGGCAAAAAAAGGGGGAGGAAATTCACAAAAAATTTGTTTTTAAAAACTTTGAGTTGGCTGTTGATTTTTTTAATCTAGTTGCAGATGCGGCAGATGCTCAAAACCATCACCCTGACATTCTAAATTCTTATTGTACTATTGAAATTAGCTTAACTACCCACGATGAAAAAAAAATCACTGAAAAAGATTTAATTCTTGCATCAAAAATTGATGAAATATTTGGTAAATTTATTGGTAATGAAAAATAACGCACTTATTACTATTGGTTTTTTAATTATTAGTAATATCATAGCATGCCAAACAAAAAATATTAAACCCAGTAATACTATGAGTGATAAAAAGTACAATTCTCTTACAAAAGAAGAAGAGAGAATTATTGTCCACAAAGGAACAGAATATCCCTTTACTGGGGAGTACAACAATCATTATGAAAATGGAGTTTATTTATGTAGGAGATGTGAAACCCCTCTTTACAACTCAAAAGACAAATTTAAATCTAACTGTGGGTGGCCTAGTTTCGACGATGAGATTACTGGGGCTGTTAAAAGAATAACAGATGCAGATGGGAGAAGAACAGAAATCTTATGTAATGAATGTGGAGGACATTTAGGACACGTTTTTATTGGAGAGCAGTTAACAGAAAAAAATACTAGACACTGTGTGAACTCTATTTCTTTAAAATTTATTGTTGGTAAAGAATGAAACTAACTACAAATACTATAGATGAAATAAACTTGAGATTAGAAAAAATTAAAAAATTTATATCCTTAAATAATGGGTTAGATCTTGAAAATATAAAAGACGAACTCTATGAGATTGTTCAGCAAATTGAAGAAGAAACACACAGATGCTATAACGATCAAAATGTGTAACTCAATATTTAAAGTACTCTATCAATACCTCCTGTGCTTATTATTTTCTAGTTCTATCATATCTCAAGAAGTTAGCTTTTTATTTATGGGGGATATAATGGGGCACAGTCCTCAGATAAAATCTGCATGGCAAGAAAATAAAAAACAGTATGATTATTCTGAAGTATTTAACCCTTTAGAAGATATAATTTCGTCTGTAGATTTTGCAATTGCAAATCTAGAAGTAACTCTTGCAGGGGAGCCATACATTGGGTATCCACAGTTCAGCTCTCCAGATGAATTAGCTGTAGCTTGTAAAAATAGTGGAATGGATGTCTTGGTAACAGCAAACAATCATTCATGCGATAGAAAAAATAAGGGGATTGTCAGAACTATAAATGTTCTGGATAGTTTAAATATTATGCATACTGGAACCTTTAAAGATGTTGAAAATAGAATTAATAACAATCTATTGGTTCTATCTAAAGATGGGATCAAAATTGGATTATTAAATTATACCTACGGTACTAATGGATTGCCTTTTTCTGACCCTGTGTATGTGAATTTAGTAGACTCTGTTTTAATTAAAAAAGACGTAACAAATGCTAAAACCAAAGACTTAGACAAGTTGGTATTATTTGTCCACTGGGGATATGAATATAGAGATTTTCCTAACTCATATCAAAAAAAATACAATAGTTTTTTTAAAGGGTTAGGAATAGATGTAGTTATCGGATCACATCCTCATGTAGTTCAACCTATGGAATATACAAAAGGAAAAAAAGAAGAGTTTTTAACTTTTTATTCATTAGGGAATTTTATTTCTAACCAACGTGAGGAGCGCAAAGATGGTGGTGCAATGGTCAGACTTTCTTTTAAAAAAATTGAAAATAATGTTTTTATTTCTAGAAAAGAGTATATCCCTATATGGGTTCATAAATTTATGGAGAAGACAAAGTACCATTTCCAGATTTTGCCTTGTGCAAAGTCAATTTATAACGAAAATTATTTTTCAAATAAAGAAGATTTTCAAAAAATGAAAACATTTTTAGATAATACAAGGTCCCGTCTTAATAAAAATAATTTAGCTATTAAAGAAGGCCTGCCATATGGTCTAATTGGGCTCAAGCCGATTACTATTCTTCAAAGTCAAGTTCCAGAACTAAAGAAATTAGATTTAGGAAAGGTTAAAACTAAAAGAAGAAAAAGAGTAAAATGAAATTTAAAACTCTTTTTATTTATTTAATGGGCATAGGTTACATTTGGGTCGGTGTCCAGCATTTTATAGATACATCATTTTTTTTAAAAATTATGCCCCCGAGCTTTCCTTTTCATAAAGAATCCGTATATGTTAGTGGGGTTCTAGAATTACTATTTGGAAGTGGAATTATCATTAAAAAAACCAGATTTTACGCTTCTTGGGGAATTATATTGCTGCTAATAGCTGTATATCCTGCCAATATATATTTAGCATTTAGTGAAGATGCTCAACAAGCAATTGGTGTTTCTAGTTTTTTTGCATCATGGGTTAGGTTGCCTATCCAATTTGCATTAATTGCATTGGCTTATTTTAGTTCAAAAAATTAAACTTTTGTTTTTTGCCAATATTCTTTAACAGTGGTATTGTAATATTTCTTGAAGGTTTTCGACATGGTTTGATGGGAGCCGAACCCAGATTTTTTCAATGCTGTGTCTATAGAGTATGTATTTAAAAATCCTTTGTCAATTAAATCTTTTAAATAGTAAACTCTAAAAGAGTTAAGATATTCTCTAAAATTATCATAATTATTTTGCTTAAGTATTTTTCTTATTTTGACTGGATTTTTGTTAATAATTGCTGTGAATTTATTGAGGTTCATTTTTGTATCTAAAAAATATTTTTTTTTAAGTACTAAATTATCTATGACTAATAATTCTATACTTTTTGAAGAATTAGGTGTTTTTAAAGAAAATGATTTAGAAATATTAACTAGTAGTTTTGGGCTAAATAAAAGATAAGTTGCCATCATCAATAAAATAATAGAATTTATAAAATAAAAAATATTAACAAAATTTTTTCCGATTAATTTAGATGGAAAAGCGGACAGCATAAAGGATAAAGTGATTAACAGTGTATAAGGTATTATCCATTTTTTTAAAATTTTTTTTTCGTTGGTTGCTTTTGCCGTTTTATCGTATGTTGTTATAATCATCCTCCAAGTCATTGTTAATAAATATGTATTAAAAATAAGATATGTTATAATATTTGAAATGCTTATAGATGTCTCGTTTGAAAACCTGAGTATTTTAAAGTTTTTAAAATTAAAGCCACTAAAAATTTGTGCCTCAAATAAATTTATAGTCATAATAAAAATAAGAAGAATTGATATACTAAGTTTATTATAAGTTTTATTATTTCTTAGATTAAGGATGTATAAATAATATGCTAAAAAAGTTAATATTATAAGAATTATAGTTAAGCCTATATTTATAGAAATTAGATTTATATGATCCAACAGTCTTGAAACTAAAATCAATACTATTAAAATAAAGTGTAATAATAGATAACGTAAGTTTTTATTTTTAGCTATTGAAATATTTTTAAAAAGAAATGCTATAATTGGGAAATAGCAAACTATGGATGTGAATATTAAATATGATTTTATATCCATAAATCTTTTTTTTAATAAAAATTCTATTAAATATACACTTTTTGGATGTCCATTTTATACTTTTTAGATATTTAATTTAGTAAGTCGTTGTAATTTTGCCCCTGAATTTTATTATTTTAGTAATATTATGTAATAACAGTATACTTAACCAACACTCAAAAAAAATTAAGATGATTAAAAATCTATTTACAATATTAAGTTTTGCGCTCATATATGTATCGGCGAATAGTCAAAATACCTTAAGTTTTGATGGAACTAACGACTATGTTGCAATAAATAAATCTTACTCTTCTCCAGTTTCTGCATTAACTGCAGAAGTGTGGTTTAAAACTTCTTTTAATACTGCTGGAGATTTTTCTAATTGGGCGTTAATTTGTTTTGACCGAAGCGAATATTGGAATTTCAGTGTTGAAGGTGATGGTCGTATTGGCTTTCATAGTACATCCAATGGAGGTGTTATTGATGATTTTTGGTCCTCCACAAATACTAATTTAGTAAATGGCACTTGGCACCATGCAGCGGTTGTTTTCGATGGAACTGATAAAATAATTTATGTAGACGGTGTTGAAGTTGCTAGAAAAGCAAATGCACACGCTGGTGATAATATTGGTAAAAGTGGAGTTACTAGGTTTGGTTACCTAGGAGATGGATCAGAATCAAGTTCCTTCAATTCTTCAAGGAACGGTATTTATTATGATGGTATGATCACTGAAGCAAGAGTTTGGTCAGTTGCAAGAACTCCAAGTGAAATACTTGCTAAATACAATACTCCATTAACAGGAAACGAAAACAATCTAGAGATATACTATAATTTTTCTGAAGGATCTGGGACAATATTAAATGATTTAAGTGGAAATGGAAAAGACGGAACAATTGTTGGTGCAACTTGGGTAACAGACAATGCTCCAGTTAATACATGTACATCTCAATTGGATTGGGCAAATTTACAACACCCAGCAAACGGGTCAATTGCTTGTGGTGGAACTTTTGATATATATGGTCAAGTTTACGAACCAGGACTGACAAATGCAGATCCAAATGCACCTGGGGTAGGTTTGACGGTTGAATTTGGTTATAGCACATCAGACTCGGATCCTTCAACTTGGACTAATTGGTCTGCAGCAACATATAATACTGATAACGGTAATAACGATGAATTTAAAGGTACTTTTTCTGGTTTCTCATCTGGGACTTATTATTATACTTTTAGATACAAAAATGGAGCATGTGACTATGTTTATGGAGGTTTTCAATGGTTGGATCAGGAAGCTATATTTGGAATTCCAATAGGAGT
>PYIJ01228214.1_pt1 | contig 10958 bp, 16 predicted proteins | sample 3578051 | NCBI WGS metagenome assembly PYIJ01 (sample SAMN08408021, study PRJNA431606) | Marine metagenome isolate SA_KN192-05_S13_5m, whole genome shotgun... | biome: marine; feature: oceanic pelagic zone; material: water; isolation source: surface water sample, 0.2-0.8 um fraction ... | reverse complement strand
ATCCTCCAATGACAGAAGCCTTTGAGGAACTTGGTGGTACTATCATTTCTGTTACCGAAGAACTCTCCAAGGAAGAGATTGAACAGTTACAGGAAAAGAAAGATAAAGAACAAGGTAGAAAGCCTGGTAAGGTAGAGGAAGATGTAGACTCTTTGATGGTAAAGAGGGCTAAAATTGAAACACAAGGTGTAATGAATGATAGAAGAATCGCAACCATTGATGGTAAGATTGCTAAACAAAGAAAGGCCGATGCCAAGAATGGTAATGGAGATCAGTCGGGTGAAATGATGCAACAGGTCAAGGAGAGAACTATGACTCCTGGTGAGAAACAAAATGATACCAAATTGAAAAAGAAGTATGATAAGTCTGATATGAAAAAGAATATGCAGGCTCAATACGGTAAAGAGGAAGGTAAGAAAGTTTATTTTGCAACCATCCGCAAACAAGCAATGGAGGATGTATCAAATCCTTTTAGACAGCATGTAAAAAAGAATAAGGATGGTACTACTGAGTTCTATACGAATAAGGGAACACCTGATCAAGCCAAGAAGATTGCCACGAACAGATCAAAAAACTTTGGACCTGGTGGTGCGATGTATAAGAAGGAAACAAACAGTTGATGAAAGATTGTAAGAAGGGTTACTACTACTGTTATACTGACAAGAAGTGTAAGCGTATTCCTCTTGGATTCAAAACAGTAGGCCCTGCTGGATATCTACGTAAGGAAACAGGACACACTCAAGACGACGATTCTGAAAAAGGTAAAAAGAACGGTAAGAAAAATGGTAGTAATGGTGGCAATGGCAATAGCAATGGTAGTAATGGCAATGGGGGTAATGGTTCTGGATCCTCCGGTGGAGTGAGCGAAGCATATTATGGTGGTGAGGAACAAAGAAAGAAGGACGAGGAGAAGAAAAAGATTGATGCATTTATGGATAAGGCAATGCCGAAACGTACTTTTGACCAGTTCGGTAGAGAGACAGATCGCCGCACAGGTAAATTAAAATAATTTTAAATAATTAAACGCAATTAGATATATAGTTTAGACCTTATAGGTGTGGCTATGTTATCAGTTCTACTTCCACTTGCATCAAAGATTATTTCTGACGCAGTAAATAAAATTCCTGAAAATGAGGAACTTGGTGAGAAATTAATCGACGTTTGTTTGGTTATCTTAGGTAAGGCTGTTAAGCTTACTAAGACTGATATGGATGATCAACTTCTTGAAGTGGTTACAAAGGCTATCAAGGCTAGAGAGGAGTAATCTTCCTTTATATAAATATTAAAAAGAAAGTAACTTACAAGGGCACAAGACATGGCACTTTGGGGAAACAACGACAATGTGGGATCTGCAGGTACAGTTTCCCTGAATTATGGCACTGGGGTCGTCACCGGTTCCGGTACGTCATTTGGTATTGACGGTGGTTGTTCGGAAGGAGATGTGATCAGATTTGGTACTAGAGGTAGTGGTAACACCTATTATGGTGATGCTGTCATCGTAAGTATTGCAAACTCTGAATCACTGACCATCGGTTCAACCATGGGTCTTAGTGGTGCAGCTATTGCTGGAAAGAATTTCACCGTATCTCAACTTCCTAAATCAAGTGTCTTGAGCGCTAAGTTTAGTGAAGCATCATACGGAGCTGATGACTCTGTAGTTTATGGTGTTGAGAATGGTCCAGGTCTCCTGGGTGCCAACACTCAATACAATGTAGCTGCTGAGGGTTGGGTTGGTGTTACCACCTATCTTGACAACCTTGGTAACTTGAGAGTTAAGAAAGAAACTCTCGTTGCAATGTCGGGTATTACTACATCCACTGCATTCCCTTATCCAACACCTGAATGATAAATGTTATTTAATGAATTGAATGAGGAAAATTTCCTCATCTTCGCTATTAAAAATTATGAAAATCCGCAGGCTGTTACCAGGGAGGATTTTGATAAAGATCTGAGTCGTTTCAGATATATCAAAAGACTACTTAAACGATACAAGGGTGGAGGTGAATTAAAGGTTCATCTTTTAATAAACCATTTCATTATTTTGTATAACATCTTTGGTGATGCAACAACACCTATGTTGTTTTATAAGATTGATAAGAGTTTGTGGTCTTCGATCAAAACATTTATAGTATTCCTAGACAAATTGCCGGAGTTCCCAAAGTCATATATTCATGAGATCGAGTTAGATCAAAATTGTTTAGATGCTCTCAATGGTATAACTAATGGATAAAGACAAAATCGACAGAGTTATTGATGCGTTTCGTTCGGCAATGTATAGTGAGTTCAGTGTCAATGAGGAAGGCATGGTGGCAAATGGTCCTGGGGGATCTGGGGGATTTAGTGGCTCCTCCCCTGCTGCTGGTCCTACTGCTGGTTTTGACCCCACTATGAAATTGGATGGTCGTAATAAGTATGTTAAGAAAGCCATCAAGGATTTGATGGATAGAAGTCAGAAGAGAAAAGAAAAGAAGGCAACAAAAAAAGCTTTAGAATTTAATCCATACTTTAAACCTCATGGACGATCAAGTTAAGATTGCGATTATAGAGCAAAAACTTGAGGACTTAAAGCCAATTGTTCTAAGGATTGACTCTGCAATCCAAAAATTATCTGAGGTAAATATAACTGTGAGTAGGATGCTTGCAGTCCATGAAGAACGCATATCGAAACAGGAAGAAATCGACACAGTACTGTTTGCTAAAATTGACAAACTCCGTGATAAAATGGACGGGGATCATGAGCTCGTATTGCAAAGAATACGTGAACTAGAAAAACGTGTATGGATGGCAGTGGGTGGTCTCGCTGTCTTGACCGTTGGTATGAGGGTTATGACAGTCTTCCCTAATCTCTTGACAAACCCTCCTGAGGTATCTACAATAGAGAGACTATATTCCGAGTGATATGGATTTTATTGATGTTAAGTACATCAATCTGATTTCCTCTAGATTACCCAAATTCAAAAAGGTTAAACCACATCTGTACAACTTCCGTTGTCCTATCTGTGGTGACAGTCAGAAACATAAGAACAAGGCACGAGGGTATTTGTATCGGGTCAAGAACAATACCAACTTCAAGTGTCACAACTGTGGCATCAGTGTATCATTCAATAGTTTCTTGAAAGATCTAGACCCCGAGACACATAAGGAGTATGTGTTCGAGAAGTTTAAGGATGGAAAGAGTGGAAAGAATTTTGTTGTTGAAAAGCCTGAGGAGATATTCTCCAAGTTGGATTCTTCTAAACCCAACTTTAAAAAGAAAATCACTATTGATCTCCCTAGCGCTTTTGATATCAACACCTCAAAGGTATATCTTGAGAGCAGAGCAATATTCCGTGGTAATTTCTACTACGCAGAAAACTTTCAAGATTTTGTAAACACAATCAAACCAGGTACTTTTAGTAATACAAAGTATGGTGAACAAAGGATTGTAATTCCTCTTGTCAGGAATGATAAACTTATAGGTATTCAGGGGAGAGCCCTATCTTCAAACCCTATTAAATACTTAACCATCATGTTAGATGATGACGCTCCAAAGATCTATGGACTCGACAAAATTGACACAACCAAACCAATCTACATCATCGAAGGACCCTTCGACTCGACGTTCGTGGAGAACAGTGTTGCTATGTGCGGGGCCGACATTGATATTGGGTCGTTTGGTTGGAGCGATTATATTTGGGTTTATGATAATGAACCTCGGAACAGAGAGATCAACAACAGAATCTCCAGAACCATTGACAGAGGAGAGAAGGTAGTTATCTGGCCTTCTAATATTAAAGAGAAGGACATCAATGACATGGTTCTATCTGGACATAAAGTTCAGGAGATATTAGAATCAAACGTATATCAAGGTCTACAAGCAAATCTAAAATTTACCACCTGGAAAAAGATATGAGTAACGGATTGAAAGTCACGAAGAGAAACGGATCAGTAGAGAAGCTTGATCTGGATAAGATGCATAAGATGGTTGATGAGGCATGTAAGGGTCTCGCAGGTGTCTCTGCTAGTCAGGTAGAGATGACATCAGGTATTCAGTTCTACGATGGTATCACCACTGAAGAGATCCAGGAGATCCTTATTAAGTCTGCTAGTGACCTGATTGATCTGGAACATCCTAACTATCAGTTCGCTGCTGCTCGTCTTCTTTTGTTTGCAGTTCGTAAACAATTGTTTGGCAAGATGCATGAACTACCTACACTGGTAGATCACATTCAGAAACTTGCATATGATGATGTATATGATAAGTCCATCTTCACCAAGTATTCTTTAGAAGAAATTCAAAAGGCAGAGTCATTTATTGATCATGATCGTGATTTCCTGTTCACTTATGCCGGATTGAGACAGGTTGTGGATAAATACCTAGTCCAAGATAGGAGCAGTGGAACAGTCTACGAGACACCACAGTTCATGTATATCATGATCGCGTTGACTATCTTCCAAGAGTATCCTAAGGAGACCAGACTATCTTATGTCAGAAGATACTACGACGCAATCTCCAAACACAGGATCAACATCCCGACGCCAATCATGGCGGGGGTCAGAACACCCCTGCGTCAATTTGCATCTTGTGTTCTCGTTGATGTTGATGACTCCCTCGATAGTATCTTTAGCAGCGATATGGCTATTGGCCGGTATGTCGCACAAAGGGCTGGTATCGGTATTAACGCTGGTAGAATCCGCGGGATCAACTCTAAAATCAGAGGCGGAGAGGTACAACACACAGGTGTGGTCCCCTTCCTCAAAAAGTTTGAAAGCACTGTCAGATGCTGTACACAAAACGGTATCAGAGGTGGTTCTGCTACAGTTCACTTTCCTATCTGGCACCAAGAAATAGAAGACATCCTTGTTCTGAAGAACAACAAAGGTACAGAAGATAATCGCGTAAGGAAACTTGACTACTCCATCCAACTCTCCAAAATCTTCTACGAAAGATTCATTACTAACGGAGAAATTTCCCTCTTCAGTCCTCATGATGTGCCTGGGCTCTATGATGCTTTTGGTACTGATCGCTTCGATGAGCTTTATACACGTTACGAAGCAGATGATTCTGTACCAAGAAAAACTGTCGGAGCTCAGGAACTCTTTCTTGATCTACTGAAGGAGAGAGCAGAGACTGGTCGTTTGTATATCATGAACATCGACCACTGTAACAGTCACTCCTCCTTCAAAGACAAGGTAAATATGTCAAACCTTTGTCAGGAGATTACACTTCCCACAGAACCATTGAGTCATATTGATGAGGAGATGCCAGGTGAGATTGCCCTGTGTATTCTGTCAGCTGTCAATGTAGGTAAGATCAAGTCCGATGAGGAACTAGAAGACCTGTGTGACCTGTCTGTGAGGGGTCTGGAGGAGTTGATTGACTACCAGGAGTATCCTGTAAAGGTTGCAGAGATTGCAACTAAAGCACGTCGTTCCCTTGGTGTTGGTTTCATCGGTCTCGCACACTATCTTGCCAAGTTAGGATATAATTATGACTCACAGGAGGCATGGGATGCCGTCCACGGGTTGTCTGAGTCGTTCCAGTATTACCTTCTTAAGTCTTCCAATGAAATTGCCAAAGAGAAGGGACACTGTGAATACTTTGGACGTACTAAGTACAGTGATGGACTTCTTCCTATCGACACGTATAAGAAAGATGTTGATGAGATTTCTACACAGGCTCTTGTCCATGATTGGGAAGCGCTTAGAGAGTCGATTCTGGCTCACGGACTACGACACTCAACACTGTCTGCTCAGATGCCATCAGAGAGTTCTTCCGTTGTGTCAAACGCGACGAATGGCATCGAACCACCTAGAGACTATCTGTCCATTAAGAAGAGTAAGAAGGGACCCCTTAAGCAGATTGTACCGTCTTATAACACACTTAAGAACAATTACACACTCCTATGGGAAATGAAGAGTAACGAGGGGTATATTAATGTCGTTGCTGTCATGCAAAAGTTCTTCGACCAAGGTATCTCTGGTAACTGGAGTTACAATCCAGAGAACTATGATGACAATGAAGTACCTGTGTCTCAAATGGCTAATGACCTTTTGACTACATATAAGTATGGTTGGAAGACTTCTTACTACCAGAACACCTACGACATCAAAACTGACGAGGTGGTAGAAGATAAGTCCGAACTTAATAGTTTATTAAACGAACTAGAATCAGTAGAGGAGGGAGAGTGTGAATCCTGTGCAGTTTAAGGTTTCATCGGTTTACGATAAGAAAATGAATGAGGTGAAGGGGATGACGGTATTTAATACCGAAGTCCATGATAACAAAAAACAACCTATGTTTTTTGGAAAACCCCTAGGGGTTCAAAGATACGACTCATACAAGTATCCTATCTTTGAGAAACTAACAACAACACAACTAGGATACTTCTGGAGACCCGAAGAAGTATCTCTCCAGAAAGACAGAGCAGACTATCAAACCCTCCGACCAGAACAAAAGCATATCTATACTTCTAATCTGAAGTATCAGATCATGCTTGATTCTATTCAGGGCCGTGGTCCTGGTATGGCATTTATTCCATACTGTTCTCTACCTGAACTGGAAGCATGTATGGAAGTGTGGGGATTTATGGAGATGATCCATAGTCGTTCCTATACATACATCATCAAAAATATCTACCCTGATCCATCAGATATTTTTGACCACATCATCACTGACGATAGAATTCTTGAGAGAGCCAAGAGTGTAACTCAAGCCTATGATGACTTTATCAATGCCGCACAAGAGTGGGGTAATGGTAATCTGTGGACTGAGGATTATAGAGACTCAGCTGTAAAAGAGTATGCAATCAAAGATCTTAAGAGAAAGCTATTCAGAGCTGTCGCGAACGTTAATATTCTTGAGGGTATTAGGTTCTATGTTAGCTTTGCTTGTAGTTTTGCATTTGGTGAACTCAAACTCATGGAGGGGTCTGCGAAGATTATTTCCCTCATCGCACGTGACGAGAATCAACACCTTGGTATCACCCAGAACATTCTAAACAAGTGGAAGGCTGGTGATGATCCTGACATGAAACAAATCATGAAGGAAGAAGAGGAGTGGTTGTATATGATGTTCGACAAGACTGTTGACGAAGAGAAGAGATGGGCAGACTATCTCTTCAAAGATGGATCAATGATTGGTCTCAACGATGCACTTCTCAAGAAGTATGTTGAGTGGGTTGCCAATCGTAGAATGAAAGCTATTGGCCTTAAGCCTATTTACGATGTCGCTGCAAAGAATAATCCACTTCCTTGGACACAGCATTGGATCTCTTCTAAGGGTCTTCAAGTCGCCCCTCAAGAGACAGAAGTTGAGTCCTACGTTGTCGGAGGAATCAAACAGGATGTCAAGAACGACACCTTCTCAGGATTCAAACTCTGATATCATAGGTGACTGGAATGACTATGCTCTGGGTCTCTACATGGAGGCCCAGAAAATTCAAGCGAAAAAAATTGATGACTACATATTTCAGGACTATGAAGAATAGTGAGTGTGTGACTACGAAAACCCCTGGATCTACATGGGCAATCCCTTTGACGGGTCTCTTATTGGGGACAACTATGGGTTTGTTTATCTCATTACCAATCTCTCAAACCAACGACAATACGTTGGGAGAAAGTACTTTTGGTCGTTTAGAAAACCGCCAGGGAAGAAACGTAAAGTAAAGTCAGAGTCTGACTGGAAGAAATACTATGGGTCATGTCCTGAATTAAAGGAAGATGTGATCAAGTATGGTAAGGATAATTTCTCCCGTGAGATTTTGTCCCTACATAATACCAAGGGAAAGGTAAACTTTGAGGAGACCCGACAATTGTTCCTCAATGAGGTGTTGTCTCAACGGTTGACAGATGAGACGCCACTGTACTACAATTCCAATATCCTCGGACGGTACTACCGCAAGGATTATTTTAATGTTTAATTTATTTTTAATTTATGACTAACAGAATTATTGCTGCTCTTATGAGTGTAACTGGAGTATGGGCAATTGCTGCCTGTGCAGGATCCACAACATTGGAGGAAGAAGTAGATGTCAGCGTAAATGAAGAGAAGTCTGTAGAGATTCAAAAGGTAGTAGAGAAGTGGGACTGCCCCGGTTGTAATCCTAACGAACGATATGTTCTGAGCAAACTTCAAGATTACACCAAGATTACTGATCGTAATGCTCTCTCAACTCTGATGGGCAACATCAAGTCAGAGAGTAATTTTCATCCTAATATCTGTGAAGGTGGTGCAAGAGTTGCTTATCACCAGTGTCACTCCGGTGGTTATGGTTTGATCCAATGGACCACAGTTGGTAGATACAATGCCCTGGGTAACTTCTGTCGAAAATATAGTTGTGACCCGAGTAGTCTTGAAGGACAAACTCGTTTCCTGGTGAATGAAGTACACTTCCAAAAAGTTCTACCTGACTTTGAAGGAACCGGATGGTCAATTCGTCAGTACATGGCACCTGCATACTATTGGTTGGGATGGGGTATCAAAGGGTATCGTGAAACCTTTGCTCATGAGTACTATGCCAAAATGGTAAAGGTCACAACACCCTTGACAGAAGGCTGATACCCTCTTATAGTACATGAGTGGTTGAGAGACCACTGCGGTGACCCCCTTGACGGTTCAGGGTTAGCGGCGATAGGAACCGTCATTGGGTCAGTAGCTCAGTGGATAGAGCATCGCACTTCTAATGCGTTGGTCGGGGGTTCAAATCCCTCCTGACCCGTTGGGTACTTCCCATACTATTATCAATTATGAATGTCAATCTTTCCGATTTTATATACGTCGTCGATGATGTCCTCACAGAGGACTTCTGTAATCATTTGATTGAACGATTTGAAAATGATAGTCGGATAGAATTCGGCATGATTGGTGATGAAGAAAATAAAAGAGTCGATAGATCTATTAAAGACTCTATGGATCTTCATATCTCCAGTTTTGATGATTGGAAAGATGAAGATGAAGTTCTATTTAAAGCGCTGAACAAACATATTAAAATTTACCTTCAGCAGACGGATTTTTTAAATGATCCACTTGGTATCTCCTTTGAACATTTAAAAGATACGGGTTATCAAATACAACGCACATCCCCAAGTTCAGGATACACCTGGCATCATGACAGTATGCAAGGTGAATATGTAAGACAACATGGAATGAGACATTCCACATTCATTTGGTATCTTAATGATATAAAGAATGATGGTTACACTGAATTTGTAGATGGCACTAAAATACAACCAAAGACTGGAAGAATGTGTATCTTCCCTTCTACTTGGAACTATTATCATCGTGGTTATCCACCAGTTGATGAGATTAAATACATAGTCACGGGATGGCTACACGCTTAATGGACCCGATTGAACTCCTACGAATCATCAGTTGTCTTGAGAGTGCTCACCATCATCTGAGGATCAATGACTTCCCAGAAGATCAAATGATTGTTAGAAAGATGTGTGACGGATACTACAAAACTTACTTCAAACTTTGTAAAGAAATTGGGAGAAACCCTTATGGCTGAACTCTATCCGTTATTCACATACACAGGACTTGGATTCTGTGTCCTCATTGGTCTCTCATGGGGTATTTCACTATTTGACAAAAGTGGTGAAGTTTGATACAATAAAAGAATACGTTGGCCTATAGCTCAGTTGGTAGAGCGCGGAGCTGTTAACTCTGTTGTCCTAGGTTCGAGTCCTAGTGGGCCAGTAAGACGGGGAATGAGCTCGCCCGCGGCGGTGTTAACCACACTGTGATCTAGAGAGTTGGTTACTTTCTTTTTGCTCCATTACAAACTGTCAGAATGTTAGGGTTGAAAAAATGCCCCATAGGAAGCATTCTGATAAGTGTAATGTTAGGGAGATTAGCTCAGCGGTAGAGCGCTTCGTTTACACCGAAGATGTCACTGGTTCGATCCCAGTATCTCCCATGTCGAATACCAAACATGACCCATGATTACCGTCAGATGCAAACAATGCAACAAAGAAATCAGGAGTGACCATCATACCCACTGTTGTGGGTGTCCTAATATGATGACAGTCATTGAAGATAAGGTCACTGCTGTAGACCTTACCAAAGTGGTTATGATTAATTCTAGTAATAAGGTAGAGAACGGTAATGTTCTGACCTCCAGTGACCTGTCCTATCAAGAGGAAAGGAGAAAGAGAAAGGTCAGGAGATTAGATTTTGAGGTACGATAAGGTTGATAATTTCTACAGACTTCAAGATGTTTTGTCTGTTGATCAATTTCTTACGTTGTACGATGAGTTCAATTCACAATATAATACTTGGAAATTCACTAAAAACGATGGAGGATTGGACCATCCACCGATGGGGTGTATAAAAAAACCTTCTTCTATACGATCATCGGTATCTACCATCGGGGACAATTTGACACTGATTAAATTTGGATCTATATTGAAGTATCAGTGTGAGAAAATTTTACGATGTCCCTTAAAACTTAAGAGAGTTAATACAAATATTCAATTCTTTGGTCAAGAGTCTTCATTCCATACAGACGGTGATGAATCCACTTGGACCTTGAATATATTTGCATGTCCATATTGGAAAACTGAATGGGGAGGTGAGTTTATCCTGACAACTAAACCAAATCAGTATTATTACGAAACATATATACCAAATAATGGAATCCTATTCCCAGCACATCTCGATCATATGGGATATGCACCTAACGTACTATGTAAGGTACCACGATTGACCGTGGCTTATACCTATAAAGAGTTGACATTTCCATCTACTGTAGTATAATTACACATGTCTAGACTTCCAGAGATTAAACCTGAACACATGGTCACTTATAAACAGTGTCAGGATCTAATCGATAAAGCTATCGACAAACACAACAAAACTGCTACAGTCATTAGTGCCTGTATTGGTTCAGTGTTACTATTCTTCTATGCACATGGACTTTTAAAAGTAGTAGGTTATTGGTCATGACACAAAGAATTTATTCTAGTCCTACTGGTCT
>PYIJ01490789.1_pt1 | contig 10975 bp, 17 predicted proteins | sample 3578051 | NCBI WGS metagenome assembly PYIJ01 (sample SAMN08408021, study PRJNA431606) | Marine metagenome isolate SA_KN192-05_S13_5m, whole genome shotgun... | biome: marine; feature: oceanic pelagic zone; material: water; isolation source: surface water sample, 0.2-0.8 um fraction ... | reverse complement strand
TGGATGGTAATACCGTCAACCTCCTAAAAGATCGCATAATCATTGACTTTTTTAGTCTTCAATGTCAATGCCATCGTCTTTCAAGGCCTTTTCCACCACTTCTCTAGGTGAATAGGTCCAGACCGTGAATCCTGCGGAGTTCATCTCGTCTCCGTCAACCACGGCTGTTATGCCTGAATTCTTCAATACCGAATGGATGCTCGGTACAATGCTTCTGTCTTGATCCAAATCCCAACCGCCTAAATCGGCAACTTGGAAATGATGTTTATGTGTCTCTGTCATTATTTCAATCCTCCCATTTCTAAAATTAAGTCTTTTGTGATTTGATAGCCTTCCTCATGAACCGACTGATCCCAAGTGTCTTCAATTGTTTTTTGAATTACCTTGTCGGTTATGATCAGGCCGTTGTATATCTTTTCTGCAACCGCCACCTCTTCTACCGGAGAGAATAACATGAAAATTCCTGATATCAAAGACTGTATGTTCATATCAATATTGCCCCCACCATAAATCCTATTATGAACCAAACCATTTCGGTTCTGTAATACAAGGACCATACATTTAATTTTCCAAACATATTTTTCATCTGAATTTGTTCTCCAGGTGTAATAGATGCTCTCGGCACCATTCCTTGATCTCCATCTTGGTTGGGATTATTTCTGCTTCTCTATACCCGAACCCCATACATACATCTTGGAATCTTTCTGCGAACTTCTCCGGACCCATCAAAGCATCCTCACCATAAGAGGTGCATCCATCTAGGTATTCACCTTGGCAGTACGCCTCAATCATCTCGTCAAATATCTGTTCCAACGATTTTGTTTCTAAAGTACCTTCAATCATAATTCATATTAGCATGGGAGGTGGATACGGTCAACCTGGTAAAATGGATGGCTGATTTTCTGGGTATATATAAAGCCGACCAAAAACACCAAAGATTATGGCATTTTATGCCCACTAGATTTAGTATCGGTTGACGAGATCAACTACTAGATGTAGTCTACTTTTTTGGTTTGATTATTTTTGATTTCTGCAATGGTCGGGCGCCTGTTCTTGCTCCACCTAGTCTTGGTTGAGTGCCCTTCCTTTTTTTGATCTGAACGCCGGCCAATCTCCTTGCTCCTGCTCCTGACCTTTTGGTCTGGGCAAGTTTCTTACCTGCGATGTTGGCCTTCTGCTGTCGCTTCTTTCTTATCTTGGCAGACTTGACAGGGTCCGTCTTCTGAAAACAGGTGCTTGGTTTGGCAACTATACGACCTTTCCTTGGTCCACTGGTGCACCTGAAACCTTTCACTGGCTTCTTACCTTTCTGCCTTCTGAATATCTGACTGACGCCTTCTGCAATCGCCGAGTGATCTGATTGTTCTAGGATGGTTCCTTCAATAATTTCTGGCACTATATCTTGTGTCGGTTGACCTTTGATGGCACTAGATGTTGTGCCACAAGATGTAGTATCTTGTGATTTTGATGGCGCTAGGATGAATTCTTTGATCTTCATGTAGGTATTTATTGACCTTACACCTTACACATCTTAACCTTACACCTTACACACCTTACACCTTACACCTAAACTGATGCTTAAACTGATGCTTTAACACCTTATGCTTGACTGCTACATTCTGTACAAGATCAACTATAGGTGGATGGATGTGTTAAATACACGTAATATGAAGATATTTGAGATATACAACACAGATGAAAACATAGGCCCTGCACCAAAGGGAGTGTGTTCGAAACCAATGGCCAGCCTGCCTGCTTCATGGGTTAGTAGTTGTAAATCACAAGGCAAAATGAAACGTACCGGCAATCGTAATGAAAAGGTTGGCGGTAAAACAATGAAGGTCAGCGGAAAGCGTATCAAAGGCAAGAAATACGGTGGACCTCTACCAGACTATTCTAAATAATCCTAAAAGATCCAGAGCTAATAGCGAGCCAATAGCGAGCCAACTAGGTGTAATTACGTTCTCTGTATAGATCTTGGGTTACACAATGCACTCCACCATCCCAGAACCATCTGTGTCTGAACGGCGCAATCACAGGAGCAATCTTATGTTTCTCCAAGAAGTCAAACACTTGTTTGTTGTAATTGTTTACTAAAATTGTATTTTGATCTATGGATAACATATTGACTTCAAACACTGTCTCCTCTACGTAACCTACCCAGTCTTGCAAATATGTTTCCACATATTCCGAGAACTCGTCACTGTCCTCTTGGCCTGGCACCCACCACTTGCCTCCATTCTTCTGTTTGACCTTACGGAATGGTGACATCTGATCCCAGTACTTGTCTTCTAGATAACATATATCCCACCCTGGGAACTTATCTTTATAATTTTGTATTTCAAACAATGTAACAATGCAACCTTCTTTAGGCACACACCAAGTGCAATCTCCATGTCCTTCGTGTTCCATTACATCAACATCGAAGCCTTCGGTATGCCATTGTTCACTATACTTTTTAACTAACGCACTATCTCTCCAACCAGGCTTATTGGTCCCCCAATGTAAACTGCTACCCAACCTATGTATAAAACTTGTACTCATTAATTTCTTTTGCTCACAGTCTTCTATAATGACTTTATTGTGTATTCTATCTAGGATAGATTTGTATTCTGGTCTGTTGTTGTTGACATACAAAGTCTCGCCAACAACTGCCATGTCATCTCTGGGCTGGTTGGCAGGACGTTGGTTTACATCTGTGTCTACAACGTCAGGCCTTAGAACATCCACTCCTGCAATATCCAACACCTTACATAAGTTTTGATAGTCTTCTTCTGTCTCATCCAATATCTTGAACAATACGTCTTTTACTTTTTGATTCTTTATTTCCTTGAACTGTTCTTTGTTGTAGGTCCTACCCACTAAACAGGTTTTAAGTTTGTCAAAAGTAGAATAACCTTTTACCTTCATTGTATTTCAATCTCTCTCACATCTGGGTACGGTTTGTATTTGTGTGCGAAATTTCCTGCCGCTATGTAGTTTTCCAATAAAAGTGTTGCACTCTCACACTCCTCGTATCTCATCATGTAGTGGAAGCCTTGCTTGTAGACTTTCTGATCTATCCAATTGTCATGTGATAGGTCTCTTCCATCATAGCTCATCTGCTTCAGTTGTTTGTAGTGTTCTTCGTTGTCCAACAGTATGGCTCCACCTCGGACATTGTCCAGTGGTTTGCTGTGACCAAAACTAAGGCATTGATATTGTTTGGCCCTGTACATGTTTGGTTTGAGGCACCTGGCACTGTCCCATACTGGTGTACCTAGGAACTGATACTCCTCGTTCCATGTTGTGCTTGAAAGTTCATAGTCAACTCCAAGCAGTTTCATAGTCATGGGCACACTGATGTATGTGTATGTTGAGAACCTACACGACTTTATCTGTAATAACCTAAAGCAAAGTTCTATTGCATGTGTGCAACAGTCTGTGGTCACCACGTAGGGTGCTCCTGTGAATTCCCCCAGTTTACTTTCAAATGTCTCAACAGATCCTGTCATATATTTCCTTATACAGTATTTTATGTCCTAATTCATTAGGATGTCTGCCGTCCGGCCAAAAGTATTTTTTTGAATTTCTTAAAAGTTTAAAAAACTGTTCATATGAATCTTGATCCTGTTGAGTATCTAACAGATCTTTTAACGCAATATCATTATTTTTTAGTTTTTGTCCTAGTTGTCCAGGATCAGCGTAATACACTGGCCAATCTATTTCGCTATCTATCAATTCACACCAATTTACACAGTACATAAATTTTCTATCTGTATTAATCTTATGTAAGCCACCGATAACCATGCAAGACTCACCGCATAATGTTTCAATTTCCGACAACTGAGAATTTACAATATTTTTACAATTATTTTCAAACTTGTTGTTGCTGTTGTATTGGTGTGGATTATAATAAAAGTCTCTGAAAGGTTCAGTTACTATAAAGATCTTGATATCAAAATTTTGGTTATACCTTTTCAAATTCTCTAAATTTTCATTGTTACACGAGCCAGGACGTGAAAAATTAATTGTGTGAAAGTTGTCTCTATACAAGTAATGATTTATACCCGTGTGGCTAACTCTATATTCGTTGTCAATATTATTCCACACTCCACAACCCCAACTATCGCCAAATATACCTATTCTTTTCATACACTATCCAAGAAGCCTGTCATAAACTTTCTGTGCCCATTGTTGGTTCTGCTCTTCTGTCATGTGATTTATAGTGCCCTTGCCCCAGTTGTTTTTGCCACCACTGAAAGCAAACATACTTTCATCTATGAATGTTCCTGTGGTAAGTTTTATGCCTGCGTCTTTGTCTGCTGTCTCAAAAGGCCGGAAACTCCACATCTGTACGATCTCACTTTTAACTTTGGACAGTATGTTTTGATCATAGTGCCTTAGTGCATACTCGTAGGCCATTTCATCTTTGTCATAGTTGTGTAGGTGTATCCAGTATTGATCCAACGCCTTGTATACGTTAGGATCGACTCCTTCTAATGGTTGTGTGTTTGCACTTAATATATGTTTGGGATGGTAAAGCCTGTAAGGTTCTGTCCAACAGAACACCGATATATCTGGAACCATATTCATTTCTATCAATTTGTTGAATTGGAAGAACACACTCCATATGCTCTTGCCTGGATTGCCAAACCATCTTATCCTGTCGACGCCTAGCTTTTGTTGTAAGATGTTGCACCAGCTATCAGGTTCATTACTTGCACAGAAACTGTCTCCAAAGAATCCTATCGATTTCATACAATGATAATTATCTACATAGATTATGATGTATTCGCACTCTGACTGGAATCACAAACAAGGCACGATACCTGTGCATTGGAGCAAAAAAGACTATGAAGATTTACCATGGTATGAGAATCCAGACAAGAACCAAGGCTTTACAACTGCCAAAGAGAACTATGACATATACAAGGAGAGGGTAGGATGTCTTATTCCCAAGTTCGAACAAGTTGGCAAGGGAGTCTTTATTCCTGATGATATTGATAAAATTTTTGGATATGTTTTGTCGCAGTTTGATCTCAAAGATTCGGTCTATGCTTTTGCAAAGTACACACCAGGATTGATACTGCCATGGCACAAGGACAACTATCCTACCTATGCAAGAAACAAAAATGCCAAAGTCGAGGAGATTGTAAGGATAATGCTGTTCCTGCATGATCCAGCACCAGGACATCAGTTGTGGATCGAGGACAAATTCTGTACAGGACCTGCAGGTTCATGGTTTAGTTGGCAAGGGTCTACAAAACACATGGCCGCTAACCTTGGTGAGTGTTCGAGATACGTGATACAGATTACTGGTAAGAATCCCAGTTAAGGCAACGTTTCCATTCTTTGTTTTCGAAGTGTTCTTTATTATGAATTAAGACGCTGGCAAGTTCATTGTGTACTTTAATGTGATTCATCTCTGATAGTTGTAACATGCTGTCTAGCACTTTTTGCCAACGTTCATGCTTGTCCTCAATAAGATCATATGATTCATCTATGACTTGATCGAATGTTTTGAAACCCAAGCTCCTGAATGCCTTCAGTTGTCCACAGGATCCAAATATCACGAAAGGTCTCTTTGCCACAATAGGCTTGGCCTCCTTCTCGCTGAACATTGCAAAGTCATTGTGTATCGTTGTTTCAACCACTGCCGTGTAATGAGTCATGTTGTAGATTTCTGGATCTAGTAGATCACTACAACGAATCTGTGTGTTGAATCGATTTTCCAAAGGACCTAATGTCTCTGCTGTGTGTTTCTTTGGCCGCACAACATTTTCACTCCAATGACCATTGTTGGTGTCCTTTCCGAAGTAGGTTAGAAATGTGCTGTCTAGCACTTTATGGTTCTGTATTGTGCTGTACAGCCAATCCTTGTTTTCGCTTTCTTCTCCTAGCAATAGGTCCCACTGTCGACTTACAGACTTTTGATACGTGGGTAATAGTTTTTCTAACAGTCCCTTGCACAGTTTGTTTTTTTGGTACAGTTTTGGGCCTGAGAAAAACATATCATTGGTGTAATCGAATTGTATTTCACAATGTTTGATTGGCACAAGGTTCGATTCAAACTTCACAGGCTGTCCCGCCCACTCATTCATGAAATCTATAACAGTTTTCCATGTGCCGTCCTTCTGATACATGACTCCTGGTTGAAGTAGTTTAACTTTCACTGTGTTACCCTTGTCTAACTCTGCTTGTATGCGGCTTCTTAAGATTTTTACTGACTCGGTGTCCCCTTTGTTATCCGATATTACTGTCTGCATATTAATATTTACGCATTATGTACGCAGTTAAATACTGATGTGAAAGTGTCGACTGTAAATGAATATGGTAAATTAAAATCTGTAATACTCGGAGGTGTTCAGAGCGGCGCCTGGCCAACTGATGATAAGTTCTTTGACCAGATGATTAGTGCCAGCACCTGGCCAACTAAATTAGAGAACGGTAATTTCAATGCAAGTGTGATCGCTGACACAGACAAGGAACTTAATCTATTACAAGAAATATTAGAGCAAAATGATGTGACAGTACACAGGCCAAACATTACAGGACCTCACTGGGCCTATAGTGCCAGAGACATATTATTGACAGTTGGAGATAAGTTGATAGAATGTCCAACCCCTTATACCAGCAGACGTAACGAAGCATCTTTGTACCAGCACATCAAAGAGAAAGCAACTTGCAATTGGATTAAAGCACCTACACCACAGAAGGATTCAGATCCCACATTCGATGCCGCAAATGTTTTAAAATTGGATGACAAGCTGTTGTATCTTGTTTCAAACACGGCAAACATCTCCGGAGCTGAATGGTTGCAGGAGACAGTAGGAACCCAGTTCGAAGTTATCACGTGGGAAGGTGTGTATGCACATGCACATATAGATTCAACGTTGCTTTCTTTGGCAAAAAACACTATACTGTTGAACGGATCGCGAGTGAATGATGAGAACCTACCAAGTTTTATGAAAGATTATAAAAAAATATGGTTGAACGAAATCGAAGAAAAGGATTTCTACCAATTTCCTTTTGCATCAAAATGGATTGGTATGAACATATTATCAATAGATCCCGACACAGTTATTGTTGATCCTTTATATAAAAAACTTATCGAGACTTTGAAGTATAATAAATTTAAGGTCATACAAACACCTTTGACACACGCAAGAACACTGGGCGGTGGTTTTCATTGTGTGACTTGTGACTTGGAGAGATTATGAGAATTTCATTTATTGGTCTAGGAAAACTAGGAATGCCATGTGCAGAGGCCTTAGCCAAAAAAGGATACACAGACATTGCCGGATATGATGTCCTGCAAAAACATAGTGATTTGGTTGATATTAAATCCTCTCTCACTGATGCAATAAAAAATAGAGATGTTGTTTTCATAGCAACACCTACTCCACACGAAGAAGGCTACGACGGAAGAGAACCAACCAGTCACAAACAACCAAAAGATTTTAATTACGATGCAGTCAAAAAAGTTTTGACAGAATGCAATAACTTAATGAATAACAAACAGGTTGTGGTGTTAATATCTACTGTACTACCCGGAACAATTAGGAGGGAGTTTGATCCTATCATGACCAATGTAAAATTAATTTACAATCCATATCTCATAGCAATGGGCACTGTGGGTTATGATATGATTAATCCAGAGATGATAATGATAGGGACTAAAAAGGGCGTGGAAGAAACAGCGGTAAAAGCCGGATGGCTCAAAAATTTATACAGAGATATTTGTGAGAATGATCCACGCATTGAGTTTGGTACATGGGAAGAAGTCGAAGCAATGAAGATATTCTATAACACTTTTATCAGCAATAAGATAGCACTAGTCAACATGATGCAGGACGTGGCAAATAAATTAGGACACATGGATGTAGACAAGGTCACTCAGGCGTTGTCCAAAAGCACAAAGAGGATAGTGAGTCCTGCCTACATGAAAGCAGGCATGGGTGATGGAGGAGCCTGCCACCCAAGGGACAACATCGCTCTAAGATGGTTGGCAAAAGAATTAGACTTAGGTTATGATATGTTCGAGACAATTATGACCGCACGAGAGAAGCAGGCAGAAAACATGGCAAAAGAAATACTGACGCATGGTGAGAACGTTTTCTTCACATCAGATAGTTACAAGCCTGGAACAGATCTTGTTGATGGCAGTTACAGTCTATTGGTGCAATACTATGTTAGAAAACTCGGCGGACAAATAGTTAATGGTATAGACACTCCTGTTCAAGTGATAGTGAGAGTTCATGAGACCGATCAAGTGTCTGCAGATGATAAAACAATCATATTCGATCCGTGGCGTTCGTACCCAATGGCAGACAATGTTGTTTACTATGGCAAGAAATAATTACACCGTTACATGGAATCCAGGAACCTTTGGACATTTATTAGTTTCAATTATAGAAATTGAGCAATTCGATAGCAACAAAAACGATCTACTCCTAGAAGGAGAGCCTCACAGCCATACAAACAACAAAAATAATATCAACGTTGAAGCAGTACATCCATATGATATCAAACTGTTAGACACAACACGGAAAATAATTAAACCTTTTTTTAAGGATCACGATCTTAAATATTTTCAATGGTTCCGTAATGATTTATTATCTGTCAATGCAAAAAAGAATCTAAGCGAAGTGCTATCAGAACACTGGAACACAATAGAACCTATCTGTGATGAAAGCTACAACATAGACATGACAGAGTTGTTCACTGACGTCAATGCCTTTCAAAATAACCTTGCAAAATTCTTAGAGAAGACAGCACTAAAACAAGATACAAAAGAATTTATTCAAACTAAAAGAAAAGCCAATCTCCCATTATACAATCAGTACATAGAAAACGTTGTGGACACCGTGGCATGCCTTAAGAAACAACAACATAAAGATATAAGACACCTAAAAAATATAGAAGTTGCCATGGTATTATGTGACTATTTTCATCTAAAAAACAAAGACGCCATGAAGTTCTGTAACAGTTATGATGGAAAACAAATTTCTTCTACTAAGGACATTCTTGCTTATGTTTAAACACACTAAAATTTTCCGTAGACACGACATCAATAGCTTTACTGGAACATACGTGAACAATTTTTATCAATTTACAAGGCAAAACGGCCAAACAATCAAGTGTGAGAGATTAGAACAGTTTTTTGATGAAACAGATCTTAATAATTTCCTTGGATGGCAGACTCAGGATATATTACGGGCTTTCCCTTTGAAGCGATATGATTCGGTCACATCTGCTGTTATAGATCTAGACTTTGAGTGGCATAAATCTGTAGCTGATCTAGTTATTGACACAGAATATGAACTATTAGACAGTTCTAGCCTAAAATGCACTTGTTATTTCAAATCTGAAAGTGATTGGGACCAATTTAATCTAGCCGTAGATAAGCAGAAGTTATCCCATGGATTTAAGCATTTTGGTATTGGTATTTTTTATGAAGGAGCCAAGATAAATAAGAGTACAATATAAAGGATTTAATAACATGGCAAATGCGTTCAGACATAAGAGATATTTTAGATTGAGAAACGACGACAGTTCTCTGGCTACTTTCACTGATGTAGACAATGCTAAAACTAAAATAGGTTTTAGGTCTGCTTTTAACACTTCTAGCCCTACAACAACGTTTGCACTAGCAGACTCAGATACCACGCTGGTTGTAACCTATGAATTCGATAACAAAGATGACCAGGATGCATTCAAAGTCGCAGTTGATGCTTTAATGGAAGACGCTGGCACGCCTTGGGATGAAGATCCTGCTACCTCATGGACAGAGCATTTCAAAACAGAATGGCTACATTCAGATGGATCGGTATCTAATACTAGTTTCCCAATGTAGGGATCTTAGGGTCTAATTAATTTTTTTACCACAGGAATTTGCACAGGTAGGATCACAGTTATTTGTGTTCCATGTTTTCTGTAATTCTGGAAATCTAGAAACTTCAACTGGTTTCCTGTCAGCTACATCAGTTCCGTGATAACAGCAAGGAGTGATCAATCCACCTGCTGTGATATAAACTTCTCCACGTAGATGTTCGCAAGTGATCTCAAAACGGTTTCCTGTTTCAGGGAAGAATTGTCTTGAAGTCTTAAGCAGTTCTATTGCCGCTTTTGGATCAAATCTCTGTTCTCTTGCTGGTCTGTTGTGTGGCTGTATCCAGTGTGATATTTTGCCAGTTTTATCAAGTGCAGGAAAGTCATCTCTGCCTTGATCGTTTACATTGAATTCCACAAAGCCCAACTGTTTGCTGAGTCGTCTGGCCTCGTCTAGTTGATGCTTATTATGATGGAAGGGCACCCATTTCCATATGGCCTTTCCTCCGGCACCTATGAACCATTTGACCCTTTCCATTATTTTTTTCCATACCACGTCCTGCCTATAGAGATGGTTGGTGTCCTCGAGTCCATCTATGCTGAATTCTATTTGTGTTTCTAGTTCGGCAAGTCGCTCAAATGTTTTCCTGTTGCCAATAGATCCATTTGTTGTGATCTGTACAAGGCAATTACTAATTTCCACTATCTCTGTTATTGCTGGGTTCATCATGGGATCACCTAGGCCGCCATTTATTCTAACATAATTCAAATCAGGATGTGCATCTCTAATTTCTTTATATCTTTGTGCAGATAAATGTTCTAATTTAAAATAGTCCTTAACATCGTATCCGTGAATATTCCTGGGACAGCCGGGACACCTTGCGTTGCAGTGTGTTGATGCCTCAATGTGGAAGCTGGTAATTTTCATACAACTATTTAACAGCCACAAAAAAAGGGCGATAGTCGCCTACCGCCCTTTAATTACAATATTAATTACGCAGAGTAATTAATTACTTTTCTGCCTGATTTTCTTAATAATGAAATGATGTTCGCTTTCATTGTTAATGCAGAAGACTGAGGTGCAACACCTAATACTTCTACTGTAAAATCTAAACCTTTTGATAAAAGTTTGTTAGTTGCAGTTTTTCTTTTAGAGTTTTTC
>PYIJ01466588.1_pt1 | contig 10978 bp, 8 predicted proteins | sample 3578051 | NCBI WGS metagenome assembly PYIJ01 (sample SAMN08408021, study PRJNA431606) | Marine metagenome isolate SA_KN192-05_S13_5m, whole genome shotgun... | biome: marine; feature: oceanic pelagic zone; material: water; isolation source: surface water sample, 0.2-0.8 um fraction ... | reverse complement strand
TCTACCGGGTCCCTCGGCTTGGACGTCGCACTGGGTATTGGCGGGCTGCCAAAGGGACGAGTTGTCGAGATTTACGGCCCAGAATCATCGGGTAAGACCACCCTAACGCTGCAGGTTATCGCCGAGGCGCAAAAGGCTGGCGGCACCTGCGCCTTCATCGACGCTGAGCACGCGCTGGATCCCTTGTATGCCCAGGCTCTTGGTGTGGACACAGATGACTTGCTCGTTTCGCAACCCGATACGGGCGAGCAGGCCCTGGAAATCTGCGACATGCTAGTGCGCTCAGCCGCAGTCGACGTGGTGATCGTCGACTCGGTCGCGGCGCTTACGCCCCGTGCAGAGATTGAAGGCGACATGGGTGACAGCCATGTGGGGTTGCAAGCGCGGTTAATGAGCCAAGCACTGCGCAAAATGACTGGCAACATCAAGCAGTCCAATACGCTTGTTGTGTTCATTAACCAGATCCGCATGAAAATTGGCGTCATGTTTGGCTCCCCAGAAACTACCACCGGTGGTAACGCCCTGAAGTTTTATTCATCCGTTCGTCTTGATATTCGCCGCATCGGTGCGGTGAAGAATGGCGATGAGGTGGTTGGTAACGAGACCCGCGTCAAAGTTGTGAAGAACAAAGTTGCGCCACCTTTCCGACAAACCGAATTTCAAATTCTGTATGGCCAGGGCATCCACCGTACCGGCGAAATTCTGGAACTGGGCGTTGAACAGAATTTGGTAGAGAAGTCTGGCGCCTGGTACTCCTACAACGGCGAACGCATTGGTCAAGGGCGCAAAAACGCGGCTGACTTTTTGGATGATCAACCTGAGCTAAAAGAAGAGATTGAAGCGCGCATCAGACAATTACTGATGCCAGCGCTTGGCGAGGGTGGTGACAACGTGGAAGCGCTCGCTGGTGATGCAGGCGAGGCGGGCTTGGGCGAAGGAGGCGCGACAGAAGCTTAGGCATAACGAGCTGTGGGACTTAAGCATAGTGCTGGCCTAGATTCGAAGGACGCCGCGAATCAGGCCAAATGCTATGGCGCGGCGGTGCGTTTGCTAGGAACGCGGGAATACAGTGTTGTCGAGTTGACCACCAAGTTACAGCGCCGTTTTTTGTCCGAAGTCGTCAATGAGGTAACCACTGAGCTTCAAGCGTTAGGCCTGCTGTGTAACACGCGCTATGGCGAAGCCTTTTGTCGTAGTCGCGTTGAGCGTGGCTACGGTCCAGTATTTATGCAGCGCGAACTTGAGCAGAACGGCTTGAACAAAGAGCTGATCGAGACACTGCTGGAGCCCTATGACGAACAATGGCTGGCCAAGGCTATTTTGCAGGTTGAAAAGAAGGCTCGGACGCACAGACCGGCTAATATGCTCTCGTCGCAGCCGCACGCTAACTCATCGGATACTAGCGAAAACACCTATGCGGCATTGGATTGCGGTACGCTGACGATTACCGGTGAAGCCGCATCAGACAAAACGCTTTCTCGAGACCAGCAGCGTCAAGCATGGCATGAAGGCCAAAAAGAGCGCGCGCGCATCGCGAGATTTTTAGCCAGACGCGGGTTTCCGGCAGGGGTGGCGTCTCGTGCGATCAATCAAGTGATGCAGGCGATAGACCGATAACCGTGGATCACCGCTCGGTGTGGGCAGCTGCGCCCGCCAGAGACGACGGTATGGTTCACCGGCGATTTGGGTCTCAGTCCTGCCATTAGAGTCCTGAATGCACTATCATTTCGAGTCCTTTTTGGGTCAGTCTTTACACCATGAAAACCGCTGATTTACGGCACGCGTTCCTCGATTTCTACGAATCGAAAGGGCATCGAATTGTGTCCTCCAGTTCTCTTGTCCCGCATAACGACCCAACACTTCTGTTCACCAATGCCGGGATGAACCAGTTTAAAGACCCACTGCTGGGTAAGTCGGATCCTGGCTACACAAGAGCAACGTCCGCTCAACGTTGCGTGCGTGCGGGAGGAAAGCATAACGATCTTGAAAACGTCGGTTACACCGCGAGACACCATACGTTTTTCGAGATGATGGGAAATTTCAGCTTCGGAGATTACTTCAAAGAAGAAACCATCACTTGGGCTTGGGAATTTGCTACCGAGTTGGTTGGCTTAGATGCTGATAAGATTTTGATCACCGTGCACCCAACCGACGACGATTCACGCAAGATTTGGCGAGACAAGGTTGGTATCGCCAATGAGCGGATTATCGACCTAGAAGAAAATTTTTGGACCATGGGAGACACAGGTCCCTGCGGACCGTGCACTGAACTGTTTTATGATCATGGTCCGTCCATCGCCGGAGGACCCCCCGGATCACCTGACGAAGATGGCGACCGTTTTATCGAATTTCAAAATCTTGTCTTTCCCCAGTTCGATCGTAGTGCCGATGGCACCCTAGATTCGTTGCCGCAGCCCGGCGTGGATACGGGTATGGGTCTTGAGCGTATGGCCGCCATATTGCAGGGGGTTCACAGTAACTACGAAATCGACTTATTTGCACGGGTCATGACTGAGGCGGGCAGGCATGCGGGTATCACCGACCCGGCCCAAGTTCTCAACACAGCCTCTTTGCGTGTTATCGCGGATCATATCCGCAGCAGCGCCTTCCTGATTGCTGACGGTGTGCTGCCTGGCAATGAAGATCGCGCCTACGTGCTGCGACGTATCATTCGTCGCGGTTTGCGTCACGGATACAAGCTCGACATTAAGGAAGCCTTTTTTCACAAGCTGGTACCGGTATTGGTTGAAGAGATGGGTGATGCTTATCCGCTGCTTGCCCAGAGCGCTGATGCAGTAACTCAGGCTTTAGCCGACGAAGAAGCGCGGTTCAGCGAAACACTGAATCAGGGCATGGAACTGCTGAAGAAAGAACTCGGCGATGTTTCGGGAGACATCTTGCCCGGCGATGTTGCGTTCAAGCTTTATGACACCTACGGATTCCCGGTGGACCTTACTGCGGATGTTGCCCGTGAACTGAATATGTCTGTCGACCAAGCCGGTTTTGACGATGCGATGGAAGCACAGCGTGCGCGCGGTCGTGCCGCCACGAGTTTCTCGACGAGCCTTGGGCAAAAGATCAGCGTAAAAGAGAAAGTAATGTTTTGCGGGTACGAACAACTCGCCAATCAAGCGACGGTACTCGCGGTCTTTGACGCTGAGGGCGAACCCGTGGAGCAGCTCAGCGATGACGGCCCAGCAGGGGTAGTCGTTCTGGATCAGACTGCTTTTTATGCCGAAAGTGGTGGTCAGGTAGGCGACCGTGGCATTTTGCGCAACGATAGCGCTGGGTTTGCTGTGACCGACACCCAGATTAGCGGTGATCAGTTCCTACACATTGGCCGCATGCTCAACGGCACCGTTCAAGCCGGAGACTCTTTGCTCGCCGAGGTCGACATCACGACCCGCGATCAAACCCGCGCGAATCACTCCGCAACCCACTTACTGCACGCCGCGCTGCGCGAGATACTGGGTGAGCACGTGCAGCAAAAAGGTTCCCTTGTTAACGGCGACAAGCTTCGTTTCGATTTTGCGCATACCGGAGCTATTGGCGCCGCAGAACTTCAGCAGATTGAACAGCGCGTTAATGGACAAATCAGATTCAATTCCAATGTCGATACTGAGCTTCTGAGCTATGACGACGCCGTGCAGCGAGGCGCAATCGCTCTTTTTGGTGAAAAGTATGGTGACCGAGTGCGCGTACTGACCATGGGCAATGGTTATTCCATGGAACTTTGCGGCGGCACTCATGTAAATCGCACGGGTGATATTGGTCTTTTCAAAATCGTATCCGAAACGGGAATTGCCGCAGGTATCCGGCGGGTTGAAGCCGTCACCGGCGACGCGGCCCTGAGCCAGGTTTATGAGGATCAAGTGCTGCTCAACGACGTCGGCGAGTCGCTCAAGGTTGGGCGCCGCGAGGTTGCCGGCAAACTCGAGCAGCTGATTGCTGAAAATCGCGCACTGACAAAGCAAGTGGCGCAAATGAGCCAGCAACTGGTGGCAAATAAGAGCTCTGACTTGAGCGCTCAAGTGGTCGACGTTGCTGGTATCAGTTTCCTCGCTGCTCAAGTCGATGGCGACAACAAGGCCATGATGCAGACACTGGATACTGTGCGATCGCAGCTTCCCACTGATGCGATGGTGGTTTTGGCGTCGGTGGATAACGGCAAAGTCGGCATGGTCGCCGCTACAAGCAAATCCTTGTCGGCGAGTTTATCTGCGGCTCAACTCATGCAAACCGTCGCGCCACTCGTCGGCGCTAAGGGTGGGGGGCGCCCAGACTTAGCACGCGCGGGCGGCGGTGATCAGGTTGATGCGGTGGCGCAGGCACTAATCGCTGCTCAACAGTGGGTAGAGGGGCAGTTGAGGTCCTAGGCCACGCCCGTATTTTCGCGGCGCAGGTGAGCGTCTCAATGGATGAGTAAATGGCACTGATTGTTCAAAAATACGGCGGCACGAGTGTCGGCACCACTGAGCGTATCGCCCAGGTGGCCGAACGTATCGCCGGGTACTTAGCCAAGGGCCATCGCGTTGCTGTGGTGGTATCAGCCATGTCTGGCGAAACCAATCGGTTGGTCGCCATGGGTCGAGAACTAGGCGGTGAGAACGCCAATCGTCGAGAGATGGATGTGTTAACGGCCTCCGGTGAGCAGGTCACCATTGCGCTGTTGAGTATTGCCCTGATGCAACGTGGCATCGCAGCCAAATCTTTTTTGGCGGATCAAATTGCATTTCGTACCGATGCAGTCCATGGCCGAGCAAGAATTGAGCACATCGAAACGCAGAAGTTGCAAACCGAACTCGATAACGGCGTGGTGCCAGTGGTCGCAGGTTTCCAAGGTGTAAATGAGCATGGCGAGATCACGACTCTGGGCCGAGGCGGCTCCGATACATCGGCGGTTGCTCTAGCGGCTGCCTTGCAGGCAGACGAATGTGAAATATGTACAGACGTAGAAGGTGTCTACACCACCGATCCGCGTATTGTGGAGGGTGCTCGGCAGCTAAAGCAGATTACCTTTGAAGAGATGCTCGAACTGGCGAGTCTCGGGTCTAAGGTGTTACATCCGCGCTCCGTGGAATTTGCTGGGCGCTATAGAGTGCCCCTGCGTGTCATGTCTACCTTTGTTGATGGTCCTGGCACTCTAATTACGTTGGAGAACGACAACATGGAACAAGCATTAGTTTCTGGAATCGCTCATGCGATTGATGAAGCCAAGGTAACGGTCTCTGGCGTGCCCGACATTCCGGGTATCGCCTCCAAAATTTTAGGGCCGATAGGTGGCGGCAATATCGAAGTCGATATGATCGTCCAAAACACAGGCGTGGACGGGATGACGGACTTTACCTTTACCGTTAAGCGGCAAGACTATGGCGCGACATTGCTGCTGCTTGAAAAGGTTGCTCAAGACATTGGCGCGCGCGAAGTCACCGGCGATAACGCCATCGCCAAGGTCTCCATTGTGGGCGTCGGCATGCGCTCCCATGCCGGGGTTGCGACCAAGGTCTTTGATCGTTTGGCCAGTGAAAACATCAATATTCAGATGATCTCTACTTCAGAAATCAAAATTTCAGTGGTGATTGCAGAGCGCTACGTTGAACTCGCCGTGCGGGCTCTACATGATGCGTTTGAACTCGATGCGCTGCCCGCCGAATAGGGCTGGACGGCACGGCGCTGGCCCGTAATCGATTCGGTTGGTGCGACAGAAGAGGAAAAGGAGAACGAAATGTCGAAGTGGACGATAGCCAAGGAGACTGTTGCTAAGCTAAGCGAGCAGGCCCCAGAGCATGGTGCTGATGCTGCCGGTATGCTCGAAGCCCTAATTTCTACAGCGATTGGCGCACTGGCGGCAGAGCAGGGCGCCGCCTATGTGAAGAATTTCATCGACTACGAAGTCGGCTCAATCAACGTCCAGCACGTGGATGTACAAAGGCTCACTTGAGTCCCAAGTCAAACATTTTTACGAGCGCTGCTAGCTCCTGCGGCCGCCTATGCTGACTGAAACAGAGCAGAGCGCGGATTACATCATCGTTGGTGCAGGCTCGGCAGGTTGCGTGCTTGCCAATCGCCTTAGCGAAGATTCCGACACGACAGTTTTGCTTATCGAAGCAGGCGGGCGCGACAACAGCTGGATGCTCGCTATGCCCTCGGCATTTTATTTGCCCATGGGAAAGCCGAAGTTTGACTGGTGCTATGCCAGTGAACCTGAAGTAGCCATGAATAATCGTCAGCTTGCTTGTCCTCGTGGACGGGTGCTTGGCGGCTCGTCGTCGATCAATGGCATGGTCTACGTGCGCGGTAACGCGGCAGATTTTAACCGTTGGTCAAAAATGGGTGCCACCGGGTGGGATTATCAATCGGTCCTGCCGTATTTTAAGAAAGCCCAGTGTGCGGACGAGGGGCGAGATATCGATAATTATCGTGGCGGCGACGGTCCTCTCGGCACGACCACGGGTGCCATGATCAACCCACTGTACGGCGAGTTTTTGCGCGCCTGTCAGCAAGCCGGCCACCCCTATACCGCAGACCTCAACGGCGCCCAACAAGAGGGTTTTGGCCCAATGCCAATGACTGTTGCTCAGGGGCAACGCTCCTCCACTTCCCGGTCATACCTGCGGCCGGTCATGCAGCGCAAAAATCTGCGTGTGTTTACACAGGCGCAAGTCCAGAGAATTAAACTGCAGGACAAGCGGGCAGTGGCGGTAGACCTGCTGCTAAACGGCAAAGCCCAATGTCTGACCGCCAATAAAGAAATACTGCTGTGTGCGGGCGCCATCAATTCCCCTCAACTGCTCATGTTGTCGGGTATTGGTCCGGCGGCACATCTGCATTCGGTCGGTGTTGAGCCCCTGGTTGACCGCTCACAGGTGGGTCAAAACTTGATGGATCATCTTGAGGTATACGTCCAACAAGCTTGCACGAAACCCGTGTCACTGCATAAGCATCTAGGCCCTCTAGGCCGCGCCAAAATTGGCGTGCAGTGGTTTGCCGCGCGAGCAGGCTTAGGTGCCACGAATCATTTTGAGGTAGGCGGGTTTATTCGAAGTGATGCAAGCCAAGCCCAGCCAGACATTCAATTTCACTTCTTGCCCACAGCGATGACTTATGACGGTTCCGCAAAGGCTCGGGGACATGGCTTCCAGGTGCACGTTGGGCCTATGTTGCCAAAGAGCCGGGGAGCGGTAACTCTATGCAGCCCGCGGCCGGATGAGGCGCCAAAAATCGTTTTCAACTACATGAGCCACGAGGATGATTGGCGGGTTTTTCGTTCAGCTATTCGCCAGGCAAGAGAGATCTTTGCCCAGCCCGCGCTAAAGAACTCGCGCGGACGGGAGCTAAGTCCTGGCGCAGAACAAGTCAGCGATGCACAACTCGATGCGTTCGTCGCGGCGCATGCCGAAAGTGCTTACCATCCCTGTGGCACCTGTCGCATGGGGTCCGATGCTGAAGCGGTGGTTGACCCGGCAGGCCGGGTTAACGGCGTTACCGGGCTAAGGGTTATAGACGCCTCGGTATTTCCACACATAACCAATGGCAACCTAAACGCGCCGACCATTATGCTAGCCGAGCGCATGGCGGACTTGATTCGCGGACAAATAAGCGATTAGTCATTTGCAAGGTCTGCTATATCAGACGGCCTCCTTGGACATGGCGGATAGAACATACGTACTTACTGTGCCAGCGCCCTTCATTTCAAGCTGGTAGCGAAAATCTAGGTTACATGGCTGACTGAGGGGATCGCGAAAGGCTTCGGTGACCTGAATTTGGTCGGGGATGCCGGTAGATAGCGAGCGACCGGCCATGTTGGCCGTATCGCTGCGGCGGTCGTAGATACGCTTACTGCAGCCGATAACGCTTCCCGCTACAGGCGCGCCTGCGCGCATCTTCAGATGACGCCCATTTTCTTCAGTGAAAACTGCAGTTGCTGCAAAATTTTCAACGACCGCCTGTGCAAAATCCTCCAGCGCGCTCGCGAATTGGGGTGGTCGACCAGCGTTTGAATCTGGTTGGCAATTTGGGCAAACGCTCGATCTCTGTGGCTTTTGCCGTTTGTAGGGCGGTCAAAGATTCGAACCTCAAGGGTTTGCTTACTGCCAATGTAGGTGCTTTTTCGATGCAAAATAACAATAAAATGCGACTTCGAGCCGCGACACTCGACGTTTTAACTAATGGTTAATAAAAACGAATCTATGCAAATAAGCGGTATGCAAAAACATACGAACGGCAGGCTCGGTTTGTGAAAATCTGGATTTTGCAGCGACAAGCCGGGTTGCTAAGGCGCCTTAGCTGGCTGCTCGCTGGCGTCTGCGCCGTGGGCTGCGCTGACCCCGAACCGCCTGAATCGAAGCCAGTACGTTATACCGAGCATTTGGTCTGTGCGGTAAAGAGCGAGGGCGAGCGCCTGCAGCATATGTACCGGATAGATTTTGCGTCAGCTCAAGCAGAATTCGTTGGCGGATTCGGCGGCAGGGTCCTTTCTGTTGTATCTCGACAATTGCGGGTTGCGCCGGACGAAGTGCGAATCACTTTTGCCATCGATAGCGCCCAGCCTCACCAGGAATTTGAGGTGATCATCCAGCGCGAACGCCTGTCCTACTTGGTGGTCCGCAATCAGAACCAAGGGCAGGAGAGGTTATCTGGCCGTTGCTCGGTACTGGATGGACAGCAACTGCGCAACCGGCCGGTCGGCCTGAAGGTGAGCGTATCTACGCAGTAAATTTCAATTATGCGGCTGCGATCAAACGCCGCGAAACTTAATCGCGATGCCGCCGGTATTTTTCTACCCTGCAGTAAACGCTTTTAGCCAAGCGGCGCTGAAAGCAAAGGCAATGCCATGCTGAACCGCCCTCGGCTTCCAACCACCGGTGACTTCTGCGCTGCCGATTTTGGGCGCAAACCGACACTCGAACGCGGCGACAATTGCCCCCGCCGCAGCACCCAAGCTCAATGCCTCCGCGCCGGGCCAAGAGAACCAAGCAACCAAAGCAGCCAGACCGTGCCATGACGGACCCAGTGCGAGATAACTGACCTGCTCTGCACTTGATCTGTCCCTGCGCTGCATTAATGCCTGGATTGATGTAGCCAGCAATGCCGAAACATATACAGTGCAAACGGCGAGGATCGCCTCATTCAGGGCCGGAGTGGTGCGCTGTAGATTCGCGATTAATCCGAGCCAAAGCAAGCTTTGCCACAGTGCTTGAGTATCTTTACTGCTATGCCAAAGCATTGCGGTGATGGCCACCAACCACCAGACCAGCAATAAACTGGGTAGTAGCCCTGCAGCCAACTCGTGCGCGTCGGGTTGTTGGTTAAGTAACCATAGATAAACTAAAACACCCAGCAATCCTGTCGTGATTTCCGTCACCAAGTAACGCTTGCTGATGCGTTCGCTGCAGCAAGCGCTGCGTCCCCGTAGCCATAGGTAAGACCCCACGGGCAGATTGTGCTGCGGCTTTATAGCACTACCGCAGTGTGGGCAGCTTGACGAGGGCAAGGCCAGATTAAAGCGACTGTTTTGTTCCTGGTGAGCGCGCATCAGGGGCAGGCGATAGACGATGACGCTGATAAAGCTGCCGACGCAGCAGCCGAGCAGGAACAGCAGCGCACCAGCTGTGGTTGGAAAGTGCCATAGAAGCTCAGTCAAGAAACCATCCCCCTGTCGTTGAGCCACCCTAGCTGAAGTATTCCATGGGCACGAGCGATGATGCTCGGCAACGCGGCTGCATAGTCGCGGCCGGTGCCCCCTGACTCAATTTTATCAAGGGTTCAACAGGTGACTCCCTGACTGGGATCGCGCAGAATCCTTGCTTCTTAAATGCGAGGAGAGTGAAAGATGAGCGAAGCATGGATTATTGACGCGGCCCGCACACCCCGAGGTATTGGCAAGCAGGGAAAGGGCGCGCTGTGGGAGGTGCATCCTCAGAAGCTTCTCTCGTCGGTACTGAAGCCGTTGGCGGATCGTAACAATCTCAACACCGATGAGATTGATGACGTGATCATGTCATGCAGCACACAGTTCCAAAAACAAGGTTCTTGCGTTGGGCGCATGGCTGCACTCGACGCCGGTTTTTCCACCAAGGCATCGGGTATGACGCTGGACCGTTTTTGCGGTGGCGGCATTACGTCGGTGAATCTTGCTGCGGCGAATATCATGTCCGGCATGGAAGATCTCATTGTGGCTGGCGGCGTCGAGATGATGTCGTATACGCGCAGCGAGGCGCCGCCATCCTCGCTAGACGCCGGTAATGAAGAACTGCGTCGACAATACCCACAGCTGAACGTGGGCATCGCCGCAGACATTATCGCCACTGAAGAAAACTTCAGTCGTGCGGAGCTTGATGCCTTCTCACTCGAGAGTCAGAGGCGTGCTGGCAAGGCCGTAGCAGAGGGTGCCTTTAGCAAGGCCTTAGTGCCAGTGCACAATCCCGACGGAACCTTGGCACTTGATCAAGAAGAATATCCGCGGCCACAAACAACCGCCGAGTCCCTCGCTACGCTTCAGCCGGCCTTTGAAGGGCTCATGGATATGGAGTTCTTCGATTCTGGTCGAACCTACCGCGAATGGGTGGCTGAGCGCTGGCCAGGGCTGGCAGTAGATCATCGTCACCACGCGGGAAGTTCCTCGGGTGTTGTCGACGGCGCCGGAGCGCTGGTAATGGCGTCCCCAGATTACGCTCAACGCAATGATCTCAAGCCTCGCGCGCGCATCGTCGCCATGGCCAACATGGGACATTCGCCTGAGTACATTTTGAATGCCCCAGTCGATGCAGCCAAGAAGGTGCTGAGCAAGGCAGGTATGACGCTGGATGACATCGATTTGTTTGAGGTCAACGAGGCCTTTGCAGTCGTGCCAATGAAGTTTATGCGCGATCTCAACGTAGACCATGCCAAGGTCAACGTGAATGGTGGCGCAATTGCCCTGGGGCACCCCATCGGTGCCACAGGTTCCATGCTGATCGGTACGGCCTTGGACGAACTC
>PYIJ01178605.1_pt1 | contig 10978 bp, 12 predicted proteins | sample 3578051 | NCBI WGS metagenome assembly PYIJ01 (sample SAMN08408021, study PRJNA431606) | Marine metagenome isolate SA_KN192-05_S13_5m, whole genome shotgun... | biome: marine; feature: oceanic pelagic zone; material: water; isolation source: surface water sample, 0.2-0.8 um fraction ... | reverse complement strand
TGACCGAATCCGTCGAGAATTACCAGCAGGCTGACCGTAGACATGTTGAGGGACCCTTGGGTTTGATACGGCGGAGAGTTTAGCAAAAAGCTCAGTGATTCAGGATGAATGTGTATAATCGCGCCTCCGTAAAAGGGCGCAGGTATGGAACAGTTTTTTTCCTTTTTGGGTGACCATCCAATCTTGGTTGGCACCTTTTTGCTGCTATTGTTTTTGTTCTTCCGCAATGAAAGAACGCGTGCAGGTGCGACGGTAGGCACCCAGGAACTGGTGCGGCTGGTCAACAAAGAAAATGCCGTTGTGCTCGACGTGCGTGAACGTAACGAATTCATGGAAGGTCATATTGTTGATGCGCTGAATATCCCTTATACCTCCCTTGAATCGCGGCTAGACGAGATCTCCCAGCATAAAGAAACGCCTATCGTCATCGCTTGCAAGATGGGCCAGCACTCAGGTGCCGCTGGCACACTGTTACAAAAGAACGGCTTTACCAACGTCACGCGCCTGACCGGCGGATACGCTGAGTGGCGTGCGCAAAACTTACCGGTAGTAAAAACATGACGGACGAAAATCAGGGCCACCCTCAATCAGAGCAGGCTGAGGGTGCCGCCGCGGAACAGCAGGTGCAGTTGCGTATCGAGAAGGTCTTTCTAAAAGACGCATCTTTTGAATCACCGAATTCACCAGAGGTTTTTACTAAACAGTGGCAACCGAATCTTTCTGTAGACATCAACACGTGGTCAGCTGTGCTGCCCGATGACCGACATGAAGTGGTGCTCACGATTACCGTGCGCGCCAATGTTGAAGAGGACTATTTGGGCTTCTTGGTTGAGGTTCAGCAAGCGGGTATTTTCTTTGTCAAGAATGCAGACCCTGCGCAGCTTAGCCAAATCGTTGGAATCGCTTGCCCAACCACCCTGTTTCCTTACGCTCGAGAAAGCCTCGACAATCTGGTTGTAAAAGGTGGCTTTCCGGCTATCCAACTCGCGCAGGTCAACTTCGAAGCGTTGTATGTGCAGGCCATGCAAGAAAGGCAGCAGCAACAGCAAGACGCTGCCCTGGCACCTACGACGCACTGAGCGAATAAAGGTTGCTATGTAGACAAGCAAAAGCAGCGCAGACGCCTAAAAGATGCCGTCGTAACCCCTTTGCCGCCACGCCTCATAGAGTGTGATGGCGACAGAATTAGCGAGATTGATGCTTCGGCTTGTCGCCTGCATTGGTATGCGGAGCTTTCTCTCCTGCGGCCAGCGCGCTAACACCTCATTTGGCAATCCGCGGGTTTCCGGCCCAAACAGCACAACATCTTCAGCGTTGAAAGCGATCTCTGCGAAATTCCGGCTACCCTTAGTGGTCATCGCAAACCAGCGGTTTCTGCAAAGCTGCTGCTCGCAAGCCTCTAGGCTGTCGTGGAGTATGACCCGGGTAAAGTCGTGATAGTCCAACCCAGCGCGCCGCATGCGTTTGTCTTCCCAGTCAAAACCGAGGGGACGAATCAGGTGTAGCGAGGCGCCAGTGTTGGCGCAGATGCGAATAATGTTGCCCGTGTTCGGCGGAATTTCTGGCTGGTAGAGCACGACGTGCATGATGTTTCGTGTAAGCGCTAAAGCTCGAGTTCCTGCATTTTCCGGGTCAACGTGTTTCGACCCCAGCCAAGCAATTCTGCGGCGTCTTTTTTTCTACCGCCGGATTTGCGTAGGGCTGCGTTGATCATTACCCGTTCAAATTTAGGCATGGCGGCATCCAGTAGCGCCATTTCGGGCGATTTTTCCAGTTGTTGGTTCGCCCACAGCTCAAGGCCGGTTTCCCAGTTATCGTGATCGGTATGGGTTTCGCTTTGCCGCAGCTCGGCTGGTAGGTCTTCGATTAAAATGGTTCGGGAACTGGCCATGACTTGCAGCCAGCGGCAGGTGTTCTCGAGCTGACGAACGTTACCGGGCCATGGCAGCAGGGTGAGATACTCTGCTGCAGCGGAATGCAAAATCTTAGGCTCGTCGCCGAGTTCAATAGCGGCGGCATCAAGAAAGTGTTTTGCCAGTAAGGGGATGTCTTCGCGGCGCTCAGACAGGCTAGGCACATGCACACGGATGACGTTAAGACGATGGAATAAGTCTTCGCGAAAGGTGCCTTGCTCAACTAAGCGTTCTAGGTTTTGGTGGGTCGCAGCGACAATCCGCACATCGACACCAACCGATTGGTGTCCGCCAACCCGATAAAACTCGTTTTCTGCCAGCACGCGCAGCAAACGGGTTTGGGCTGAGGATGGCATATCGCCAATCTCATCCAAGAACAATGTGCCGCCGTCTGCTTGTTCGAAACGGCCGACGCGTCGTTGCGCAGCGCCGGTAAACGCACCCTTCTCATGACCGAAAAGTTCACTTTCAATGAGGTCGCCAGGTATGGCCGCCACATTTAGCGCGACAAAGGGTTCGCTTTGTCTGGGCGAATGCCGGTGCAGGGCGCGAGCTACCAGTTCTTTGCCCGACCCGGATGGACCGTTGATCAATACCGAGACGTTGGAGGATGACAGCCGGCCAATCGCGCGGAACACTTCCTGCATCGCAGGTGCTTGACCGATGATTTCTGTTGAAGCTGTTGGCTCTGGCAAGCTAACGCTTTTGACATCCTCGGTCTGCGCAATAGCGCGCCGCACGACGGCGACGGCCTCGTCAACATCGAAGGGCTTTGGCAAGTACTCGAAAGCTCCTCGTTCAAAGCTGGTGACGGCGCTCTGCAGGTCGGAGTGGGCGGTCATAACGATAATGGGTACTTGATGGTGCACTTCTTTGACTTGGCGCAAGAAATCCAGACCTGAAGTTCCGGGCATGCGAATGTCAGTAATAATGGCTAAGGGCGAATCGTCGCCTAGGTGATGAAGTGCCTGGTCCGCGGTATTGAAGGCGGTGATCGGAATGCCGGCTTGGCTGAGTGCTCGGTCGAGTACCCAACGAATTGCACTGTCGTCATCTATCACCCATACGTGCTGGTTCATATTATTTCTCTTGATTCCCTGAGTGGGTTGAGCCCGCTGAAGGGTAGATAGACTGAAAAGGTTGTCCTGCCAGGGCGGCTTGTGACCTGCAGTGTGCCACCGTGCTGACCAACAATATTCTGTGATATGGACAGACCCAGTCCGGAGCCTTCGTTGCGACCGCTGATCATCGGGAAGAAAACGCGGTCGATCAGGTTTTCTGGAATGCCAGGCCCATTGTCCGAAATACTCAAATGCATAATTTGCTTGTGGCGCACAGAACCGATGGTGAATTGACGCACCACCCGTGTCTTGAAGACGATGCGAGCGCGCTCGGTTTGCTGCAGCGCCTGACAGGCGTTGCGAGCAATATTCAAAACCGCTTGGATCAGCTGATCTTTGCTGCCTTGAACCTCTGGCAGGCTGGGGTCGTAATCTCTCTGCCACCGCAGATCCGCATGAAACTCGCCCTGCAAAATGTGGATTACGCGTTCCAGGGCTTCAATCAAATTTACCGGCGCAAATTGCACTGGCTGCCACGGCCCCAGCATGAGATCCACTAGATTTTTTAATCGATCTGCCTCGCTAATAATGACGTTTGTGTATTCTCGAAGCTCGGCGTCTGGCAGGGCTCGCTCAAGCAGCTGGGCTGCGCCGCGGATTCCGCCCAAAGGGTTTTTCACCTCGTGGGCTAGGCCTCTTATCAGGCTGCGCGTAGTGATTTGCTGTTCATCCGTAAAACTACCCTGGCTGATCGAATTGATGCGGCTAGTGGGGTGTAACTCCAACAGCAGACCCTTTGGGGTCTCTAGGTTGGAAACGGTTAAGTCCACTTCCTCTATGGTGTTCTCGTGTAGCTGAAGCGCCACGTTGCGTGCAGTAAAGGGTTGGTGGTCAGTCACCGCTTGGCGCAGCGCTGTGACCAACTCGTCGTTACCTAGCAAAAGATCTGTCAGCAGATTGCCCAAAACCAGATTGGCAGATACATGCAGCAGGTCTTCGGCGGCGCTGTTGATTTTTTTGACGGTAAACCGCTCGTCCAACACGATCACAGCCGTCATCAAGCTGCCAAGCAAATGCTCGGCAAGTTTGTGATTAGTAGCGGGACGTTTTCTGATTTGGTTCATCGATGCCTGAAAATTGTTCTGCGCTAATTGGGCCGTGGGTACTCGTTCGCTCACCGCTTAAGGGCGGTAAAAAAAAGGGTATCGATCAACATCGACACCCCTCTTCACTCACCACCGTATAGCGCATTCTTGCGACTGTCGCTAGAGATGCGCTGATGCAGTGACCGCTTAGGCCAGCGCTTCCTTGCTGGTTTTCACAATAGCCGCAGCAACTTTGTAGGGGTCGGCATTAGATGCGGTACGCCGATCTTCTAATCGTCCGACCCAGCCGTCAGCCGGTGTGGTGACCGGAATACGGATGGATGCGCCACGGTCTGAAATACCATAGCTAAACTCATCAATTGATTGAGTTTCGTGCTTGCCTGTCAAACGCTGATCGTTATCGGCACCGTAAACGCTAATGTGACGCTGGATGTTCTTACCGAATTCCTCACAGATCTTGGTGAACACCTCTTCCTTGCCTTCGGTGCGCATGGCTCCGTTGGAGAAATTCGCGTGCATGCCTGAGCCGTTCCAATCCAAGTCGCCAAAGGGCTTGGGATGCCAGTTGATGGCGTAGCCGTACTTTTCGCCAGTGCGTTCTAGGAGATAGCGCGCAATCCAAATCTGGTCACCCGCTTCCTTGGCACCTTTAGCGAAAATTTGGAATTCCCACTGCCCAGCCGCCACTTCAGCATTGATGCCTTCGATGTTCAGGCCGGTCTCAAGACACAGGTCGAAGTGCTCTTCAACGCAGTCACGCCCGTGCGCGTTCGCTGCACCAACCGAGCAGTAGTAAGGTCCCTGAGGTCCGGGATAACCGTTAGCAGGGAAACCCGGAGGCAGTTGCGTGTCGACATCCCACAAAAAGTATTCTTGTTCGAAGCCAAACCAGAAATCGTTGTCATCGTCATCAATGGTGGCACGGCCGTTTGACGCGTGAGGTGTGCCGTCGGCATTTAGCACTTCGCACATAACCAGATAAGCGTTTTGACGATCAGGATCCGGGTAAATAGCTACCGGCTTGAGCAGGCAATCTGAACTGCCGCCCTCGGCTTGTTCGGTTGAACTGCCGTCGAATGACCATTCCTTTACCTCATCCAGCGCACCGGAGAAGTTCTCTTTGCTCATTTGCGTTTTGCTTCGCAGGCTTTGCGTTGGCTGGTAGCCGTCCAGCCAGATGTATTCTAGTTTCGATTTCATGCTTGGTTTATCTCCTTAAGTATAAGTACCCGTGTGTCATCGCAGGTTTGTCCGTGCTGCTACCGAAGCAACGTCAAGTTCAGTGCGTAATCGCTAAGATCTGGTAGCAAGCTTCTGTGTAAGCGCTGCGTAAGACCACGCCCCGAACCCAACGGCAGCAAAATGCATGCCATTCACATTCACACGTAAGCCATTGAATTAAAATAGCTTTTTCAACCGCATCAAATATATTGCACCAAAATAGTGCAATACGCTAGGCGTATTACGACCTCCGCGCCATTCTGGTGCATTTTTACCCCATGTACAACGTTGTGACTGTGTTTTTTCGGTGCGTCGCGGGGCCATTGGTTGTTTTGCCTTATTGTTCGTGCCATTGCTGGGGCAACAGCGTTTTTTTGTGCGGCCTGGTTCGCCGCTGTTTAGAGCCCATCGAGCGGTTGTTTTAGGCGACAGTAGCGGAGCCTTCGGCCATAATCGCGCGCTTGCCGATGTACCCACAACGCTGGGTTCCGCCACAGCTCTTCGTGCTGTGGCTTTTATGATTTTAAGAAAAGGAAAAACGCTGTCGTGTCGAATTTGAATGTACGCAACATAGCGATCATCGCTCACGTCGATCATGGCAAAACCACCCTGGTGGACTGCTTGTTACAGCAAACGGGCTTGCTTGACTCCAGCGCTACAGAGCGCGCAATGGACAGTAACGATTTGGAGAAAGAACGGGGCATTACGATTTTGGCGAAAAATACCGCCATCAACTATCGCGACGTGCAAATCAACATTGTCGACACACCCGGGCACGCGGATTTTGGCGGCGAAGTCGAGCGTATCTTGTCCATGGTTGACGCAGTCCTGTTGCTGGTGGACGCGGTCGACGGGCCCATGCCGCAGACTCGCTTCGTCACTCAAAAAGCCTTTGCCTATGGCCTGAAGCCGATTGTCGTGGTGAACAAAATTGATCGCCCCGGCAGCGACCCTGACCGCGCCATCGATCAGGTGTTCGAGCTATTTGACAACCTAGGTGGAAGTGATGAGCAATTAGATTTCGCATCGATCTATGCCAGCGCCATCAACGGTGTCGCCGGTTTGGAACTGGACGCCATTGCGGACGATATGAGTCCGCTGCTAGACATGATCGTCGAGCAAGTGCCGCCACCCGCTGTTGATGAGAGTGGGCCGTTTCAAATGCAAATCAGCTCCTTGGACTATTCAACCTATGAAGGGGTAATAGGCATTGGGCGTATTACTCGTGGTCGGGTTGAGCGTAACCAACAAGTGATGGTGGTCGACCGCGAAGGCCTTGAACGCAAGGGTAAAGTGATGAATATCTATCGTCACAGCGGGCTGGAGCGCTTGGAAGCTTCTGAAGCATTAGCTGGAGACATTATCTGTTTGACCGGTATCGATAAGATCAACATATCGGACACCCTGTGCGCACCGGATATGGTGGAGGCTCTGCCGCCATTGACGGTTGATGAGCCAACACTAACGATGATGTTCTGCGTCAATAACTCGCCGCTTTCTGGCCGTGAGGGCAAATACGTTACCAGCCGCCAGATTCGCGAGCGCCTGCAGACCGAAGCCCTGCACAATGTCGCCCTGATGGTCGAAGATTCTGATGACCCGGACCGTTTCAAGGTGAGTGGTCGAGGTGAATTACACTTGTCGGTGCTCATTGAAACTATGCGCCGGGAGGGATACGAGTTAGCGGTATCCCGTCCCCAAGTGATTTACCGCGAAATAGACGGAGCGGTACACGAGCCATTTGAAACGCTCACCCTCGATGTCGAAGACCAGCACCAAGGCAAAGTCATGGAAGCACTGGGAGATCGCCGCGGTGAGCTGCAGGAAATGCAGCCAGACGGAAAGGGTCGGGTGCGGCTGCAGTTTCGTATACCCAGTCGCGGACTCATGGGCTACCGCCCGATCTTCCTTTCGCAAACTTCTGGTACCGGCATCATGTCTTTTGCCTCGGATGGCTTTGGGCCGCGAATTTCTGAGGATGTAGGCTCGCGCAAGAATGGCGTGCTGATCTCTAACGCCCAAGGTAAGGCGGTAGGTTTTGCGCTTTGGAACTTGCAGGCACGCGGCCGCATGATGGTTAAGCCCAATGATCTTATTTATGAGGGCATGGTGGTCGGCATTCATGCCCGCGGCAACGACCTGACCGTAAACCCGCTGAAGGAGAAGAAGCTCACCAACGTCAGAGCAGCGGGCACAGATGAAAATATTCAGTTAAGCGGCGCAGTTAACCTTACGCTAGAACAGGCGCTTGAATTTATCGACGATGATGAGCTGGTTGAAATAACGCCGGAAAACATTCGCGTGCGAAAGCTGCTGCTGAAAGAGAGCGAGCGCAAACGCGCCTAGGGCACTTGTGAATATTCCCCGCGTCGTCCTGCGATCAGATCGATGAGAGCCGTGGTGCAAAGGGTAAACTCGGCGAGCGTGCGAGTTGGCGACAAAACGGTTGGGGAGATAGATCGCGGATTGCTCGTCTATCTTGGCATCTCCAAGGACGACGGGCCTGAGCAGGTGGCTTGGCTGGCAGACAAAATCGTCAATCTGCGGATTTTCGATCACATCGGTAAGCTGCAGCCCAATGACCCACAGCCTGACGCAGAGACGGCAGCCAATGCAAAGACGACACTGAGCCTTCTGGATATTGCCGGGAAAGCCTTGGTTATCTCCCAGTTCACCCTGTTGGCGGATACCCGCAAAGGCCGACGCCCATCCTTTTCACAGGCTGCAGAGCCAGTAATAGCGGATGCGCTATATCTTGCCTTTGTCGAAGCCTTAGGCGCCTACGTGCCGGTGCAGAGCGGCGAGTTTGGTGCAGACATGCAGGTCGCCAGCGAAAATGATGGGCCATTTACTTTGGTTCTAGAGCACCCCTTTAGCCCTAGTCGCGTCAGATGATCTGCGCGGCAGACTGAGAGCAGCGCTCATCAGAGCTCTCTGGTTTCCTCGGCCTCGTGACGGGCGCTTTTCTTTTCCACCAGCCGCGCCATCACGACGCCGAACTCGAACAGTAGCCACGTGGGTAAGGCCAGCAACAGCTGCGAAATCACGTCAGGTGGCGTCAGCAGCATGCCCGCCACAAAACAGCCGATAATGACGTAAGGCCGTTTCTTCGCCATGTTATGTGCGCTGGACAGCCCGGACCATGCCAGCAAAAACGTAGCAACGGGTATCTCGAAGGCGATGCCAAAGGCGAGGAACATCTTCAGCACAAAATCAAGGTACTGATTGATGTCCGTCATCATCGGCACTCCCTCAGGACTCACAGCCACCAAGAACGCGAACACCAGCGGGAATACCAAAAAGTAGCTAAACGCCATGCCCGCATAGAAGAGCACTACGCTGGAGAACAGCAACGGGAAAGCAAAGCGTTTCTCGCTGCGATACAGACCTGGCGCAACAAACCCCCACAATTGATGCAGCAAAAACGGGATGCCGATAAAAATCGCGGTGTAAATAGCGAGTTTAAACGGCGTTAGAAACGGGGAGGTTACCGCTGTTGCGATCATCGAAGAGCCATCGGGCAACGCCTGCACCAAGGGTGCGGACACGAAGCTAAACAACGGCCCCGCAAAGTAGTAGATCGGTACGAACAACACACCGACCAAGATCATGCTGCGCAGAATACGACTGCGCAGTTCAATGAGATGCTCAAGAAAGGACATTTCCTTGTCGTCATCTGTTTGCGCGTTGTCGCGCTCGGCGTGCATTTACGAGGATGTTTTAGGTGAGTGATGTTCGGCTTCGCCATCTGTGATGGCGGTCTCAGGCGAGTCGGTCTGGGTTGGTGAGACAGGTTTTTTTGCTACTTCCTTCGCTTCCGTTCCCGATACTTCAGCCGTCGCCGGTGTGATCGGTGGCTCCTGCATGACTGGTGGCTCGATGGCGTTTTTGACCTCGTCTTCGATGTGCTTCATTTGCGCCATAACCGATTCGTTGTGCAGCTGTCGTCGCACATCGTCCATGCCAATTTCTTTCTCGATTTCAACTTTCGTGGCGGTAAATGATCGCGACAACCGGCCTACCCATAAGCCTAGCGTGCGCAATGTTTCGGGCAGGCGTTCAGGGCCAATCACCAGCAGCGTCACGAGGACGATAAGCATTAACTCCATACTGCTGAACATGTGGCGTTACGCGCTCCAAGTGTGCGGGAATGTTTGAAACCTCACTCTCGGTAAGGTTGCCCTGTTACTTTGTTTCTTGGTTGGCTGTCGTGGAAGACTGAGTTGCTGTCTCGGCATCAGCGTCATCTGCGTCGATGACCTTCGCTGCGGCGTCGTTGGCCGCTGGGGTTTTATCTTCGTCCGATACCGCGGTGCGGAATCCCTTAATGGCATTGCCCAGATCGGCGCCGATGTTTTTCAGCCGTTTTGGACCGAAGATCAACAGCACAATGGCCAATATAACCAGCAGTTCTTGCATACCAAATCCAAACATTGGGTATCTCCGATGAATAGGGTTCGATTATAGGACGCTTTTTCTCATGGTTGACAGCGGCACCGGCTAGCGCGCTAATTTTCGCGCGCAGCCTTCTCGTCGTGCCCGCTAACGCCGAGGCGAGTGGCCAACTCATCCAGCACATCCTGAGCAGACAGATCTAGTGCACTGAGCATCACCATGGTGTGAAACCATAGGTCAGCGGTTTCCTTAACAACCTCTGCTTTCGTGCCGGCACTGCTGTCAGCGTCTTTTGCTGCCAAAATGACCTCAGTAGATTCTTCGCCGACCTTTTCCAGAATCTTGTTCAACCCTTTGGCGTGCAGTGAGGCGACATAGGAGGCTTCTGGATCTTCTGATTTTCGCTGGGTAAGCACTTGCGTGAGTTCGTCGAGTACGCTCATGTCTAAGACTCCACTTAGCGCCAGTATTGATGCATTCGCATCCTAGCACCTTCCACGACCACTAACCCAACCACCACGCGATTGCCAGAGCGCTAAGCAGAAATCCCGCAAACCATCCAAGTCGTGTAGATCGGCGATGTTGATCCTGCATTTGGTCATGCAGCCGCTCAATACTATTTTGCTGAATGGCCAACTGCTTGCGCAGTTCGATGGTTTGTTTGTCATCAAGCAGTTCCGGTAGTCGGTGCAGTTCGGCGAGTAGCTTGGGGCCGTTGTCTAATAACTTGCCGATGACTGCTACTGGACCAAGGTGCTTGACTGCCCAGCGCCGCATAAAGGGTTCTGCGGTCTCCCACAGATCAAGCTGCGGATAGAGTTGCCGCCCTAAACCCTCTACATAAAGCAGGGTCTTTTGCAGTAAAACCAGCTGCGGCTGAACCTGCATGCCAAATTCTCGTGCGGTTTCTAGCAGTTCTGCCATGAAGCCGGCAAAAAAGATTTCGCCCAGCGGTTTGGCGAAGATAGGTTCACAAACATTGCGAATGACGGTCTCGAGGGCATCAGCATCGGTGGTCGCGGGCACCCAGCCAGAGCGCAGATGCAGGGTAACGATCTGGCGATAATCTCGGGCGAAAAAGGCGATGAGATTTTGCGCGAGATAAGACTGGTCAGATGCGCTGAGGCTGCCAACGATTGCGCAGTCCAGCGCAATCCATTTGGGGTCACTTGGATTGCTAATGTCCACAAAGACGTTGCCCGGATGCATGTCAGCGTGAAAAAAATTGTCGTCAAAGACCTGGGTGAAAAACGTCTCAACACCCTTGTGCGCTAACACTTTG
>PYIJ01390717.1_pt1 | contig 10988 bp, 8 predicted proteins | sample 3578051 | NCBI WGS metagenome assembly PYIJ01 (sample SAMN08408021, study PRJNA431606) | Marine metagenome isolate SA_KN192-05_S13_5m, whole genome shotgun... | biome: marine; feature: oceanic pelagic zone; material: water; isolation source: surface water sample, 0.2-0.8 um fraction ... | reverse complement strand
GTCTTCCTCCGCCAAAAACTTTTGGAGTATAAAAATCATTAATTGCAACAGCAAAATTAGCACGGAGACTATTGGGACTTAGTTCTGAGGCAAGTAGAGCATTTAATACTGCATTTCTCCCGATACTCATAAGGGAGAAAAAGCCTTTGAACTGTGTGCTATAACCCTGTTCTAATGAAAGTAATGCAAGACTTTCTCCGTCATCTTTGAATGGATTTAGTAATTCAATTGCACGATCTATCAAGAACTCAGCTCGATCTTCATCCTCTTGAATTCCTGCCAGAAGAGCTTGGTTATATAATCCATATGATAGCCAATATCGATTGAAAGTATTGTCTGTAATTTCAAAAATATTTTGAAGTTCTTGATTAATACGTTCCAATTGGATTTGATTTCCTGTTTTTTCATCTTTATTGTAAGCTATATGTATAGCTTTTTCAGGTGTAATATTTTGTGCAGCTAGATTCTTAAGTCCAAATAAAAGGAAAGTTTGAACTAGTAACAGCCAAAAGGGACTTGTGTATTTAGATAAAATATTCATCTTTTTTAATATTGAGAATAATAATTATAAATAAAATGAACTAATAATTATGAATAATCCTTACAACCTTCGATAAACCTCATTAAAGGGAATACGGAATCGTTTGCCATACAATCCCTCAGGTTTTCGGATTCCACATCCAATTACCATACTTATTTGAGCACCACTGGGGAGCTTTAGTAATTTTTTTAATCGTTTTGAATCAAATCCTTCCATTGGACAAGTATCATATCCATGAGCTGCCATACTAACCATAAAGGTTTGTGCTGCAAGTGCCGTGCTTTTATGTCCTACTACTCTTAAATCAGCTGATGTAACTTCTCTATATGTTACCTTTCGTATTCCATCAAAAATGACTTTTATTTTATGAAGTAAACCAAGTAAATAGCAACTCCCCTTGTAAAGTTGCGGAATAATTTTCTCATAATAGGTAAGCGCTCCTTTAATCTTTTTTTCATCTTCAGTATTTTTTACATTTGATCGAATGAACTCAATATTTGATTTAATTCTACTTTGCCATAGGTCAAGTCTTACGACAGGAATAACTAACTCCTGCGCTGTTTTAGCAGCAGGTTGATCATAACAATTAATGGCTACTAGTTTTTTCATTTCTAAACCTGTAATATGGTAAAACTCCCATAATTGTAAATTACTGCTGTTAGGAGCTAAAGAAGCTTGTTCCAAACAGTATTTTACTTTTTTAGTTTCAATAGGCTTTTCTGGATCGAATACCCGTACAGAACGGCGGTGAGCTAATGCTTCACTAACAGTTTTCTCTTTCATGTTAGAATTATATTTTTTTGAGAATCCACTTTAGTGTGGAAAGTGATTTCGGATAAGGTGCATAGCGCTGAGGTAGGTCAAACCAAAAAGAACGTTTAACAATGGGTTTAGCATGACTGAAAAGATCAAAACTATGCTTACCATGATAAGCGCCAATCCCACTTTGCCCAATACCTCCAAAAGGTAGGTTGGGATTTGTAAAATGAACAATAGAGTCATTTATTACAGCACCTCCAAAAGGATAATTTAATATTAACTTTTGAATAAATTTTTCACGCTTGCTAAAGACATAAAATGCTAAAGGATTTTTTAATTCTGATAATACAATATCAATGTCAGTTTCAGTTTTATATCCAATAATTGATAATATGGGACCAAAAACTTCTTCTTTATAAAGTTGACTATTTTTAGGAGGGTCCACTACCAAAGTTGGACTAAAAAATAAATTTTCAATGTCGTATTCACCTCCGTAAACTACCTTTTGATCTTTTAAGTTATTTACTAATTTGTTAAAATGTTTTTTGTGTATAATACGTCCATAGTCATTAGATTGAGCAATATCTTGTCCAAATGCTTTTTCAATTTCTTTTCTTAGCGCCTCGATCAATTTCTCTTTTATTTCATTTTTTACAAGAATATAATCAGGAGCAATACAGGTTTGTCCACAGTTTAAAAATTTACCGAAAACGATTCGTCGTGCTGTTTTATCAATATTTGTAGAGCCATCTACTACACAAGGACTTTTTCCACCTAATTCTAATGTCAATGGCGTAAGATGAACTGCAGCTGCTTTTGATACAATTTTTCCAACAGAAGTACTTCCAGTGAAAAAGATATAATCCCATTTGAGTTTTAGTAAGGATTTAGCGACCTCAGCATCCCCCTCTATTACTTGAACCCAATTTTTTGGGAATATTTCACCAAGAAGTTTAGTCAATAATCTTGCTGTATAGGGTGCTGATTCTGAGGGTTTTAATACTACAGTATTTCCAGTTGCAATAGCACCAATCAATGGAATTAGTGACAATTGAAAAGGATAATTCCACGGTGATATCATTAAGACTGTCCCGTAAGGTTCATAAATAATATAATCTTTTGAAGGAAAATTAAGTAAACTCCCAGAAACCCTTTTGGGTGCTGCCCATGATTTGAGGTTTTTAATAAAAAGATCAAGTTCTTTTTGAACCATTAAAATTTCACTAGTATAAGATTCAAAACTGGGCTTTCCAAGGTCTTTACTTAGAGCATTAATAATTTCTTTTTCCTGGTTATTAATTTTATTTTTAAGGCGTTTAAGACTATCAATACGTTTAGAAATTCTATCTGCTTTCAATTTCTTAAAAAACAGTTTTTGTTCTTCCCTTAAATGATCAAAATCATTGATTAAATTTGTTTTCAAGTCATTTTTTTTATAAAGATAATGCAAAAAGAATTGGACTAAATTAAATCATCTGAATGTATTAAAAAAAAAATAAATAATATCTGATAATCAATACGTTAAGTGTTTTATTTCTTTGTTGAATATAACAGACAAAACAGTTGTTTTAATAATGAGAAAAAACATACATTTAAATTCGTTAAGGAAAATAGTTTTATGATGCTAAATAAATTCAGTAAAGCAGTTACACAAGATCCAACACAACCTGCAGCACAAGCTATGTTACATGCTATTGGGATGAGTGAAGAAGATTTTGAAAAACCTTTGATTGGTATAGCATCTACTGGTTATGAAGGCAACCCTTGTAATATGCATCTGAATGAGCTTGCACAAGACATCAAAATAGGTATTAATTCAAAATCCATAATTGGATTGGTTTTTAATACCATAGGTGTGAGTGATGGGATTTCAATGGGAACCCCAGGGATGCGTTTTTCTTTACCTTCGAGAGATATTATTGCTGATTCAATAGAAACTGTAGTCCAAGCTATGTCTTACGATGGCTTGGTAACGGTAGTCGGTTGTGATAAAAATATGCCAGGTGCTTTGATGGCTTTATTACGACTCAATCGACCTGGAATATTAGTTTATGGAGGAACAATTGCGGCAGGTTGCCATAATGATAAAGAATTAGATGTCGTCTCAGCCTTTGAAGCTTGGGGAGAAAAAGTAGCGGGGACAATAGATGAAAAAGAATACAAAAGCGTAATCAGAAATGCGTGCCCAGGAGCTGGTGCATGTGGTGGAATGTACACTGCAAATACTATGGCATCTGCTATAGAAGCATGCGGAATGGCTTTACCTTATAATGCTTCTAATCCTGCTGTAAGTAATGATAAAAAAAAGGAATGTGCTGATCTAGGTATCCATTTCAAAAATTTATTAGAAAAAGATTTAAAACCAAAGGATATAGTAACGCGTAAATCACTTGAAAATGCATTGAGATTGATTGCAGTATTAGGAGGATCGACCAATGCAGTTTTACATTTTTTGGCGATTGCAAAAGCAGCAGAAATAGATTTGACAATTGACGATTTTCAGAGAATTAGCGATACTACACCTTTCCTTGATGATTTAAAACCTAGTGGAAAATATTTAATGAAAGATTTACATAAAGTAGGTGGTGTTCCTGCTGTACTCAAATACATGCTCCAACAAGGGATGCTTTATGGAGATTGCATTACAGTTACAGGGAAAACAATAGCAGAGAATCTTGCTAATATTCCTGATTTAACTAAAGGTCAAACCATAATTAAACCAATTGATATACCAATCAAACCAACAGGTCACATTCGAATACTTAAAGGTAACCTTGCCCAAGGAGGTTCAGTGGCAAAGATTACCGGTAAAGAAGGTTTGTTATTTCAGGGACCAGCCAGAGTTTTTGACGGGGAATATGCCACCAATCAAGGAATCAAAGATGGTAAAGTTCAACCAGGCGAAGTTGTTGTTATTCGTTACGAGGGGCCCAAAGGTGGCCCCGGTATGCCTGAAATGTTAAAACCAACTGCAGCAATTATGGGAGCCGGTTTATGAAAAAGTGTAGCATTGATTACTGATGGTCGTTTTTCTGGAGGAACCCACGGTTTTGTTGTAGGACATATTGTTCCTGAAGCTCAAGAGGGGGGTGAGATAGGCTTACTAAAAGATGGAGATCTAATTACTATAGATGCTGAGAAAAATACCCTTAGTGTTGATTTGAGCAATTCTGAATTGGCTAAGCGAAAGGCAGCTTGGAAAAAACCTCCCTACAAATTTAAAAAAGGTGTTTTATATAAATACATTAAAAGTGTTGCAACAGCCTCTGAAGGTTGCGTTACAGATTCTAATTAGGTATGAGAATAAGTCTAAAAGAAAATAATAATATTAGTAAACCAATAAATATTTCTGGTGCTGAAGCGGTTATTCGTTGTTTATTAGAAGAAGGGGCAAATTTGGTTTATGGCTATCCTGGAGGAGCTATTATGCCCATTTACGATGAAATTTTCAAATTTCAACATTTATTGCATCACGTTCTTACCCGTCATGAGCAAGGTGCGACACATGCTGCTCAGGGTTATGCTCGTACTTCTGGTAAAGTTGGTGTTGCGTTAGCAACTTCAGGTCCTGGCGCAACGAATTTAGTTACTGGAATCGCAGATGCACAAATCGATTCCACTCCAATGGTTTGTATAACAGGTCAAGTTGCCTCACACTTGTTGGGTTCTGATGCTTTTCAAGAAACTGATATTATCGGAATTTCTACTCCAGTAACCAAATGGAATTATCAAATTACTAGAGCAAATGAAATACCTGAAATTATTGCTAAAGCATTCTATATAGCACGTTCTGGAAGACCTGGTCCGGTATTAATTGATATTACCAAAGATGCTCAATTCGAAAAATTTGATTTTACATATCAAAAGTGTCATGGAATTCGAAGTTACCAACCTTATCCTAAACTTTCTATGGATGCAGTAGAGGAGGCTGTTGATTTGATTAACCAGGCTAAAAAACCGCTAATTGTTTGGGGTCAAGGTGTTATCTTGGGAAAAGCTGAGGAGGAGTTTAAAACTTTTGTAGAAAAGTCCGGTATTCCAGCTGTTTGGACAATTTTAGGACTGTCAGCATTACCTACCGAACACCCATCCAACAGAGGTATGGTTGGGATGCATGGAAATTATGCACCAAACTTATTAACTAATGAATGCGATTTATTGATCGCTATTGGCATGCGTTTCGATGACCGTGTTACAGGGGACTTAACAACATATGCTAAACAAGCTAAAATTATTCACTTAGAATTAGATCCAGCTGAGGTAAATAAAAATGTAATAGCTGATGTTGTTTTACTTGCAGATTGTAAGTTTAGTCTCAAAGCCCTTTTAGATCGTATTTCACAAAAAGATTATCCGAAATGGATTCAGCAATTTGATAAATTGGATGCCATTGAGCAAAAAAAAGTGATCCATTCTGATTTGAATCCTACCAAGCCTGGATTGACTATGGGCGAGGCTATTGCGATGATCAATAAGCACTCAAATGGAGATGCAGTGATCGTAACCGATGTAGGTCAACACCAAATGGTAGCTTGTAGATATGCTAAATTTAAAAAATCTAAGAGTAATGTAACCTCGGGAGGTCTGGGAACTATGGGTTTTGCTCTACCCGCAGCTATTGGTGCTAAAATGGGAGCTATGGATCGTGAAGTAGTTGCAGTGATTGGTGATGGAGGTTATCAAATGACAATTCAAGAGCTAGGGACTATTTTTCAGCAACAAGTAGCAGTTAAAATAGTAGTTTTAAATAATGATTTTCTAGGGATGGTTCGTCAGTGGCAACAATTATTTTTTGACAATCGTTATGCCTCAACCGAGATGGTTAATCCTGATTTTGTTACCATTGCAAAAGGCTTTCAAATTGACGCTAAAAGAGTTAAGGAAAGAAAAGACCTTGATAAAGCTGTTGAAGAAATGATGGCTTCAAAAAAGCCTTATTTCCTTGAAGTTTGTGTTGAAAAAGAGGATAATGTATTTCCAATGATTCCAACTGGTGCAAGTGTTTCAGATATAAGATTAGAATAATATGAAGCAAAAAATTTATACCATATCTGTGTACACAGAAAATAATATTGGACTTCTAAATAGAATTTCTGCAATTTTTTTAAAGCGACATATTAATATAGAAAGCTTTTCGACTTCAGAATCGGAAATTAAAAATGTCTTTCGTTTTGTAATTGTTGTCAAAATGGGGGATGAAAAAGTAGTCAAAATTGTCAAACAAATCGAAAAACAAGTTGACGTAATCAAAGCCTATTACCATACTGATGAGGAAACTATTTTTCAAGAGAATGCATTGTACAAAGTAAAATCAAGTGCTTTGTTTGAAGAGCGTCACATCCAAAACATTATAAAAGATAGTCATTCCAATATTGTGACAGTCTCTCCTGAGTTTTTTGTTATTGAATTGACTGGATTCAGGAGTGAGACTGAAAAATTACGAAAAGAGTTAGAACCATATGGATTACTTCAGTTTGTTAGATCTGGAAGAATCTCAGTTACAAAAGCAAAAATGGGAATATCAGAAATATTAAATAAATTTAAAAACAATAACAAATAAATCACGTCAAATTATTTCAATCAATTATCGTTACGTCAACAATTGGATCAACTAGGACAATGTCGTTTCATGGATACATCAGAATTCGATCAGGGTATTAAAGCTCTTGAAGGAAAAAAAATTGTAATTGTTGGATGTGGAGCACAAGGACTTAATCAAGGACTCAACATGCGTGATTCTGGTTTGAATATCTCGTATGCTTTACGTCAAGGAGCTATCGAACAAAAAAGGACTTCATATAAAAATGCTGTTAGCCATGATTTTCAAGTAGGTACTTATGAAGAATTAATACCTTCTGCTGATATTGTTATCAACTTAACACCAGATAAAAACCACAGTTCAGTAGTTGAGGCCGTTATGCCGTTAATGCAAAAAGGATCTACTCTTTCTTATTCTCATGGTTTTAACATTGTGGAAGAGGGTATGAAAATTCGAGAAGATTTAACTGTAATTATGGTGGCACCTAAGTGTCCAGGATCTGAGGTAAGAGAAGAATACAAGCGTGGATTTGGAGTACCAACCCTCATTGCTGTTCATCCTGAAAACGATCCTCAAGGGCATGGATTGACTCAGGCTAAAGCCTATGCTTTTGCTACTGGAGGCCATCGAGCTGGTGTTTTGGAGTCTTCCTTTGTAGCTGAAGTAAAATCTGATTTGATGGGAGAGCAAACCATTCTTTGTGGTGTCTTACAAACTGGCTCAATTTTGAGTTTTGATAAAATGGTATCTGAAGGCATTGAACCAGGGTATGCATCAAAATTGATTCAATATGGTTGGGAAACCATCACAGAGGCACTAAAATATGGAGGAATCACCAATATGATGGACAGACTTTCAAATCCAGCAAAAATTAAAGCATTTGAAATTTCAGAACAGTTAAAAGAAATTTTAAAACCCCTCTTTGAAAAGCATATGGACGATATCATGTCTGGCCACTTTTCAAAGACCATGATGGAAGACTGGGCTAACGATGATAAAAACTTGTTGTCTTGGAGAGCCGCAACAGGAGAAACCGCATTTGAAAAAACAATTAATACCCAAAAAAATATTTCTGAGCAAGAGTTTTTTGATCATGGAATTTTGATGGTTGCTTTCATAAGAGCAGGAGTAGAATTGGCATTTGACACTATGGTTAATGCTGGAATTAAAGAAGAATCAGCTTACTATGAGTCATTACACGAAACACCATTAATTGCAAATACAATCGCACGCAAGAAATTATTTGAAATGAATCGCATCATTTCTGATACTGCAGAGTATGGTTGTTATTTGTTTGATCATGCTGCCAAACCTATGCTTTCTAATTTCATGAAAAAAATCAATACTGAAGTTATAGGCTCAGGATTCAACAATGAAGATTCTGGCGTAGATAATAAACAATTGATTGACATCAATGAAATTATTCGATATCACCCTGTTGAAATGGTGGGTTATGAACTTCGAGCTTCCATGACTGCAATGGCTAAAATAGTATAACGTGAAAAACTTTCCTTCTATAGAAGGAGTTCAATTAGCTGTTTCACGTTTGTCTAAAGTGATCAGAAAAACTCCATGGGAATTCAATAAGCGATTGTCATCATTAAAAAACACTTCTGTTTTTTTTAAAAGGGAGGACCTTCAACAAATCCGTTCTTTTAAAATACGTGGCGCTTATAATAAAATTAGTTCCTTAAGTGAAGAAAAGCGTGGGGTAGGAATTATTTGTGCTAGTGCAGGCAATCATGCCCAAGGATTTGCTTTTTCCTGTAATAAAATGCAGATAGAGGGAGTTGTCTATATGCCTGCTACTACACCGCAACAAAAAGTCTCCCAAGTCAAGATGTTTGGTGGTAAATACATTAGAGTTGTTCTAATTGGGGATACTTATGATGCTTGTCAAAAATATGCTTTGAAAATTGCCAAAAAAGAGGGTAAGACATTTATTCATGCTTTTGATGACACAGAAGTTATTGAGGGTCAAGCAACTATAGCACTTGAAATTTTAGAGCAGTCATCAAAACCTTTAGACTATATTTTTGTTCCAGTAGGGGGCGGTGGTTTGATCTCAGGTATTATAACTGTCATGAGTATTTTATCACCAGAAACTAAAATTATTGGAGTTGAGCCCCAAGGAGCTCCTTCTATGCATCAATCTATTATAAGTGATAAAAGAGTAGTTTTGAAAAAAATAGATAATTTTGTCGATGGAGCCGCTGTACGCGAGATAGGTAAGATTCCTTTTAAAATTTGTAAAACACAATTAGATGAAATTATAACGGTAGATGAGGGCAAGATTTGTCAAACAATACTTGATTTATACAATAAAGAGGGAATTGTAGCTGAACCTGCTGGTGCACTTGCTGTAGCAGGTCTGGAGGAAATTGATATGAATTTTGAAGGTAAACGGATCGCTATCTTACTATGTGGTGGGAATAATGATATTTTAAGAATGCCTGAAATAAGTGAGAGGGCCTTACTTTATGCTAGTTTAAAACATTACTTTATGATTGATTTTCCACAGCGTGCAGGCGCATTAAAAGAATTTGTAACAGAGATTTTAGGCCCGAATGATGATATCACACATTTTGAGTTTTCAAAAAAGAGTTATCGGACAAATGCACCAGCAGTTGTCGGAATAAAATTAAAAAAAGCAGAGGATTTTACGCTTTTGGTAGAAAGGATGAAAATCCATAACTTCAAATTTGATTATTTAAACGACAAGCAAAATTTGTTTCAATTTTTAATCTAAAAACGCTAAGAAAAAAGGACAATATGACAACTAAAACTACAGAAATCCCTCAGGAATTTCGTGTAAATCCTTTCATTTGTGACCGATATCTAGTTGACGGTGAAATAAAGAAATGGAAGGGAAATACAACAGAGGTTTTTTCGACTATTCAGACAGTAAATAATGATGGCGAAATGGGACCCACTCTTTTAGGCTCAATACCTGATATGGAATCTCCAGATGCGCTAAACGCTCTAAAAGCAGCAGAAAAGGCATTTCAAAGAGGCCAGGGTCTTTGGCCAACCATGCGAGTTGGTGAAAGGTTGAAATGTATGGAAACTTTCGTTGAAAAAATGAAACTTCATAGAGAACAAGTTGTTAAACTTCTAATGTGGGAAATTTGTAAAAATAAATCCGATTCTTACAAGGAATTTGATAGAACTGTAGATTATATAGTTGATACTATTGAGGCATATAAAAATTTAGATCGAAAAGGGGCAAAATTTGACAAAGAGGCAAGTGTTTATGCTCACATTCGTAGGGGACCCTTGGGTGTTGTATTATGCTTAGGACCATATAATTATCCACTAAATGAGACTTTTTGTCTTTTGATCCCAGCCATTATGATGGGAAACACTGCTATCTTCAAACCAGCAAAACATGGAGTACTTCTAATTGCCCCATTGTTAAAAGCTTTTCAAGAAAGCTTTCCTCCCGGAGTAGTAAATATTTTGTTTGGAAGAGGTCGTAAAATTGCCTCACCAATTATGCAAACAGGAGCAGTGGATGTCTTAGCACTAATTGGACACAGCTCTTCTGCTGTATCACTTCAAGATCAACATCCTAATAAAAATAGACTTCGTTTAGTTCTTGGTTTGGAAGCAAAAAATCCAGGAATTATTTTGCCTGATGCAGATTTAGATCTTACAATCAAAGAATGTATTTCAGGAACCCTCTCATATAATGGACAACGTTGCACTGCACTAAAGGTTCTTTATGTTCATGAGTCCATAGTAGATGAGTTTAATCGAAGGTTTTCTTTAGCAGTTGACGAACTAAATTTTGGAATGCCATGGGAAAACACTTTTTTAACCCCACTTCCTGAACCCAGTAAACCAGATTACATTGAAGAATTGATTGAAGATGCAAAATCTAAAGGAGCTAAAGTCTTAAATAAAAAAGGAGGTGATAAGTCTGAAAATTACATTTTCCCAGCGGTTTTGTATCCAGTTACTGAAGAAATGAAAGTTTACCAAGAAGAACAGTTTGGACCCGTTATTCCAATAATTTCATATAAAGAAATTGATGAACCATTGGATGCTATGGCTGCTTCAGAATATGGTCAACAGGTAAGTTAATTTGGTCAAAAAATGCTTATATAGGAATTATGGCTCCTCCCGTAACATTTATGATTGATGGTG
>PYIJ01351431.1_pt1 | contig 10995 bp, 10 predicted proteins | sample 3578051 | NCBI WGS metagenome assembly PYIJ01 (sample SAMN08408021, study PRJNA431606) | Marine metagenome isolate SA_KN192-05_S13_5m, whole genome shotgun... | biome: marine; feature: oceanic pelagic zone; material: water; isolation source: surface water sample, 0.2-0.8 um fraction ... | reverse complement strand
TTCTTCGCGGTGGTCTTCTTCGCCGTCGACTTCTTCGCCGTCGTCTTCTTCGCCGTCGACTTCTTCGCCGTCGACTTCTTCGCGGTCGACTTCTTCGCAGTCGACTCGGCAGCCTTGGACGACGTCGCATCCGCGCTTGTCGTTGCTGGGGTGGTCACCTCTGAGGCTTGCGTCACCGGCGAGTCCATCGCAAGCCATTGCGGCGATGCAGCGGGCTCGGTCATTCGGCGCCATAGGTACCAGCCACCAACAGCTGCACCGCCGAGCACTGCCACACCTAAAAGTCGCCGCATGGCCCGCACGCTAACAGCCGCTCGTTACTCGCGTCATCGGCTTCCCACGCCTCAGCCCGCGCTGAGTGCCGAACGGAATTTCTCTAGCACGGCGCCGCTGCTCCAAAAAGCCTGCTGCTGATCTTCGGGCAAGGTCAAGGCGTATTCGCAAACCTTCGCCCAGGCGATTCCAACGGCGCGGGTCAAGGACGCGGCAACCGTGGCCGAGATTGCGGATCCGGCGACCGCACCCCCGGGGATGAACTTGAGCAGATTCGTGACGACGTAACGCCCCGCCATCGTTGCCCCGCCCGTCAGAATGAGCGAACCCGCCACCGCCATCGTCCTCGAGCGCTGCGGCGGCAGTCCGTAGGCGGCGGAGATTCGCGCGATCATCGTCACCTGATTGGGTACGAGAAGCGCCGCATCAGTGAAGGGGATCGGGACGGCGCCGATTCCAGATGCGACGGTGACCGCTTGGTTGATCACCGCCTTTACCGCTTTTTTTTTGCGCTCCATGTCCAACTGCTGAGCAGCGGTGAGAGCCGCCTGGGCTGCTTCGGGTACTACCTCGTACGTCGCGTCCAGCAACCGGTCGAGTCCGAACGCCGGTGCATGCGTGAAGTCGTCTGCGAGCGCATTCGTCAACACCGGTGCCCCACCGGCGCGAATCGGTAGACCGAGACGGGTGATGAAGTTCGATAGTTCCACCGCATGTGGGTGCGCCTGACCGTCCTTACTCGGCACTTGGGTCAACACCACGATCACCGGGAGCCCCAGCTCGGCGAGGCGTCGGACGAAGGCTGCCTGCGCGTCCTCGAAGCGTCGATCCGACCAACGCACCACGTACCACGCGGCATGGATTTGCTGATCAAGCGCAGATGTCCGCCGTTCTTCGACGACATCGCGAAGGCCTTCCAGGATCTGGTCACCGGCGGACCCGGTTTTGAACCCCTCGGAATCGAAAATTCCCAAGAAGCCATCGTCGCGACGGTGATAGTCGACGCCACGCGTCACCGGCTCCCCCACCCCTGTATCGGCGACATCTCGACCAAAAACAGCGTTGACCAGAGTGGACTTGCCCGCCCCCGTGGCTCCGAAGATCGCCAGGTTGAAGCAACCAAGAGCAGCGAAAGCGGTGGACAACTCCTTCGTGAACATGCCCTCGAGAGCAGGGGCGTCGATGTCCTGGACGCCTTCCTTCTCGGGCGACGAATCCGGAGCCATGCCTTGAGAGTACGCGGGATGACAACGAGCCTGGGTTACCGTTGAGTCGTCATGGCTCCCCTCCGCTCGCCCGAACAATCCGGCATTTCCCGCTCCATCGTGAGTTGGATCGTCGGACTTTCACTGATCGCGGTGGTTGGTCTCGGTATTGGGCTGGGCCTGCTCCATGCGTTCGGCCTTGCGGATTGGAACAAGATTCAGGAGGCCCGTGACGTCGGGAAACTTGGAGGCACTCCGACCATCCCCGAGGCCTACCAAGAACTCATCGACGAGGCAGCCGAACGGTGCCCGGAGGTGCCGTCGCGGGTTCTCGCCGCACAGATCGCCGTGGAAAGTGGATGGCAGGCGGACGCACAGAGCCCCGCGGGAGCTCAAGGCATCGCACAGTTCATGCCCAGCACCTGGCGTCAATACGGTCTGGACGCCAACGGCGACGGCCTCCGCGACGTGTGGGATCCACGCGACGCGATTCCGTCCGCAGCAGAGTTGAATTGCCTGAACAGACGACTGGTCTCGTCCGTCTCAGGAACCCCGCTGCACAACATCCTCGCCGCCTACAACGCCGGACACGGCGCGGTTCGCAAGTATGACGGCGTACCGCCGTTCCCCGAGACCGAGCAATACGTGGAGAAAGTGATCGAACTAGCGCAGCGCTACCCAGCCCCCTGACTGAAGATCACCGAAGCATCGGTGGTGCGTTCGCTACTTGATCACGACGATCGATTGGTGATTCTCAACGACAAGTCGACCGTCCGGTGACCACAGTCGCCGCGTTTCCGAAGTGAACCCCTCCTCCATCGACGACACCCATGATTCGAATCCCAGGGGTTGCTGGGGATCGAGTGTCTGAGGCGGAACAAGCAGGTGCGCACTGAAAGACACCGTGGCCATTGGACGCAAATCGGTCATGGCAACGTAACTGGCCGGCCACCACGCATCAACCAGCCCCAAAGTGATTCCGGCTGTCCATTGCTCGGCATTGTCTGCCGGGTCGGGAACGGGCGATACCCATCCGAGGGCACGAGGAGTATCTCCCGAGCCGGGTACGCCGGAGGCGGGTCGGTAACTGATGTGTAAGCCGAACTCCGGACCCATCGGAGGACCCACAGGGACGCTCGGAACCGCACGCCAATCGGGGAGGTTCGGCATCGATGCCGTGCCCCACGGCTCATCGATGTCCCCAGCGCGCGGAGTTCCCGTGATGATCACACTGTGGGCGGCGGCAGTCCCGTCAGATCCGGTGACGCTCGCCTTCCACGTCGTCATCGCCGATCCGACGCGAAGGGGCGTCACGTCGATGCGGGCCGTACCCGCAGGCAGGGGCCCGAACATATGGGCCGTCACGCTGCGCATACGCCGATCGGCGCTTTGCTGCTGCGTCACCTCGACGGCGTTGACGGATGCAGCGATGACTAGACCGCCCCACGCCCCGCGGCCCTGAAGCCAGCCAGCAGGAACGTCCCACGAAAACACGCCGGGCTCTGCCTGGTTGATGCGGCAGGCGTCACTGAATCGGTCAGTCATGGAAACGGTCGGTCATGCGCCGTCGGGGCGCACATCATCGACAGAGCCATCGTCACTCGTCGTATCTGCCGTGCCGCTGGCATTGGATAGCGCGGACTTCTTCAACCACCGGTTCCACGGAATATTCCACAGTCCACCAGGGCCATTCCATGGTTCCACAACGTCGCCGCCGGTCTTGATGTAGTTGACGACGTCGCCGGGGATCGTGTTGTCGAAGATCCACTTGGCGTCCTGCTCGAACATGTTGGTGCACCCGTGCGACCCGTTGTAGCGGCCGAGTCGGCCGTATGCCCACGAGGCGGTGTGCAGGAACTCACCCGACGGCGTCAACCGGGTGTTCCACTTCGACGGGAGCTCGTAGAACTCGACCTCCGGATCCAGCCCCAAGCTTTCACTCCGGTAGACCTTGTAGTCCTCTTTATCGGTGCTGATGACCTTCGCGCCGTTGCGTGTCTCCCAGCCCCACTTGCCTAGCGACACCTTGAATTTCTTCCGCTTTTTGCCATCGACGTGCACGGTCATCGTCTTCTTCGCGCCATCGACGGTCGCGATGAGCGAACGGTCGGTACGGAAGACATACGTCTTGCGCAGCGCCTTCGAGCCGACGAGATATTTCTTGCCACTCTTGCCCAACACGGTGTCGTTCACCGTCGACGTAATCCGAATGGTGGAGTTCCCCGGCCAGTAATTCTTCGGTCGGAACACCACCGTTTGGTCGCTGATCCACCCCCAGGATCCAGGAACATTCACGGTGCGTCCGCTCGGCAACGTAGCAGCCACCTGCAGGTGACGCTCAACGGCGGCTTTGTTCGGGATGTTCGTGCTGAATCGTAGGCGCGGCAAGGTGCCAACTCCCAATGCGACCCGGTTTCCGGAAACCCCGAGCCCGTTACCCGCTGCCTCGAACGTCGCCGTTACCCGCTTGCGCGGCTTGGGTAGGACTTTCGGCTTGGCCCAGTCGGAGGTGGCGGGAATGGTCGCGATCGGACCGGCCGGGGCAGACTGGCCAGTAGGTCCCGTTGATCTCAGCGACACGAGATACTCCCGATTGTTCGTGAGCGACGAGAGTCCACAGGTGCCGCTAAGGTCGGGGCAGTCAAACCACAAGTAACCATCCGGCGAGATCTGATACCCGGTCACCGAGGGATCATTGACAGGCAGGTAGGTCGCGATCGCGCTGGCATCTGCGGGCGTCACTGCGATCAGCACGGGCCGAAGCGGCAAAGCGGCATCCGGTGGAGCCACCGATGGGTCGGTCACGGCTTCGGGCGTCGGCTCCACACTGGGCTCCAAGCCAGGATCGGCGGATGGATCGACGGTTGGATCGTTGGTTGGGCTCGCACTCGGTGACGAGGTTGATTCCACCGAGTCCGTGTCGGCAGACTCGTCGGCAACCGCAGCACCGGGCGATGCCGCAGCGAGCACGCCGACAGCCAAAGCCACAGCGACCACTGAGCGCAGGCGTCGAGGCACAGAGCCCCCCACAGAAGACACAGGCTCAATGTACGTTGCCGATCCCCCTCGAGATGAAGCCGGCGTGCCTGTTCTCCACTTTTGCGGCCACCAATACCAATGGGTCGGGGACACCGTCACCTACAGTCTCGTCTCATGGGTCTGTTCTCTCGCTTCACTTTGCCGTCGGTCAAGCCGTCTGAAGCTATGATCGCCTAATTGGGCAGGGCGCTTAGCGCCGATCCATCACCACGGAACGATCTGCCTGTCCTCCCACAGCAGGCCGGTGGGAACGACGTTGCCTTCATCATCCGTCGCGTCTCGATCGGCCAGCCACACGATCGTGTCGGCGCCCTCCTCTGCGGATCGCGGAGCGTCGGGTCCACCCATGTCGGTCCGGCAATGCCCCGGGCATACGGCGTCTACCAGGACGCCGCGTTGCCCCCATTGCATCTCGGCGGCGAAATTGCGCACCAACGCATTCACCCCCGCCTTCGAAATTCGATACGGAGCCAACCCCCCACTCGTTCCGGGCCCGGTGAACCGACCTAGGCACGCAGACAAAGCGATAACCCTGCCAGAGCGGTTCTTCACAAGATCCTGCGCGAACGTCTCGATGCTGTAGAACGCGCCGTCCAGGTTGATGCTTGTGACGCGTTGCCATTCATCGGGGCTTGTGCGGATGGTGCGTGTCATCTTGGCCGCCATCACTCCGGCAGAAAGCACAAGGACATCCGGTGGTCCGACATGGGCGACGGCGTCTGCAGCCCGAGCGAGCGAAGCCGGGTCTGCGACGTCCGCCGCTACAGGGATTGCCTCCACACCGTCGTCAACGAGTTCTGCTGCGGCAGCAGTGACGCGCGAGTGGTCTCGACCGAGCACGATGACGCGGGCGCCCCGGCCGCCAATCCCCCGCGCTGCAGCCAGTCCAAGGCCTCGACTGCCTCCCGTCACCAGCGCCACCGTGTCTGACCCGAGGAAACCCATAGCGCAACTGTGGTGCCTGTCGACGGGACGTGCATCCGGACGCGTTCGCGCATGCGCCGAGGGCTACTGTTAGGACGACATTCATCTGTACGTGAGAGGAACGCCTCCGTGGCGAGCGAGCCCCCCAATTCCCTTGTCAGTCGCTTCGGCCCCAACGAGTGGTTGGTGGACGAGATCTACGAGCAGTACCTAAGGGACAAGAACTCCGTCGATCCGGCGTGGTGGGACTTCTTCGAGGACTACGCCCCGGTGGAGTACTCACCCGCGGCCGTGCCGCACGCCACCGCGGCCGCCGCTGCTGCCCCCGCACCGGCACCCGCTGCGCCCGAGCAGAGTTCTTCGACACCGACGACTGCGACGCCGACGACTCCCCCAGCCCCGTCGACGCCTGCATCGGCGCCTACATCGACGCCCGCGTCAACACCCCCGCCGGACGCCGCCACGCCGCCGTCAGACGACAGCACCGATGCGTCCGTGGTTGAACCAGAGGTGCTTCGCGGAGCGGCTGGTCGCGTGGTGACGAACATGGAAGCCAGCCTCTCGGTGCCCACCGCCACCAGCGTGCGATCGGTGCCAGTGAAGTTGCTGATGGATAACAGGGTGGTGATCAACAACCACCTATCGCGTGGGCGAGGCGGCAAAGTGTCGCTCACCCACGTCATCGGCTTCGCGGTGGTGCGAGCGATGGCAACAATGCCCGAGATGGGTTACGGCTTCACTCAGGTTTCTGGCAAGCCCGCCGTACTCCGCAACGAGGACGTGAACCTCGGCTTGGCAATCGACCTCGCGAAAGACGATGGCACGCGGCAGTTGCTTGTTCCGAACATCAAGGGTGCCCAGCGGATGGACTTCGCCGCTTTTTGGGCTGCCTACGAAGACGTGGTCCGGCGTGCCCGCGGCGGCAAACTCGAGGTGACGGACTTCGCTGGCACCACGGTCTCGTTGACCAACCCGGGAACGATCGGCACCAACCATTCGATCCCCCGCCTGATGGAAGGACAGGGGTGCATTGTCGGGGTCGGGGCGATGGAGTACCCAGCGGACTGGCAGGGCGCATCGTCGGAGACGATCGTCCGGAACGCCGTGTCGAAGATCATGACTCTCACGAGCACCTACGACCACCGCATCATCCAGGGTGCGCAATCGGGTGAGTTCCTACGCCGTATCCATCAGCTTCTTCTCGGCGAAGACGACTTCTACGGAGAGATCTTCCGTTCCTTGCGCATCCCCTACGAGCCGGTTCTCTGGGCCAACGACATCTCCGCCAGTCACGAGACGGACCTGGACAAGACGGTCCGGGTGCAAGAGATCATCCACGCCTACCGTGTCCGAGGGCACTTGATGGCCGACACCGATCCGCTGGAGTACGAGCAGCGTTCGCATCCCGACCTCGACGTGCTCAGCCACGGATTGACCCTGTGGGATCTGGACCGGGAGTTCCCCACCGGAGGCTTCGGTGGTCGCGCCCTGATGAAACTTCGGGAGATTCTTGGCGTGCTGCGCGACGCCTACACGCGCACGGTCGGCATCGAGTACATGCACCTGCAAGATCCCGATCAGCGCCAGTGGATCCAGGAACGAGTCGAGATCCCGCACGTGAAGCCCGACCGCGATGAGCAGCTGCGCATGCTGAACAAGCTGAACGAGGCCGAAGCTCTCGAGACCTTCTTGCACACCAAGTACGTCGGACAGAAGCGATTTTCACTCGAAGGCGCAGAGTCCCTCATTCCACTACTCGATGAAATCCTCACCGACGCGGCGCACGATGACATCCTCGAAGTCGCCATCGGCATGCCCCATCGCGGTCGTTTAAACGTTCTGACGAACATCGCGGGTAAGTCCTACTCGCAGGTCTTCCGCGAATTCGAGGGCGACTACGGCGACGACTCGGTCCAGGGCTCGGGCGATGTGAAGTACCACCTCGGCACCACCGGATCGTTCTTGACGCCCGACGGCGCGTACACGTCCGTGTACCTCGCGGCCAACCCCTCGCATCTGGAGGCGGTCAATCCGGTACTTGAGGGAATCGTGCGAGCCAAGCAGGATCTGCTGCCCAAGGAACGTAGAAACGACATTCTCCCTGTCCTCATTCACGGCGATGCCGCGTTCGCGGGCCAAGGAGTCGTCGCCGAAACACTCGAACTTTCGCAACTGCAGGGCTACCGGACTGGCGGCACGGTCCATATCGTCGCGAACAATCAGGTGGGCTTCACAACGTCACCCAAGTACGGACGCTCCAGCGTGTACTCCACCGATGTCGCCCGCATGGTGCAGGCGCCGATCTTCCACGTCAACGGCGATGACCCCGAGGCCGTTGCTCGCGTGGCCAGCCTCGCCTTCGCCTTCCGACAGGCGTTCCACAAAGACGTGGTCATCGACATGGTGTGTTACCGCAAGCGCGGCCACAACGAGGCAGACGATCCATCGCTGACTCAGCCACGGATGTACAAGATCATCGACGCCAAGCGTTCCGTGCGAAAGCACTACACGGAATCGCTCATCGGTCGTGGCGACATCACCATCGACGAGGCCGAGCAAGCTCTCAAGCACTTCCAGGAGCAACTCGAACGTGTCTTCCAAGAAACCAGAGACACCTCGGAAGATGAAGCCGAGGATTTCGCCGACCGCGCGAAGGACATCATCGAGACCGGCCAGCTCGACTTGACCCCACAGACACCCTTCACAGACGTTGATACGGCCATCAGTCAGGAGCAGATCGAAACAGTTATCGACTCACAGATCACGCTGCCGGACGATTTCCACGTGCATCCTCGTTTGGCACCTCAACTGCAGCGTCGCGAGCAAATGGTCTCCGACGACACGATCGACTGGGGAATGGCCGAGGCTCTAGCCGTGGGTTCCCTGCTCATGGAGGGTCGCACCGTTCGCCTCGCTGGCCAGGACTCTCGACGCGGAACGTTCGGGCATCGCCACATGGTCATCGTGGATAGCGAAACAGGGTGGCAATACAAACCACTGAAGTCGTGTTACCGCGACGGGGCGAAGCTCTACGTTTACGACTCACTCCTCAGCGAGTTCGCTGCCCTGGGTTTTGAGTATGGATACTCCGTCGCTCGCCCCGATGCCCTGGTGATGTGGGAGGCGCAGTTCGGTGACTTCGTCAATGGTGCCCAGACGATCACCGATGAGTTCATCTCTTCCGGTGAGCAAAAGTGGGCGCAGCGGTCAGCCGTCACCCTCCTATTGCCGCACGGGCAAGAAGGGCAAGGGCCGGACCACTCGAGTGCGCGCGTCGAGCGCTTCTTGCAGATGTGCGCTCAAGACAACATGACGGTGGCGATGCCGAGCACCCCCGCGTCGTACTTCCACCTTCTGCGCTGGCAGGTGTTCAGTCGTCTGACTCGACCGCTGATCATCTTCACCCCAAAGTCGCTCCTGCGCGCCAAGCAGGCGGTCTCCACCACGGACGAGTTCACGTCCGGAACCTTCCAGCCGATCTTGCTTGACCCCGAGCACGAGGGACCGGAGATCACCAAGGTTCTGCTGTGCAGCGGGAAGATCTACTACGACCTCGCGGCGCACCGCGACGAGCATGGATTGCACAACACTGCGATTCTGCGCTTCGAACGGCTTTACCCGCTCCCCTTCCGCCTCGCGGAGGTTCTCGACCGATACCCCAATGCCGAGATCCGGTGGGTTCAAGAGGAGCCGGCAAACCAAGGAGCATGGAGTTTCGTGGCGATGAACGCTCCACCCATGGTTAATCGCCCGATCGAAGGCGTCACGAGGCCTTCGTCATCGTCTCCGGCTGTTGGCACGCACCAGCGTCATGTGGCCGAGCAGCAGGCCGTGGTCGAGCAGGCATTCGCCTAAGCAGCGGACATGTACTTCACGGACCGCGGTATCGAGGAACTGCAAAGCCGACGAGGCGAGGAAGAAGTCACCTTCGACTGGCTCGGAGATCGCATGCAGGAGTTCGTCAACCTGCACCCCGATTTCGAGGTTCCGGTCGAACGGCTCGCCACCTGGCTCGCTCGCCTGGGCGACGACGAAGACTAGGAGCGGCTTCCCGTCCTCGCCGCACGGGCATTCATCGATACCGGAAAATCAGCCGCCCGATGATCAAGTTGTCCGGCATCACCCCGAAATGCCGACTGTCCTCACTCTCGCGTGGGTTGTCACCGAGCACCCACCACCCAATACCTTCTCGGTGACTCAGGCGCTTCACCACGCTCAGATCCGATCGCGTCGGGTGTTGCAAGAGAACAACATCCCCCTGCCGAAGTTTCACGCCCCTACGCACGACCCACCATTGCCCGTTTCGCACTGCTGGCTCCATGGACGGACCGACAACACGGACAGTGGTGAGCGAGAACACCTCGCCATCCTGCCGCGTGCCGAGTGTGTTCCCGAGCGCTAGGGTCAGAGGAGGCAATCATTCACCACCTCGAAGGAGTCTCATGCTCAACAGCATCTTTCGGGCCCTCCAGCCCCGCACCACTGCCTATGCGCACTGCGATTTGCCTTGCGGCGTCTACGACCCCTCCCAGGCTCGCCTGGAGGCCGAATCCGTGAAGGCGTGCATGGAGAAGTACCACGCCTCCGACGACCCTGAGTTCCGTGCGCGCGCTGTCTCGATTAAGGAAGAGCGCTCACACATGGTCAAGGAGCACCTGTGGGTGCTGTGGACCGACTACTTCAAGCCCCCGCACTTCGAGAAGTACCCGCAGTTGAACGAGTTGTTTAACCAAGCGACCAAGCTTGCCGGGGCCGGAGGCACCAAGGGCTCCCTCGATCCGGCTGTCGCCGATGATCTTCTCGGCAAGATCGACGAAATCGCCGAAATTTTCTGGGAGACGAAGCAAGCGGCCTAACGTCAAACTCAGCAGCACAGACCCCCGTTTCCTTCTGGAAGCGGGGGTCTGCCATGACGTTCGACATTCGATGTGAGGCGACACTGCTTAACGAGACCACTCTTGACGTCGCCGTCTCCGTGAACGGCAGATAGGTCCAAAGGCCTTTCATCAACCGTAGCCACGCTCCGGTGTTGACTCGAGCACATTGCTGACGTGACCTCGAGGGGGCCAAAAACGCAGCGTGACGGCACGCTACTCCGAAAGCCCCCGTCGGTCGCCAGGACGGCCCGATCCCGTCCTTCGATGCGGTGATGCGTTTCGCCATGGCGCAGCGGAGCCGCCGCTGAGCGCTATTCGCCTCGTCGGATGAGGTTATGTGTCTCAAAGACCTCGGGCTCGCCGGGGTCAAGGCGCATGTCCTCGAGAATGGGAGTTAGTCCATTGGCGTGGCGCTCCATGGCTTCCATGGACTCATAGACCACGGTGACCTTCATTTGATCCCCAGACCCGAAGCACACCTCGAGCTCGAGACCGTCAACGGGGTGAACACCCAACTCCCGCTCTCGAGCCAAGATTGCGTCGTACTGCTCAGCAGTCAGCGAGGGCGGCGAAAAATGTACGACAACAGCCATGAATTCCTCTGACGGTCAGGGGCGGCTGACGCCTGCCAGCCGCCGCGGTTTTAGCTATTGGCGAAGCCTAGGAGATGCCTCACT
>PYIJ01144341.1_pt1 | contig 10999 bp, 9 predicted proteins | sample 3578051 | NCBI WGS metagenome assembly PYIJ01 (sample SAMN08408021, study PRJNA431606) | Marine metagenome isolate SA_KN192-05_S13_5m, whole genome shotgun... | biome: marine; feature: oceanic pelagic zone; material: water; isolation source: surface water sample, 0.2-0.8 um fraction ... | reverse complement strand
GGTCCAATGAGTGGATTCGACAATAAGGGGGTTGATAATGAATTTTTTAAAGATACTTCATTACGAAGTAATTTCTTATGCACATTAGGGTACGGAATTGAGCCTAAAGGAAAACCTAGAGGAGCAAGATATGAATTTGTTGAAGTAGCAAATATTATTTAATTAATATATTTTTATGAATCCAATCAAGATTAAGCAAATTATTGACCCAATTGAAACCTCAGATGGAGCCGGAGTAAAGCTCAAAAGAAGTATCGGGACCAGTCAAATAGATTATTTTGATCCATTTTTAATGCTTGATGAATTTGGATCTGAAAATCCAGAAGACTATATAAAGGGATTCCCCCCTCATCCTCATAGAGGTATTGAAACAGTGACATATATGCTTAACGGAGAATTTGAGCATAAAGATAGTGCAGGCGGTCAAGGAAAAATGTCTCCGGGTGATGTCCAATGGATGAAAACAGGTCGTGGCATAATTCATTCAGAAATGCCAGCTATGGATAATGGAAAACTGCACGGGTTTCAACTTTGGATTAATATGCCTTCAGATTTAAAAAAAAATAAACCAGAGTATCTGTACATCGACTCTGAAAAAATTCCTTGTTATCAAGATAATGAAAAGAGCATTAAAATCATAGCAGGTGAGTATTCAAATATGAAAGGGTCCGTCACTAATCATAATGTAAACCCAACATATTTTGATATTGAACTTGAGGAAGGAAAAATTTTTGATTTTGAGATTCCAGAGGAAAACAACTCTTTTATTTATTTAGTTGAAGGTAGGATTAAGATAGGGAATGAAGAAAATAATGATTTAGAAAATTCTAAGCTTATACTTCTGGAAAAAGGCAATAAGTTAATAGTCGAATCTGAAACCAAGTCTAAATTTTTATTAATTTCTGGAAAACCAATTAGAGAACCTATTGCAAGAGGTGGGCCATTTGTAATGAATACAAGGGAAGAGGTTCAACAAGCAATTCAGGATTTTAATAATGGAAACTTTGCTAAGTACTGAAGTATTTAAGCAGCAATTAAATTTAAATAAGTATTTTCAAGTTTTTCTAGGTCTTTATTTCGAATTAAATCATTAACTTCTTGTTTAAATTTTTTTGATCCAGGTATTCCAAAGCATAATGCGAGTAGCGGACTTAATAATTCGTAAGTTGACACCGTATCTATATTTTCTTTCACATATTCAAAATATTTTGCAATTACTTGATTTTTTTCAAGAGACCTCATTTTTTGGTTATAAAATTGATGATCAACATCCTCTAGAAAAAAAGGATTTGCCTGTATAGATCTGCCAATCATGACCCCATCTACTGATTTTAATTGATTATGACATTCCTCTAAAGTTTGAATCCCCCCATTAATAATGATGTTTAATTGAGGCATTTCTCTCTTTAATTTATATACATAGTCATATTTTAGTGGAGGAAGAGTTCTATTTTTTTTAGGATCTAAACCTTTTAAGAATGCTTTACGAGCATGAACAAAAAATGTATTGCAGCCACTATCAGATACATTTGAAATAAATTCCTTAAAAAAATTGTATGATTCAAACTCGTCTACGCCAATTCGACATTTGACTGAAACTTCAGAAGATGACTCACTTATCATTGCTTGAATGCAACCTCTTACTATGTCTGCCTCTTTCATTAAACATGCGCCCATTCGACCCTGAGAAACTTTTTTTGAAGGACACCCAACATTTAGGTTTACACCTTGATAGCCATATTTATTTGCAAGATTTGTGCTAAATTTTAATAACTCATTATCAGATCCACCAACCTGAAGAACTACTGGCTCTTCAATTGAATTTTTCTTTAAAAATTTATTATAGTCACCACGGTATATAGCTTGGCTTGCTATCATCTCAGTAAATAGAACAGCTTTTTTGGATATAAGCCTGTACATAAAACGTGCACTTGGAGTTGTAACACCCATCATTGGGGCAACAGAAAAAGTATAATTATTCTTTAGCATCTTTTTTTTCAAAGTTTAAATTTACTGCTATACCACTTGTTATAATGCACATAATTCCAATTGATACGATTATACTTGGTATATCTCTAAAATATAAAACGCTTATTATCACATTACTCACAATTTCAAAATAGTGAAATGGGGCCAATAAGCTTGCTTCAGCATATTGATATGCCTTAATTATTAAAAAATGAGCTAAAATTACGACAGGGCCAATAGATCCCATTATTAATATTTGTTTTAGATCAGGGCTGCTTTCCCAGAAAAAAGGGAGCAATAAAGTCATTACGATTGCACCAGGGATGGCAGTAAAGCTAAGACTAATAATTGGATCAGAGGAGAAATTCAGTTTTCTTGTGTATATAATATAAAATGCATAACAAAAGCCAGAAGCTAAAGCAAATAATGAACTTGAGTGAAATTCACCAAATCCTGGTTGAACGACTAATAGTGTTCCAATAAATCCAAGGCCCACACATAGGATCTTTAAAGTTGAAATTTGTTCTCTTAACATTTTAGATGAAAATATTACAACAATTATAGGTGCAATTAATAAAAGGCTTAGAGCATCAGCAAGCGGTATCTTTGCAATAGCTATATAGAATAATGCTGTGCCAATAAAAATTAACATTCCCCTAATTACTTGTTGAGTAGTTTCTTTATTAATAAATTTTTCTTTACCATGAATATAAAAAGCAATTGGAACAAGGAAGACAAAATGTCCAAAAAATCGTGACCATATAACTTCCATTATATTAAGATCAGAGCTGAGTATTTTAGCAAGTGCATCATTGATTGGAACTATGATTAGCCCAAGACATAAAAAAGCAGCGCCAATATAGAAGTTCTGTTTGCTTAACATTTAAAATGTTATTTATTCAGTTCTCTCATCGCCTGATCAATTCCATCTATTGTAAGCGGAAACATGCGATTTGAAAAAATTTGCTGCAAGATATTTGTTGATGCAATTCTATTCCAATATTGTTGTGGTACAGGATTTAGCCATATAGCATTTTCATAGACATCAAGTGTACGATTTAACCATTTTTCACCAGACTCTTCATTCCAATATTCAGTACTTCCCCCAGGATAAGTTATTTCGTAAGGACTCATTTCTGCATCTCCAACAAAAATTACTTTATAATCAGAAGGGTAAGTGTGTAGAACATCCCACGTTGATACATGTTCATTGTATCTTCTTTTATTATCTTTCCATACATAGTCATAAAGGCAATTATGATAATAGAAATATTCCATATGCTTAAATTCTGTTTTAGCTGCAGAAAATAATTCTTCGCAAATTTTAACATGCGCATCCATTGAGCCTCCAACATCGAAGAAGATTAAAACTTTTATTTTATTTCTTCTTTCCGGCATCATTTTTACGTCTATGTAGCCCTTATGCGCTGTTGACTTAATCGTACCATCAAGATCTAGCTCGGTATCAGCACCTTCCCTTGCAAACTTTCGTAATCGACGAAGAGCAACTTTGATATTTCTAGTTCCAAGCTCAACATCTCCATCAAGGTTTTTAAACTCCCTTTTGTCCCACACCTTAACAGCTTTTTTATTGCGACTTTCTTTTTGACCAATTCTTATTCCCTCTGGATTGTACCCATATGCGCCGAATGGAGACGTTCCACCAGTTCCAATCCATTTGCTGCCCCCTTGATGCCTCTTTTTTTGTTCTTCTAATCGTTGCTTAAGTGTTTCCATTAATTTGTCCCACCCCCCAAGAGATTCAACCAGTTTTTTTTCTTCATCTGATAAGTATTTTTGACCCATAAGCTTAAGCCACTCTTCAGGAATCTCAGCTTCTGTAGTTTCTGATTTATTTTCAAGACCTTTAAAGGAGTGTCCAAAAACTTTATCAAACTTATCCAAATGTCGTTCGTCTTTAATAAGCGCAGACCTACTCAAGAAGTAAAAGTCATTCACATCAAATGATGAAATAACGCGTTTATCCATTGCATCCATTAACATTAGATATTCTTTGAGAGAAACAGGAAGTTGAGCCTGTTTTAAATCAAAGAAAAAATTAAGAAACATAGATACTAGTCGATACTTTCATTTTCTCTTCTGGCAATAAATGCCAATCTCTCAAGTAAATGAACATCCTGCTCATTTTTGAGAAGAGCTCCATGAAGTGGGGGTATGAGTTTTTTTGGATCTTTTTCTTTTAATGTTTTTGCATCAACATCATCAGTCATCAATAATTTTAGCCAGTCTATGAGTTCAGATGTAGATGGTTTCTTTTTAACGCCTGGAATATCACGCATATCATAAAAGATTTGAAATGCTTCCCTTATTAAATCTTGCTTAATATCTGGAAAATGAACATTTACAATTTCTTCCATAGTATCAGCGTCAGGAAACTTGATGTAATGGAAGAAACATCTTCTTAAAAACGCGTCAGGTAGCTCTTTTTCATTATTTGAAGTAATAATAACGATAGGTCTATTTTTTGCTTTAATTGTTTCACCAGTTTCGTATACAAAAAATTCCATTTTATCCAACTCAAGAAGCAGATCGTTTGGGAATTCAATATCGGCTTTATCGATTTCATCGATTAGTAATACAGGTCGTTTATCGCTTTCAAACGCATTCCATAACTTCCCTTTACTGATATAATTTTTAATATCTTTAACTTTTTCATCACCTAATTGAGAGTCTCTAAGCCTTGTAACAGCATCATATTCATATAGACCTTGCTGAGCTTTAGTTGTGGACTTAATATGCCAAGTAATTATTTCAGCACCAATTGCATCTGCAACTTCGTGAGCAAGCATTGTTTTACCTGTTCCAGGCTCACCTTTTACAATAATGGGTCTTTCTAAGGTTATTGCTGCATTTACAGCAACTTTTAGATCTTCTGTTGCAATATAATTTTTAGTTCCTTCAAATTTCATTGTGACTCCTCAAAAAATTATCGAAAAGATATTATATTTCAGCTATTTATCAACTACAAAAAAGACATTGTTCATTTGACTTACATCTAAAAAAGCAATAAAAAACACCGAAATTAATACTTTCTTAAGGAGTTAATATGGCCACTAAGCTTCCAAAAAACTATAAACCTCTTAAATCTGAAAAATTTATGAATGCTAAGCAAAAACAGTATTTCAAGCAAAAGCTAGAGAATTGGAAGCAAGAAATATTTAAAGAAAGTAAAGAAACAGTCGAAAATTTACAGGATTCAATTGCACCCGCTGATATTTCTGATCGAGCCACCCAGGAATCTGAAAAAACTCTTGAATTAAGAACGAGAGATAGACAAAGGAAATTAATTGCAAAAATTGATGCCGCTCTTCATAGAATTGAAAATGGAACTTATGGATACTGTGAGGTAACTGGGGAACCAATCAATATTGCAAGACTTGATGCAAGACCGGTGACAACTCTAAGCATTGAAGCTCAAGAAATGCATGAAAGAGACGAAAAACTTCACTCTGACGATTAACTATTCATATCAATATTAAGATAATTAATTTATTATTGTATTTGAGAATCACTTGTTGATAAAACATGTAATTTTCCAGAACAAGAAAAGAACAAAACTTTAATTATTCAATAAAAACAATATGTTATTCTATATTGCAAAAAGGAACAAAATGAGTACATTAAGAACATTAATACTCAGTAATATATTGGAGATAAAAAATGACAAAAGCAAATTTGAAAGTAGTAGACGATAAGAAAATGGATAGTTCTGAAAAAGCTAAAGCATTAGATGTAGCAATGTCTCAAATTGAGCAAACTTATGGTAAGGGCTCTATTATGAAGTTGGGACAAAGAAGTGTTATGGATGTTGAGTCTATTTCTACAGGTTCTCTTTCCCTAGATGTTGCTCTTGGAATTGGAGGTCTGCCTAAGGGAAGAATAATTGAGATTTATGGACCTGAATCTTCTGGAAAAACAACTCTAGCACTTCATGTAATAGCTGAAGCTCAAAAAAATGGTGATAGCTGTGCATTTATAGATGCGGAGCACGCATTAGACCCAGCGTACGCAAAAAAGCTAGGCGTTAACATTGATGAATTGCTAATTTCACAACCTGATACAGGTGAACAAGCTTTAGAAATAACAGACTCACTAGTTAGATCAAAGGCCATTTCAGTTTTAGTCGTTGACTCAGTTGCAGCCCTAACTCCAAGAGCTGAAATTGAGGGAGAAATGGGAGACTCACACATGGGTCTACAAGCAAGACTTATGAGTCAGGCATTAAGAAAACTTACTGGATCAGTATCTAAATCAAACTGTATGGTTATATTTATCAATCAAATTAGAATGAAAATTGGTGTAATGTTTGGAAGCCCAGAAACCACTGCAGGTGGTAACGCACTAAAGTTTTATTCATCTTGCCGATTAGACATTAGAAGAATTGGCGCAATTAAAGATAAAGAAGAAATTATTGGTAATCAAACCAGAGTTAAGGTTGTAAAAAATAAAGTTTCACCTCCATTTAGAGTAGTGGAATTTGATATTATGTACGGACAAGGAATATCAAAACTTGGAGAGCTTATTGATATAGGGGTTAAATCTGGAATAATAAATAAATCTGGCGCATGGTTTTCATATAAAGGTGATAAAATAGGTCAGGGAAGAGAAAACTCCAAAATTTTCTTACAGGAAAATCCTCAAATTGCCTCTGAAATTGAGACTTTGATTAGATCAAAATCCGATGATTTATCTGAAGATTTAATGGAACAAGAAATTGAAGACATTCCTGAGGAGGATGAAAAAGAATAAATTCTAATACTCATTTAACGTTAATTCAAGAAGGCGCTTCGGCGCCTTTTTGCGTTTTAGTTCAGCTAATGCTATACAATGCATATGCAAATCAATGATATAAGATCAAGCTTCTTGGACTATTTTAAGTCGAATGAACATACCGTTGTTCATTCAAGTCCTCTTGTGCCCAACAATGATCCCACATTGATGTTTACGAACTCTGGAATGGTTCAATTTAAAAATGTATTCACTGGTCTTGAGAATAGGGAATACCAAAGAGCTACAACCTCACAAAAATGCTTAAGGGCAGGAGGAAAACATAATGATCTTGAAAACGTAGGCTATACTTTGAGGCATCATACATTTTTTGAAATGTTGGGCAATTTCTCTTTTGGAGACTACTTTAAAGACGAAGCTATTGAATATGCATGGAATTATATAACTGGCGAACTAGGTATCAATAAAGATAAGTTATACATAACAATTTATCATGATGATGAACAGGCATATTCTGCCTGGAAAAAAATCACTAGTTTTGGTGATGATAAAATTATCAGAATATCTACAAATGATAATTTCTGGTCAATGGGTGATACTGGGCCATGTGGTCCATGTTCTGAAATATTTTATGACCATGGAGAAAGCTATCATGGTAATCCTCCAAGTGAAGCTGATGAAACTCATGATCGATTTGTTGAAATATGGAATCTTGTTTTCATGCAATATGAACAAGTAGATAAAAATAATAGATTAAGTTTACCAAAGCCATCAATAGATACAGGAATGGGAATTGAACGAATTTCAGCTGTGATGCAAGGTACTAATGATAATTATGAAATTGATTTATTTAAAAAACTTATTGATCATTCAATTGAAATAACCAAAAAAAATAACAAAGAATTAATCTCAAGTCATCGAGTAATTGCTGATCATTTAAGATCATCATCATTTTTAATAGCTGATGGTGTTTTGCCATCTAATGAAGGCAGAGGGTATGTACTTAGAAGAATTATGCGTAGAGCTATGCGACATATTCAACTACTTGGTTACAACGATACCATGTTATCAGATTTATTTACTACTCTTTCAAACGAAATGTCATCAGCCTATCCCGAATTGCGAAGGGCTGAAAATTTAATTAGAGAAACATTAAGTTATGAAGAGATTAAATTTAAAGATTTATTGTTAAGAGGAATGAAACAACTTGAAGAAGAACTTAAGCCCCATCAAGATGGTCAGATTTTTCCTGGTTCAAAAGCTTTCAAACTATATGATACATACGGTTTTCCTTTAGATCTAACGCAAGATATTCTCAGGTCTAAAAATATTGAAGTAGATATCAAGGGATTTGACCAAAGTTTAGAAGATCAAAAAAGTCGGGCACGATCGAGTTGGACAGGCTCTGGAGATAAATCAACTGAAAAGATATGGTTTAATCTATCAAATAAACTTAATAAAACAGAATTTATTGGATATGAAAATAATGTTTCACAAGCAGAGGTCCTATCTATTATTAGTAATGGTGCTGAAGTTGATCAAATATCAAAAGATCAACAGGGCTGCATAATCCTAAATCAATCTGTTTTTTACGCAGAGTCAGGTGGTCAAATTGGTGATATTGGATACATCAGATGTGGAGAAAGCAATTTTAAGGTCACTGATACACAAAAAAAAGAAAATCTAATCATTCATGATGGAATAGTTTCTGATGGGGTATTTAAAATAGCTGACGTTGTAGAATTAGAAATAGATATAAACAGAAGATCGTCATGTAGATCATATCACTCTGCAACACATATTTTACACCAAGCTTTACGGGATACGCTTGGAGACCATGTTTCTCAAAAGGGATCTTTAGTCTCATATGACAGACTGCGCTTCGATTTCAGTCACCACAAAAGCTTATCTGAAGGTGAAATTAAAAACATAGAAGCAATTGTTAACAACATAATTAATTCAAACTTTAATGTTGAAACAAAATTAATGAAATCTGAAGACGCTATCAATTCGGGTGCTTTAGCATTATTTGGAGAGAAATACGATGATGAAGTAAGAGTTTTATCAATAGGTGATAACAATTCATCATCCTATAGTGTTGAGTTATGTGGAGGAACACATGTTGAAAAAACATCTGAGATAGGAAATTTCAAAATAATAAGTGAGTCATCAGCTGCATCAGGAATAAGAAGAATTGAGGCGTTAAGAGGAAATGATTTGATAATTTATAATGAAACAAGATCTAAGCAAATAAAGAGTGATTTAGAAAAGAAAAAAATAACAGAGGATACTAAAAAAAATAACTTAGAAAAAATCAAAAAACTTACTCAAAACATAGAAGAAAAAATAAAAAATGGTGAAACGTTAATTGTTGAAACGTGTAATAACTTGAAGGCAAAAGACTTAAGATCAATCGTTGATCAATGTAAATCTCAATTTTTAAAAAATGGAGTTATAATTGTTGGTGCAATAAATGAGGGTAAAATTAGTTTTTTAGTTGGTGTTACAAATGAGCTATCTAATAATTTATCTGCCAGTGACATTGCTTTATATGCAGCTAAAATTACTAATGGAAAAGGTGGCGGAGGTAGAAAAGATTTTGCTCAATCAGGCGGTACATATTCAGAAGAAATAAATATAAAAGAGAGTCTTCAGAAATTTCTAAAAGAAAATATCCCTAGTTAGGATAATGCAGATTGAAGGTTTGAGTTTATTTTTTCCAGAAAGTCTTGAGTATTAAGCCACTCTTGTTCTTTAGATATTAAAATTGCTAAATCTTTAGTCATGAATCCACTCTGAACAGTATCAACGCATACTTTTTCAATAGTTTCAGCAAAATTTATAAGTTTAATGTTATCGTCCATTTTTCCCCTATAGCTTAGACCCCTGGTCCATGCAAAAATAGATGCTATTGGATTTGTCGAAGTAGCTTTTCCTTCTTGATGAAGACGATAATGCCGAGTAACTGTGCCGTGTGCTGCCTCAGCTTCAATTGTTTTTCCATTTGGAGTCATTAAAACACTTGTCATAAGACCCAATGATCCAAAGCCTTGAGCAACTGTGTCAGATTGAACATCTCCATCATAATTTTTACACGCCCAAACGAAATCTCCATTCCATTTTAATGCTGATGCAACCATGTCATCAATAAGCCTGTGTTCATAATCGAGATTTAATTTTTTAAAATCAGACTCAAATTCATTTTCATATATTTCCTGAAACAAATCCTTAAATCTACCATCATACGCTTTTAGAATTGTATTTTTAGTAGATAGATATACTGGCCATTTTCTCATTAATGCATAATTCATACATGCACGAGCAAAGTCTCTTATTGACTCATCTGTATTGTACATAGCCATTGCAATTCCAGGTGAGTCAAAATTAAATACTTCATGTTCAATTGTATCTTGACTTGGGTCAGCCGGTGTCCATTTTATGGATAACTTCCCTTTCCCTGGTACTAAAAAATCTGTAGCACGATATTGGTCTCCAAACGCATGTCTTCCAATGACAATTGGATCTGTCCATCCTGGCACCAACTTAGGAACATTATTGCACACTATTGGTTCTCTAAATACAGTTCCACCTAATATATTTCTAATAGTTCCATTTGGTGATCTCCACATTTTTTTAAGGTTAAATTCTTTCACTCTATCTTCATCAGGTGTAATCGTTGCGCACTTAACACCCACTCCATATTTTTTAATTGCTTCAGCTGAGTCGACTGTTACTTGATCATCTGTTTTATCTCTATTTTCAATGCCCAAATCATAGTAATGAAGATCAATATTTAAATATGGTAAGATTAACTTATCTTTGATGAACTGCCATATAATGCGTGTCATTTCATCACCATCAATTTCAACTAGTGGAGTATTTACTTTAATCTTTGTCATCTAATTTATGTAATTCGTTAAATCATTTATATTATTAATGACTTTATAATCATCTTTTATATTTGAGTGTGTAAATTTGCAATCAATTGTTTTATTTATAATTGTATTTAGATCATCCCAATAATTATTTACATTATAGATTAATATATCTTTTGAATGAAGTTTTAACTGTCTCCAAGATAGTATTTCAAAAAACTCTTCTAGTGTACCTATACCGCCTGGTAGGATAAGAAATGCATCAGCTGCATTAAACATTTTATTTTTTCTTTCAGACATTGAGTCTACGATATGTATATCTGTTAGATCTTCATTGATTTTTTCTTTGTTAATCAAATGTGAAGTAATAACTCCCATTACTTCACCACCATTCTTAAGTGCTGCAT
>PYIJ01481849.1_pt1 | contig 11010 bp, 11 predicted proteins | sample 3578051 | NCBI WGS metagenome assembly PYIJ01 (sample SAMN08408021, study PRJNA431606) | Marine metagenome isolate SA_KN192-05_S13_5m, whole genome shotgun... | biome: marine; feature: oceanic pelagic zone; material: water; isolation source: surface water sample, 0.2-0.8 um fraction ... | reverse complement strand
GGAATAACTTTTGAAATGTTTTTAGATCGAGTAAATCATCATAATAGATGTCATATGCTCTATGATCCCAGTCATTTTATTTTGCAGTGCCTTAATTATATTGAACATATTGATATCTATCACGATAGAATAAAGATGTTTCATGTAAAAGATGCTGAGTTTAATCCCACTGGAAAACAGGGTGTGTATGGTGGTTATCAATCATGGATTAATCGTGCCGGAAGATTTCGTTCACTCGGAGACGGTCAAGTCGATTTCAAAAAGATCTTTTCTAAATTAGCTCAATACAATTTCGATGGGTGGGCTGTTTTAGAATGGGAATGCTGTCTTAAGCATCCTGAAGATGGCGCAAAAGAGGGTGCTAGATTTATTAAGGATCATATGATTCGTATGACAGAGAAAGCATTCGATGATTTTGCAGGCAGTGAAGGGGATATTGACAGTAATAAAGAAATATTAGGATTGAGTCGAGAGTAATCGAGATGGAGAAAATTAAACTGGGAATGGTCGGTGGTGGAGAGGGCGCTTTTATAGGTGAAGTCCATCGTATAGCTGCCAGAATGGATGAAAGATTTCACCTTTGTGCCGGAGCATTGTGTTCTGATCCAGAGCGCTCTCTAAAATCTGCACTCGATTTGGGCCTACCAGAAGACAGAAGTTATTCTGATTACAAAGAGATGGCTATTTCAGAAAGTCAACGCGATGACGGTATTAACTTCGTTTCAATCGTTACGCCTAATCACTTGCATCATCCCATAGCAAAAGCATTCTTGGAAGTTGGTATTAACGTCATTTGTGATAAACCGATGACAATGAACTCTGAAGAAGCACAAGAATTGATTGATATCTCGGAAAGTTCAGATCTTATTTTTGCAGTTACTTACAATTATTCTGGCTATCCATTGATTCGTGAGGCCAGAGAGATAATCAAAAAAGGCGAATTAGGATCCATAAGAATAATAAAAGTGGAATACATTCAAGATTGGCTGACAGAACCAATAGAGAAAACAGGACAAAAACAAGCATCCTGGCGAGTTGATCCAAAAAAATCAGGTATTGGAGGATCAATTGGAGACATAGGAACGCATGCATTTCATCTGGCACATTTTGTCACTCAGCAGTTGCCAAATAAGATCTCAGCAGATCTCTCATGCTTTGTCGAAGGAAGAGAGTTAGATGATAACGCACACATACTAATGAGATATGAGTCTGGAGCAAAGGGTATGATTTGGTCGAGTCAGGTCGCCCCAGGAAATGAAAATAACTTGAAAATACAGATATATGGCGAAAAAGGTGGATTAATTTGGCAACAAGAAAACCCCAATGAGTTAATTCTTAATCTTTTGAACCAGCCATCAAGAAGATTAACGAGAGGCAGCAGCTTTGTTGGAAACCAATCGGCCCGTTTAACAAGAATACCTGCAGGACATCCAGAAGGTTATTTAGAGGGATTTGCAAATATTTATCGCGAAGTCGCAGATGAATTTTCTGCAAAAATTTCTGGCAAACCCATATCAAAAGATATTTTATACCCTACTTCGAAAGAGGGTTTGTATGGAGTAAGTTTTATTGAGGCAGCGATTGAATCAAATTCAAAAGATTCTGTTTGGACTGATCTAAAACTCTAGCCTTTCTTAATAAATAAAGTGCCATAAAGAAATATCAGGATGAATGGCAATATACTGATTGTTTCTATTACCTCCTTGCTAGAGGCGCTATCAAGCAGCTGGCCCATAAGGGGCAGAACAAGAGAAACTGAGAACATCCCCAATCCACCCATCAATGATAATCCAAAAGCTCCACTCTCAGGTATATTCTCAGATACGTAAGCCAGTGTTGTTGGCCAAAAGAATGTGATACCGATAGCAAATATACCTGCAGAGATAAATACAAGCATGCCTGATGAAAGCGAGAGAAGCTGCAAGCCAATAAATGAAAAAATTGAGGAAAGCAGCAACATACCTGAAGTAGAAATCTTTTTGGATACCTCGCCGGCTAATGCTCTGCCAATTATCATTATTCCATTTATGAATGCCAGCACCAATAAAGCATTCACTCCTGTATCTCTTAATAAAGATTCAATCCTCTGGGTTGTCCCTAATTCAGTGGTTGCGGAAAGAAGCATGCAAAACGCTATGAATAGGTATAAAGGTGTAGCTATATTTTTTAGTGTATGTTTCTGGCTTATCCCTAATTTTGATAATTCAGTCTCGGGAAAATCTTGACCATAAAATAGGAAGCCATAACAAACCAGAGGAATAAATAATGATGCCACCATATATTGCCAATCTAACCCGAGAATATCCATTAATAACACTCCGGTAAAAGCACCGGTAACAATACCAACTGGCCACCACATATGGAAACGATTTAACATTTTGGTTTTTTGCTCAGGATACATGGATGCCACCATTGGATTGCATACAGCTTCTACCATGCCATTACCAAATCCCATTAAAACAGTCGCCAAAAACAAAGATGAAAAATCATAAGCAAACAAAGTTAGAAAAATCCCAATGGCATGTAATATGAAAGCCGCCCACATGCCTTTTTTTAATCCGATGTAATCTACAAGTGGACCTCCAAGTATCATTGCTAGCGTAAAACCCCAAAAAGCCGGCATAAAAGCATAGCCTATCTGCTCAAGAGTTAATCCAATTCCAACTGGCCCGAAAACGGTCTCTAGTCTAGCTCTGATTGCAAAAGTCATAGCGGTTAGCAATAGAGATATGCAACTGGCCATAAATAGTCTTGGTTGATTGTTTGCTTGCATTATAATTTTTAATCCGTTTTTTAAATATTTACATTCTATTAATATAATAATTAACAATTATTTGCCAGATCCAATTTCGTTAGATAGAGTCAAGTTTGGCGATTACGCATTTTCTTATGGGGGATAAATGAAATACAGTCGACGGCAAATAATCAGCACCTCACTCCTTTCTGTTCTTGCTTCTTCGATGATAAAAGCTGAAGAGGAAAGAACAACCAGATATGAAAATATCCCAGCATATTTTGCGTGCAATATGGAGTCGTGGTGGACAAACTTAACTTTCATGGATAGGTTTAGAGCTGCTGCGAATGCAGGCTTTAGTGCGGTCGAATTTTGGGACTATCAAGATCAAAAGAGAGATGTCAATGAAATCGCAAAATTGTGCAATGATCTCAACCTTAGCATTATTCAGTTTACTGCATGGCAGGGTCCGAGTTTAGCTTTAACAGACAATCACAAGAAATTTAAAGAAGCCATTATTCGGGCCATTGATACAGCGATTACTCTCGGTGCACCCATGTTCACTGTAGTTGGACATCAAACCATAGAAAAATACTCACAAAAAAAGAGTGTAAAAAACTATATGGACGCACTTGCCAGCGTGAGAGGCATTTTAGAGGAATCAGGAAAAATAATGATTATTGAACCTTTCAATCCTGTTGATCATGAGGGGCATTTTTTAAATGGCTCAAAGGATGCAGTTTCTATTTGCCGTAGAATCAATTCGCCAAATATCAAAATTAATTGGGACTTGTATCACATGCAACTTACAGAAGGTAACTTGATAGACGAGTTAAAATCGGGATTTGATCAGGTAGGTTATATACAAATTGCAGATGTACCAGGAAGAAATCAACCAGGTACAGGTGAGTTAAACTATAATTTTATTTTTAAGGAAATAGAAAAATTAAAATATGATGGCCATATCGGTTTAGAATGTTGGCCGAAAGGAAAAGATCCAGAAGAAGCAATACATGATTTGCTTGCTTCGGTTGATGGATAGATTGTAAGCATATGAAAATATCAAGAAGAGAAGCTCTAAAAAATACTGCACTGATATTAGGTGTCAGCCTTCCTCTCTCTCATCTTAAGAGCGCAATGAGTGTTTTTGATATTGATGAGATCGATTACAAAGCAAGCTTTTTCGCAAGGAAAGATTACATCCTGCTCACAAGGATTGCAGATTTAATCATACCAAGAACCGATACTGCGGGTGCTGCAGATATTGGAGTTCATAGATTTATCGATACGATGTTGAGCGAATGGGCTTCAGTAAAAACTCAGGAAAAATATCGCAGTGGACTGAATTCAATTGATAAGCTTGCCATAGATAGTCATCGCAAATCATTTATAGATTGTTCAGCCGAAGAGCAAACCAAAATACTGACTGGTTTGGATGATCATCCAGAAAAGAATGCCCAGTCTAATTTTTTCTCGGAGTTAAAATGGTTTGTGATATCTGGTTACTATACTTCCGAGTATGGAGGTTCGGTTGAATTGAGATATGACCCAATGCCCGGTCAATATCGTGGCTGCACGACATTGAATGAAGATGATCGAGTATGGTCAACGTGAAAAACATAAATTCAAATTCTAATGACTTCGATGCCATTGTAGTTGGTTCAGGTATATCGGGAGGATGGGCTGCAAAAGAGCTTTGTGAAAAAGGTTTAAAAGTTGCCCTCATTGAGAGAGGAAAGAATACAATTCATGGGAAAGATTATCTAGGTGAAGGTAAAGCGCCATGGGATTTACCTTATCATGGCAAAATTCCCGAAGACACGCTCAATAATGAATATTTTATTCAACAGCAAAATTATGCATTAAACCAATCTACTAAACATTTTTTTGTTAGTGACAAGGAAAATCCATATAAAACAGAAAAAGATAAGCCATTTTCATGGATTAGGGGCTATCAATTAGGTGGCAGATCTTTGCTCTGGTATAGACAAAGTTACAGATGGTGTGAAATGGACTTTGCAGCAAATAAGATCGATGGGAATGGAGTAGATTGGCCAATCAGGTATAAAGATATTGCACCCTGGTATGATTATGTTGAGACCTTTGCAGGAATCAGCGGTTCAAAAGAAGGTTTACCACAATTACCAGACGGTAAATTCCTTCCCCCAATGGAAATGAATTGTGTTGAGTTAGAGGTAAAGAAAAACATAGAAAATAAATTTCCTGGAAGAAAGATGATTATTGGCCGATGTGCTCATCTCACAAAACCTACCAAAGAGCACATGGAGCTGGGTAGAGGGCAGTGCCAAAGTAGAGATGAATGTGAGAGAGGCTGTTCGTTTGGTGCTTACTTCAGTTCACTGTCAGCAACATTACCCGCGGCAAGACGGACCAATAACTTGACTATTTTTACAGACTCCATTGCTCACAGTGTTGAATATGACAAGGAGAATAAGAGGGCTAGTGGAATTAATGTAGTGAATTCTATAACAAATGAATTTTCTAGATTAAATGCCCGAATAATTTTTCTTTGTGCATCAACATTGGGCACAACTCAAATAATGTTAAATTCAAAATCTGAAAGTTTTCCCAATGGAATTGCAAACTCAAGTGGAGTTCTCGGTCATTATCTTATGGATCATATATTTGAGAGTGGGGCGAATGGAGTCTATCCTGGTTTTCAGGATAAATACTTTAGAGGAAGAAGGCCAAACGGTATATACATACCGAGATATCACAATATTGATAAAAAAGACGATAGGTTTTTAAGAGGTTTCGGTTTTCAAGGGGGCGGAAAGCGACCTGGATGGAAGAGAGGAAGAGCTATAAAAGGATTGGGTGTTGATTTGAAAGAGCAATTAAAAAGACCAGGTCCTTGGACATTCAGTTTGGGTGGTTTTGGAGAGATGCTGCCAGATAAGAGGAATAAAGTTTGGCTTGATCAGAAGCAAAAAGACAAATGGGGTATTCCTATTTTAAATATAGAATGTGTACTGAGAGAAAATGAATTAAAAATGTTAAAAGTAATGGCAGAGGATGCCAAAGAGATGTTAGAGGCATCTGGTATGGTTGACGTGACGACTTATAATAATTCAGCACCACCCGGACTTGCTATTCACGAGATGGGTACGGCAAGAATGGGGCGTGATCCCAATACATCCGTTTTGAATAAACACAATCAATGTCACGATGTTCAAAATTTATTTATAACTGATGGTTCATGCATGACATCCAGTGCATGCCAGAATCCATCGCTAACCTATATGGCATTGACTGCTCGTGCAGCCGACACAGCAGTAGAAATGCTTCAAGAAGGGAGAATATAATATGATCAAGTCAAAAAATATTGATCGAAGAAAATTCCTAAAGAATTCACTTTTGTGTGGTACTTTTTCGATGGTCAGTCCCTATAATTCACTGAATGCAAAAAATCTTATGGATAATAATTTAGCAAATATTGGTATACAACTTTATACCGTCAGAGATTTGATGAAAAAAAATGTACCATTGACTCTTCAGCGAATCGCAGAGATTGGCTATAAGGAAGTTGAATTTGCTGGATATTTCGGAAAAACAAATAAAGAGATTAAAGCAATTCTCTCTGATAATGGCTTGAAGTCACCATCCACACATATCGAGATGGACGCAATTTACAATAATCCCAATAAAGCCATCGATACAGCATTGGAAGTCGGTCACGAGCACATTGTTATGGCATGGCTGGCTGAATCAGAGAGACAAAACATCGATCAGTATCGCGAGTACGTTGATTTGTATAATTCATTTGGTGAAAAATGCAATCAAAATGGACTGAAATTTGCATATCATAATCACGATTTTGAGTTTAATATTTTAAATGGTGAAGTTCCCATGGACCTTCTGCTTAACAAAACAGATCCGAATTATGTGTCATTTGAGCTTGATATGTACTGGGTGCACAAGGCAAACAAAGATCCAAAGTCATACATAAATAAATATCCCGGTCGTTTTCCACTCTGGCATATAAAAGACATGGCATCAAACACCATGATGGCTGATGTGGGTGATGGGATAATTGATTTTTCTGAAATCTTTGGCTTAAATAAAATTTCTGGGCTCAAGCATTATTTTGTAGAAAGAGATGATCCTTCAGACTCAATGCTATCAGCAGAAAGAAGCTTCAAAGCAATGTTAAAACTCGACTTTTAGACTATTTTCAAGAGCAATGAAAAAATCAGACATCCTTGTCGTTGGAGCAGGAATTAATGGTCTAGTTGCAGCCAACTATCTTAAAAAATCTGGTGTCAATGTAACATTAATAGATCAAAGCGAGAGAGTTGGTGGTGCCTGCATATCTGAAGTCGCTCAAATTAATGGAGAGAATTTTCATTATGCATTAGGGGCGTCAGTATTAGGGCTAATGCAAGATTTTATTTTTGAAGAAACAGGCCTCTCTTCTGTTCTGGATACTTTTGTTCCTTCGCATCCTAAGCTGGTTCATTTTCCCGGTGATGCACAAGCTACCATGATATATCGCGATGCGGCAGAATTGGATTTAGAGTTAGCAAAAAAATGGGGCGAAAGGGGAGATGTCCGAGCATTTCGTGAAGACGAAAATAAAGTAATCCAGTATCTGCAAAAAGGTTACAGGGATGCGAGACCTCCTTCTTTATCGAGTGCAAAAGAAATATTGGGTGATGAGTTAACAAAACTCTGGATTACTGGATCTGCAAGAGAGTTGTTAAATCATTATCTAACAAGTGAAAAATCAAAAATGTATATGGCGATGACCATCTCTGAGAGCGGTCCTGTCTCATTAGATGAGCCATATTCTGCATTCACTCTCCCGGTGATGGATTCAGGATCTGTATTTGATGGGTATTATGGATTTGTTAAGGGCGGAATCTGGAAGCTAACGGAAAAACTAGGTGAAATTAATCGCACGCAAGGTGTTGTTATTCAAACATCGAGTAAGTTATTGGAAGTCGATCTAGAAAAAAATCATGCGATCTTTATTTCACCAGAGGGTGAAAAAAAACATAAATACGATGTCATTATTTTTGCAACAGACCCAAAAACGGCACTAGGCATGATAAGCGATCAGAAATTGCACACTGAAAAAAAGTATATTGGTAGCAGCGGTAAGCTTAATGTTGTTTTTAAAAACCCAATTCAATGGAAAGATGCAACAAATCTTCCTGACACTGATGCTGCCTTTAGATTTCTATTTTCCGTAAATTCTATAGAAAGTTTTGAAAAATCAACTTTAAGTGTTCTTGATCAAAATAAGAATTACGATCCTGGTTACATGCAAATATATTGTGAGGGAGGTGCAATGAGAATGATGAATTGCAACGAACCTTATGACCGAATTGCTGTATTTATGAAGAATTTTTCTTTAAACAGCAGTGGAGCTGACCTCCAATCAGTCAAGGAAGATGCACTTAAAAAATTGTTTGAATATATCAATAATCCAGAGGATTGCATCTGGACAAGACTGCTTACCCCTAGAGATCTTAAAGATATCTTCCATTTTCCTGGAGGTAATATTGATCATACAGTTCTCACAGGCGGACAAACATTTTCTGATCGAAATTTTTCCAGCGATCCTGAAAATCATTTTTATAGGCTGCTTGATAACGAAAATGCTTTTATTTGTGGTGCGGGAACATATCCATGTGGATCGATAGCTGGAACGCCTGGATACATGTGCAGTCAGGAAGTAATTAAATACATCAATTTATAACTAGTTTGACCTTTTGTAATTTGATAGCTGTAAGTCTTCTTATTTTGTTTGCATCTAAGCTTATGATAGTTTAATTATTAATGATTGGTTTAGGAGGGCATTAAGTGAATCATAACTATTTACTTTTCTTTTTCTCACTTTGTTTTGGGTTACCATCAATTAACCTTGCTCAGAATTTCTCCGATGTAAAAATGATCATTCATCCGGTGAGTAAGAATGTTTCGTATATTGAAGGAAGAGGTGGGAATATTGGTGTAATTCATGGTGAAGATGGGGTTTTGCTCATTGATGATCAGTATGCTCCTCTTACAGAGAAAATTATTGATGCAATCGGCACACTTTCATCTAGGCCAATAAAATTCATAATCAATACTCATATGCATCCTGATCATACTGGCGGAAATGAAAATTTTGGTAGGCGTGGTGCACTCATTGTTGGCCATGAAAATGTAAGATCTCAAATGAGAGTTGCTGGATATGATCAAACTCCTCCTTTTGTCACTTTCAGCAAAGACATAAATTTTCATATAAACGATGAAAATGTCCATGTTTTTAAAGTACCCAATTCACATACTAATAATGATTCTTTTATAAAATTTTCTAATGCAAATGTTATACATACTGGAGACGTTTTCAGGTCTGAAAGTTATCCTTATATCGATACAAATAATGGAGGCAGTTTTCTTGGAACTATCAAAGTTTATGAGTTACTCATCGAGCTATGCGATAAAAATACAAAAATAATTCCCGGTCATGGTAAACAAACAAATGTTGAGACAGTCAAACTGGCAATCACAATGCTTAATGAGATTAAATCTAGGATAACGTCGATGATCGACGAGGGAAAAAATTTAGATGAGATTTTGAGTTCTGATGTCACTGATGATTACGATAATCGATGGGATAGTGGACGACGCATTGGTGGCCCAAAAGGCATGCTTACTGCGGCATATAATGAGTTAGTTAAGTAGTAGCTTTTTAAGCTGCAACTGGTTCTTCCTTTTTCGCTACTTTACTTGCCCAAAATTTGTCTAACACCATATACCAGACACCATTAATAAGTGGTTCAACTATTGCATCAGTGATTGCCGCTTGAAATGATGATCCAGTAAAGTACATTACACAAGCCGCTGCAATAATAAAGTGACCAATAGTGTAGATGATCGTTCTAACAATAGTGCCTTTGTTTTCTCTATATACCCTTACTACTAAAGACATAGATATTCCCTCTCTGAATTGCTTATATATATATTCAATCATATGGGATTCATTTAAATAAACAACCCTCATTTGGCTTAATTTTAGGTGCAATTAAATAGTTTTGTTCTATACGAAGAATATCTCTAAGTACAGGATGAAATTATCCATTTAAAGCCAATAAAATCAGATATTTAGTTACAATGTTATACTGTTACATTATTATTTTTGTAAATTTTTTTAATTATAAAATATCCAGCAATCTATAAAATAATCCTTATTTCCAGGTTTTTTAAGCGCAATATCAATGAAAAAGCGGAAAAACCAGCCTTTTTAAGTGTCTGTTGAGCTTTTATGTTAATATACGAACAAATATCACACTCGAGGTCACGAAATGAACGATAAATGCGAATGTTGCAAATGTTGTAAATGTAATTGCTGTTAAAGACATTAAGTGAGCAAGGCAAAGAAAATAAAATGAAGAAATTCATAGTCATTATCTTTTTTGTAGTTTCAGCAACCGCATTTGCACAAAACTACATGCATTATTGGGAAAAAGTGAAAGAGTATCCATATCAACGTGAAACTATCTGTGAATGGCATTGCACTGGTGGTGATACACATAATAAGCATTCTGAAATAACAAGCGGTTATGGTTGGTGCTCACATCCTTCTCTCAGGTGATCAAGGAGCACATCACCTTATAGTTTTTTTTGATAATTTACAGGAAATGGATTTCAGTAAGGCTGCTTACATCATTGTAATTTTTAAGAATCATTTATTTTGATGACTGCTTATACTGAGCATTACTGAATTAAATGTGATTTTAATCCAGGGATCAAGATCTTTTATGTCCTTCCTTTTTCCTAACTTAGACCCTATACCAGTTACTAGCATTAAAATATAATCTGCCAAGAAGTCATCTGAAGCTTCGTCTATATAGCCATTAGATTTCAAGAAAAAATCTAGACTATTCTTAATTTTATTTTTTTGTACTGAATACTCAGTATTGATAGTAAACGGGTTATCGTAAAGAGCAGAGTCAGTTATCAAAAAATATTCTATCACCTTAAATAATTGCTCTTGACTAGTGTGATTTTCTCCAAAAAGTAAGCTTTCTATATTTGCGATCATTTCATCTACAGCGATTCTCTCAAGCTCTATCAAAATGGACTGTTTGTTGGGGAAATACTGATAGAGCGATCCTATGCTTATACCTGCAGCTTCTGCAACCTTGTTGGTAGTGAATTTTTCGAATGACACCTCTTCAATAACGCGAGTAGATGCTTTCAGGATGTTATCAAACATCAATTTTGATCTTAATTGTTTGGGCTTTTTTCTTAAATATTCTGTG
>PYIJ01100130.1_pt1 | contig 11010 bp, 10 predicted proteins | sample 3578051 | NCBI WGS metagenome assembly PYIJ01 (sample SAMN08408021, study PRJNA431606) | Marine metagenome isolate SA_KN192-05_S13_5m, whole genome shotgun... | biome: marine; feature: oceanic pelagic zone; material: water; isolation source: surface water sample, 0.2-0.8 um fraction ... | reverse complement strand
GCAACTGCTTTGTCGGTGTGAATGGGATTCCAAATATGTGCGCACTCGCTGTAGCTGTGAGCCAGCCCGCCATCAACTGTGATCGTGACGGTTTTTGCTAATTCAAATGCGGTGGCTTGGGCAGGCAGCGTCGGCGTCATCATGGCAAGTGAGTTGCCGCTGCGCGTGACCTCAACCCCCCGATAAATGCTGGTTTGGTAGGTTTGGCAAACTAACTCATCTTGCTCATCCCAAGTATCCAAGCGCATCACCGAGGCGGCACCGGGCCGTATGCTCTGAATATCCACAACTGTGGCTTTAGTGTGCAGTGTCTCGCCAGCGCTTATGGGTCTGTAGATATGCAGATCGTGGGCGGCGTGTACGCCCATGGCGGATTCGGTGTCGGTGAGACTATGGCTACCGGCCAGCTGACGGGTCTCGAGTATGGAAGGCCACTCGAGGCAGACGGGAAACACTGGGTGTCCGGCAATCGCTTTGGTGGTGTCCATATAGCGCGTATTCAGATCGCCGAGGCTGGCGGCATAGGCCATCAGCCAGCGCGCATCAACTTGATGCTCCACTGTCTGGGTTTGCTCACCAATGATGTCGGTGCTTAACGGCATGAGGCTGCTCCAGCGTTTCTACGCAAAAGTGTACCGCGATGTGTGACCGGTTTTGCACCGGCAAAATCGACCGAGTTGTGGTTAAGATACAGCTGAAGTTTATTGGGGAGTTCTAATGCGCGTAAGGCAGATGGCCGCGCCCTTGGGGGCGGTAGTGGAAGATTTGGATGTGCGCACCATCGATGCAGAAACGGCAAAAGAGTTGAACCAACTCTTTTGTGAGCATCACGTGCTGGTTTTTCCTCAGCAAGTGCTAACGCCTAACGATCAAATTGCCTTTGCCGAGCATTGGGGCGAACTCATACCGTTTCCCTATGGCAGCCTGCCTGGCTACCCCAACATTATTGAGCTGCGAAACCGCGGTAAGTCGCGGGATGTAAATCAGCATTGGCACTCGGACATGACCTACGACCCGGCACCGCCTAAGCTCACCATGCTTTACGCGCTGGAAGCCCCAGCCATTGGCGGTGAAACGGCCTTTGCCAATCAAGTTTTGGCCTATAAAGAACTCAGTGTTGGCATGAAAGCTCTGGTGGATTCGTTGATTGCGAAGCATTCGGCGAGAGACCTTGCGCGGCTGTATGGGCAAGACCCTGATCAGGCGTCTGAAGCCGATCACCCCGTAGTGCGCACCCACGATGAGAGCGGTGAACGGGCGCTCTACGTGTGCCGTGCCTTTACCCGGCAGTTTCGCGACTGGTCGCGACAAGAGAGCAAAGTGCTGCTCGATTATCTTTATGAGCACTGTGTGCGCCCGGAATATCAAGCGCGTCATCAATGGCAAGCTGGGGATTTAGTGATGTGGGATAACCGATGCCTACTCCATTACGCGGTACACGACCACGGCGATAATCACCGTCTAATCCATCGCCTTCAGGTTCGCGGGGTAGCACCGGTATGAGCATTGACTATGCCGACGCACTCAGCCGTCACACAGAGGCAGTGCTATCGGATGAGCGGGCTTTTGCCGACATGTGGCTGCAACAAGTCGCCCCGCTTTCCTCGCGAGTAGCTCAGGCGGTGCAAGGGGGGTTGCTGGCAGATCGGCTGGCTTGGGTGTTTGTGGCAGGCTATCAGTGCGCCTTACGACACACGTTTGCGCAGCTGCCTGCTGACAGCATGGCCGCATTCGCCGTATCTGAAGACCGCAAAGGCGACCCTCCGCTGCCCGGTGTTACGTCCAAGATTGTGGACGGAGAAACCAAGGTCAGCGGCTATAAAACTTGGGTTGCCTGCTGTGCAACGCTATCGCATCTTGTTATCAAGTCTGATCGTGGGGAAAAGGCTAACTACCATTGCCTAGAGCGCAGCAGTCATGGACTGACGCTTGCGCCCAAGTATGGAGCGTTTCTGGCGGAGATGAGCCAAGGCGTGGCACAGCTGAATCAGGTCGCCGTCGCGACACCCTTAGACGCCAGTCAGGTCAGCTACTTTGGTCTTCGAGAGACGCTGTATATTTATATGGCGTTTTGCGCATGGGCAGGCAAGTTTTCCGAGAGCGCAGAAATTTGTGAAGCGTTGATCCATCGACTGGCTCGGCTTGTTGAGCAACCTCCCAAAGATGAAGCGGGGCTTGTCGAGCTCAAGTTGGTAGATCAAGCGGTGCAGACGCTACGCGAGTCGATTCCCACCGCTGCGGCGGCCAATTACGAACAAGATCAGCGCCTCATTGCCATGTATTCGTCGGGCATTCAAAAACGCGAACTACAGTAGCCTCTCAGGAAACGACCGAGCCACCATCGCAAGTAATCACATCGCCGACAGTAAAGCCGCAGGCACGAGAGCTGAGGAATATGGCCAGACCGGCAATATCTTCCGGGCTGCCGACGCGGCCTCTAGGGTTACTTTTGCCCACTGCGTCCCAGTCGGTGTTCTCGGTATCACCGCCCGCGCCGACGCCTGCGCTGAGCATGTAAGTGGGGAAGGGTCCTGGCGCGATACCATTGACGATAATGTTGCGCTTAATCAGGTGTGCCGCCAGCACGCGGGTGAGGTGGTGTACGGCGGCCTTTGAGGGGCCATAAGAAAAATTGTCGAAGATCGGTGTTTTTATTCCGTCTATAGAGCCTACGTTAATGACATGTGAGGGGGCGTCATGCGCGGCATTTTGCTCCAACAGCGGCAGCAGCTTCTGGGTCAAGAAAAAGACACCCTTCACATTAGTGTCCATGACTTTGTCCCAGCCCACTTCAGGGAATTCTTCTAGCGGTGCGCCCCAAGCAACGCCGGCATTATTTACCAGAATATCAACGTGAGATTCTTTGCTGGATAGCTCGCTGACAAATCCTTCGATGCCTTCTAGGGTTGCCATGTCGGCTGGGATCGAGATGCATTCTCCGCCCCAAGTTTCGGCTAATCGCTGGGCGGTTGCATCGCAAACCGCTGCTTTGCGCGAGGTGATGTAGACCTTGGCGCCGTTGGCCAGATAGCCCGCGGCAATCATTTCGCCGATCCCTCGCGAGCCGCCGGTGACCACGACAACTTTGCCATCGACTGAGAATAAATTTTTCATTATGCGATTCCTTGAACAAGTGTTTTTGATTGCTTATCGAACTGTTCTCGATGTTCGGGTGTTACGTCGGTTCGCCAACGATTTTTATCATTTCATCGCGGCTGGCGCTGCGCTGAATGCGCGCGGCGGCATTCCTTTTGCGACCGCGCAGCATATAGCGGAACACGGTATTTCTGATGCGCTTGTCTTTCAAAAAGCTGCCGGGTTTTTCGACCAGATTTACGGTCCGCATGATGCCCCGGTGTACGTGCAGCTGGTACTTGGCCGCCGCTAACAAGGCGTCGCCAAAGGCTAGACCAAACCAATGTTTGATGGATTTAGCTCTATCTAAGCTGCGCCCCTCGCGAGCAGCAGCGGCCTTCTTAATGCCGTTTTTGTCTTCACTGAGACTGGCGTTAAAGATGGGTTTGATTTCTTCTTCGGTTTTGGCTTTGAAAGCCAGTGCCCGTTGCCATGGATCTGTCTCACTGCTGAGTACTTCGCTGAGTAAGTGGGCGTGTAGGGTGCCCGTGCTGCAGCCGCGGCCATAGAGCGGATTGGTGCGAGCTGCGGCGTCGCCAACGGCGAAGTAGTTCAACAATTTGGGACTTTCATCGCTTGGAATGTAGTCCCGCCAGACCGCGTGGATCTCGCCGATGCCAAACGGCGCCGTGGTGGGTGTAGCGGCCGCGGGGTTTATCCACGGCACGAGACCCGGAATATGCATGCAAATCTGATTGAACTTGTCGCCGTCTTTCACCGCTTCGCGTAGTTCCGTTTCGTCATTAGGCAGACACACGATGATGGCGAAATGACCGTTGTCACCCGGGAAAACCCCGTATTTCAAATAGCCCAGATCACCTGCAGATGGGTTCTCGCTGTCGCGCTTCGGCTCGGTAACGCCCTCGTTCAAGGCGTAGTGTCGGGTGTAATAGACAATCTCTGCATCGTCGCGCTGCTCGATAATGTCCGCACCCTTGTGCTGCAGCCATTGATAGAATTTATCTGCTCTGCCGGATGCGTTGACGATGACGTCTGCACTGTGGGTCGACTTCGCGTTTTGGTTGTGCCGGTCGGTCAACTCCAAGCCTGTGACGGTGAGAGTTGGTTCGCCTTGCACAGACTGGCCTTCCTCGACGAGGACATCGGTAACATAGGTCTGGCTTTGAATACGCAAGTTGGATTCGCGGGCAACGTAGTGGCGCAGCACAGTTTCAATCGTTGCTCGCCGACATAGCAGCATCCATAGTTTTTCATCGCCGGCCTCTGGCTGATATTGGTCTCTCAGATGATCGGGCACCATGTCTTCAAAAGTCAGTTTGCGCGCGCCAGCTGCCAGCAACTCGTCCAGCAGGTCCGGATACTTCTCGCCCAGCACGCTGCACATCAAGCCAAGGAATGCATGGGGGTGGCGAAACTGTGCAGCTCCGCGGCGCTGCCAAGAGAAAAAGGCCTCTTCCGCATTGCCTTCTGGTGGTGGCACGTCGCGCTCAAACAGCGTGACGTCAAAACCTTTGCGCGCGAGCGAAAGGCCAGTAAAGAGGCCACAGATGCCGGCGCCCACAACAGCGATGGACTGATTCATGATTTTGCTCTTATTTTTTTAACCGACGAACGTTAGCAAAGCCTGTGGCTTTGAGGAAATGGGAGGGGCGCTTGAGGTGTCGGATTTCTGTTATAAAAGCGGTCTGAGATTTAAGCACTAAGGATGAGGGAGAGGGATGTTAGAAGCGGTTCAATTGGGTAAAAGTGGTCTTCGCGTGTCTGAGCTTTGCCTCGGCACCATGAACTTTGGTATTCCCGGTCGTGGGCACCAAGGCGACTGGACGCTGACGCTGGATGAGGCGAAACCCATCGTTAAAGCAGCCATAGACCATGGTCTTTTTTACTTTGACTGCGCCGATATCTATGGTCTCGGGGCCTCTGAAGAAGTTGTCGGGGCGCTGCTAAAGGAGCTGTTGCCTCGCGATGAGTACGTGCTGGCGACGAAAATCGCCATGCCCATGGGCCGCGGCGCCAACCAAGGAGGGCTGTCACGCAAGCATGTTCGTGAGGGTATCGACGCGTGCTTGCAGCGCACAGGCCACGACTATATTGATCACTTGGTCATTCACCGCCACCCACACGGTATTCCGGGTTCTGCGCAAACGCCCATCGAAGAAACTTTAGAAGCGCTTCACGATGCTGTGAAAGCTGGCAAGGTGCTTTATCTCGGCGGCTCTTCTATGTTTGCTTGGCAGTTTACCGAGCTGCAGCTCACGGCGAAGATGCACAACTGGACGCCATTTGTGTCGATGCAGAATCACCATAACTTGGTATACCGAGAGGAAGAGCGCGAAATGAATCCATACTGTGCCAGCACTGGCGTGGCGCTTACACCTTGGTCACCGCTGGCGCGTGGCATTTTAGCGGGGTCCTACCAGGGTGGGTTTGGCGGCGGCAGCACCAATCGATCACAAGGACAAGATCGCAAGCGTACGGAAAGTCTTTATCACGGCGATCATGTATTCCCAATCGCTGAGCGCGTGATCGAGACCGCGACCAAGTATGAGTGCTCGCCTGCGCAAATTGCCGTTGCCTGGCTTATGAGCAAGCCTGAAGTGACGTCGCCCATTGTTGGCGTATCCAAGGTTAGCCAGTTGGATGATCTGGTGGCGGCAGCGGCCATTGAACTCGCTAGCGAAGACGTGGCCTATTTGGAAGAACTCTATCGGCCTGTGGAAAATTTATTGTCCATTGGCTCCAGCTAAGTGTAATTACAAGACGAAATGGGGGCAGGTATGCAGATTGAGCCTATACAAATGACCCAGACGACGGCTTTTGGCGCGACGGTTTCAGGGGTGGATTTGAATCGCCTGAGGGATGATGAGTGGGCTGTTATCGAGGCGGCTTGGTATGAGCATGCAGTGCTGGTGTTTCCGAATCAGCATGTGGAAGAGCCAGCCCATGTCGCGCTGGGGGAGCGTATCGGTGACCTCGAAGAGTTTGTTGCGGATCGTAAGTCAGTGCCGATCAGTAATCGCAAGGTAGACGGTAGCGCGGTTGATCCAAATAGTGATCACTTTCAGATTTTGAAAGGCAATGAAGGCTGGCATACCGACAGCACTTATATGCCACTATCTTCCCGGGCCTCGATTTTGGCTGCTCAGGTGGTGCCAGCAGAGGGTGGCCAAACCGAGTGGGCCGATATGCGCGCGGCCTATGACGTCCTCGATGATGAAACTCGCGAGCAAATCGCTGACCTAGCTGCCTATCATTCGTTGTTCTACAGTCAGGCCAAGGTCGGGCACAAACCCGCCGTGGGGGCTTCCTATGGCTTGAGCGACCAAGACATCCCATTGCGACCACTGGTCAAAGTGCACCCGATAACCCAGCGTCCTGCCCTGTTTATTGGACGCCATGCTCATGGCATTCCGGGGCTATCGGAGGCTGAGTCTGAGGCACTGCTTGAGCGCCTAACGACTTTCGCCTGTCAGTCGCCTAGGGTATTTGCCCACACATGGGAACCTGGCGATGTTGTGATGTGGGACAACCGCTGTGTGCTGCATCGCGCTCGACCTTACGACTATGCCAAGCCACGTGTCATGCGGCATGTCCGAGTTGCTGGAGATCCCGTGACAGAGGCGGGCATCACGGCTTAAGCGTTGGAAGAGTTGGCTTTTATCGCCGAGTACCAAGACACGCAGTAGGGCACGCAGAAGGTCAACAGCACTTTTAGCCAGTTGCCCGGGGTCATCGCATTCGCAAGCAGTGCGTCGCCGTGATTGATGGCAGCGAGTATGCAGCCGACGAAGACTGCGACCTTGAATGCGCGTAAGTGGATATCACGCTGAAACAGCGACGACGGTGGCACCGAGCTTCCCTGTTTCCGGGGGTGTTCAGTTTAAAGTCGCGAGTGCAAATAGCCCGGCGACAGAACCTACGATGCCGGCTTGTTGAAAGGTTTTAGCCGAAAGCTGGCCAAGGGTTTCGGCAGGATCTGAGCCACCGAGAGTTTTACGCAAAATGCCTGTTTCAATGAAGGTGGCATACAAAATAAAGCCGAAAACCGAACTCACTAGGGCGATTCTGCCAATGCTGTCGAAGGGCAATGCCAAGACTAAAATGGCCAGTAACCCCCAATGAAATACCCAGCCACCAAAGCTCATCCAGTGGAACTGACGCTGAGTATTGGCGGACATATCAAAGTTGAAGCGAAACAGCGAGGTGCCCTTAGATTTAACACGTGGCGCGCTGGCGCCGGAAATTTTTGCGCCAGTGTAATGGCCCCATTCGTGAAACAGCGCGCCAAGAATGTAGCCGACGAAGATCGCGTCGAGAACGCTAACAGCAAGCGCAAAGCCTAATCCGGAAACCAGATACCAAGTGTCCGCAGCGGCCCACAGGGATAGCGCAGCGAGCGCAATAGCGGTGTCTCGAGCCAACAGTGAGGACAAAGACGGCTCAGGTTTGGTGGTTTGCTCGCTCACGCGCTCTGCCTCGTGTAGTTCAAATAAAAACGATCAAAGATGTTAGCGGAAGACGCATGCGTTGAATATGTCTTAACCGAGCAACCGCGGTCGACCTAGTCTGCGGTCAGTTCCAGTACGGCACGACCAATACCCAGTGAGAAGTCTCCAGCAAAGCGACCAGGCGCAAAAGGCGTTTTACCGTAAGCGCCAGTGATGACCTGCTGACCCGGGGTCAGAGAATGGCCGAAATCCGCCAACCGTTGCGCCAATATTGCAAGTGATTCGTAATGGGGATCCATGTGGCCGTCACTGGCAACACTCTCGATCTCAGTCTCGCCCGTGTTGGTTAGCTCGCTAAGGGTGACTTGCAGGGCTGATAAATTATCGCTGAGCTGTGCGTCAGTGATTGGCTCGCCATAGACGATGCCCCAATTCGACAAGTTATCGGCGATACGTAATCCAGGTGCAGAGCCTGGCGGTAGTCGTTTTTGATTGATTTCGAATCCTGGAGCGAGGCCCGCCATGGCGCTCTTGGCGCCTTTCGGCGTGGCACCGTCTCCTAGTGTTTGTCCGACAATAAAACACAGTTCATTTTCCACCCCGCCCTTAAAAAGACGGCTGCGTGGAAGCTGCGCCCCGCTGGCAAAGATTCTGCTTTTTAGGACAAAGCCCGACGGCCGCACTCCAACACCTAGTGCGTCTCGTGATTCGCCAGAGGTCATGCCGATTTTCCAGCCACCGAGTTCTTCGCCCTCGTTGAGCCAGCGATCCAGCAGTTGAAACTGCAGCGCCTGGCCTTCGTCAGCGCTAGGCTGCGCATGCTCAAACAACGGTGCGGGGTCGCTATCGGGTTGCTGCTGTAAATGCCAAAGTGTGTCGAGCAAGTTGGACATGAGTGGTGCCTTGTTGGTGAGTCCTGTCTGTTGAAACGATACTGTGGAAGAGTCTCGTTTTGAAGGTTAGCGCGTTCATTTAGTGCAGCAGGTTGTCCCAGCACCCCTTAGCAGGATTGTCTCTCGCGGTGTCTCGCCTTGTCATTGTGAGGTATGTTTAACGCCGGAACATTGAGGGGAAACAACATGGCTTATGTATCAGCAGAGCGGGCGTACTACGACGCTGACAGTCACATCATGGAATTGCCGAACTTCCTAAAGGCCTATGCAGATCCTGAACTGCGAGATGATATTCCCGAAGTCAGTTACTCGGCATCTGTCGTAACCAATGAGGAGGTTGAGGTCATCATGGGTCAGGGTGGCAGGCACTCAGAGGAACATGTGGCGGCCCAACTCGCCATGGGCGACGCACTGATTCAAAATTCCAAAGAAATTCAGGCTCTTGGCGCCTTCAACGGCGAGCATCGCTCTGCAGCTATGGATTTGCTTGGCTTCAAAAAACAGCTGGTGTTCGCTACGCATTCGGTGGCCTTTCCCTTTCACCCTAGTAGCAAGAAAGATCCGCAGCTCCGCTATGGGGCGACTCGCGCTCACAATCGTCACATGCTTGATTTTTGCTCCAACGACAGTCGTCTGATGGGTGTTGGCATCGTACCGCTGGATGATCCTGCTCGGGCCATCGTCGAAGTTGAATGGGCAATTAACGAAGGGTTGCAGGCGATCTGGATTCCCCACCGTGCGCCCATCGACCGTTCTCCGGGCCATGTTGACTTAGAAGGTGTTTGGGCGCGCCTTGCAGAAGCCCAGGTGCCTTTTGTGCTGCATGTTGGCGGTGCGCCACTGCAGGTTTCCAAGAGCTGGGGCAACAATGGACGCGTGCCAGTCAAAGATTGGTTAGGCGGCGGTGAAAATGTGCGCACCAAGGACGCGGCGGTATTGCACCAGACCCCAGAAATGTTCTTGAGCGTACTACTGCTGGATGGTGTCTTCGAGCGACATCCTGGGCTACGCGGAGCAGCGGTCGAACTGGGCGCGGGATGGGTACCAGAGATGTGCCGACGGCTTGATTGGGTGGCGCGTATTTACGGCCGTTCCGATGAATCCGTGCGTTTTGAGCGTGCGCCTTCTCAGCAGCTGATCGATCAGATGGCCTTTACGCCATTTTCTCACGAAGATGTCGCCTATCTGATGGACGACTCTCATCCTAATCTGTATCTGTTCTCGAGCGATTACCCGCACCTTGAAGGCACCAAGGATCCTATTGGTCGCTTTGAGCGATTTCTTGAGAACTCGGAGCCGTCGATTCGTGACGCGTTTTACAGCGAGAATTTTTTGCGCCTCTGGCCGAACGCGCGGGTGTAAACGCGCGAGTGTAATTGAAGGATACGATTTGATGAGCGACCTGCTAGCAGGGACCCAGACTAATAGCCTCAAGACCTTGCTCATAGCGGTGATTACCGTCGCCGTCATCGGTTTGGTGATGACCTTTGCGGTGCGTTGCCCCTGCGATCGTATGCCTGGCACGTTGCTCTTTGGCCCGCAGGTAAGTGCCCCAGTATCCGATTGGTCTTTTGCCAACGAATTGCGCCTGTGCCAGATCGAGGTGCAGGGCGTCATACCTTGGTCGGTCAATCTCAATTGCATGGCCGATGCGCAGGGCAAGCTGTTTCTCAGTTGTGCGCGCTGTGATGGCAAGTACTGGTCGAGCCGGGCGCTGTCCAACCCCGACGCACGCGTTCGTATTGGTGGCGATCTATACCCGGTGCGTCTTGCAAGGGTGCAAGTGGATGAGCGACTGGATCACGCATGGCGGACACGCGCGGCTAAAACGGGCATGGGCGTGGATCGGCCACGCCCAGATCACTGGTGGTCTTTTGCCGTAACGAGCCGTTAATTTGGTTCGTGGAACATCGATGTGCGTCCGCCGTCGACCACAAGATCGTGACAGGTCACAAAACGACCCGCGTCGCTGGCCAGATACAGGGCAGCCTCGGCGATATCGTCAGCTACGCCGGTTTTCAGCAACGGTACCGAACGTGCGAGGCTCTGCTGTAGCTTGTTCATTTTTCGCTCGTTTTCCTCGTCACTGAGGGTGTTGGCGCGTTGCGAACCTCCCCAGAATATCGGTGTTGCGATCGCGCCGGGGGAGATCGAATTCACGCGAATATTGTGCTCGCCGAGTTCGATGCCAGACATGCGGGTGTAGTGGGTGAGCGCTGCTTTCAGCGCTGAGTACAGTAAGTCTCCCTGTCGATAACGTAGGCCCGCAATGCTGGAGTTATTGATGATGCTCCCACCGCCATTTGCCTTCATCGGCGCAACAGCATGCTTGGTGCCGAGCATAGCGCTGGAAAGCAGCAGTTTTACACCGTAGTCGATATGCTCTTGGGTGATTTGCTCCAGTGGCGCACCAACAGGTCCGCCAGCATTGTTAAAAAGAATATCCAGCTTGCCGTGGGTGCTGGTGGTGTAGGCGATGCAGTCGGCGATGGCCGCTTCCTCCATCACATCGGCTTCGCGATAGCTTGCGTTTGGTCCGAGCGACTCGGCCAGTGCCTGGCCTTTCTCTACGG
>PYIJ01178361.1_pt1 | contig 11015 bp, 13 predicted proteins | sample 3578051 | NCBI WGS metagenome assembly PYIJ01 (sample SAMN08408021, study PRJNA431606) | Marine metagenome isolate SA_KN192-05_S13_5m, whole genome shotgun... | biome: marine; feature: oceanic pelagic zone; material: water; isolation source: surface water sample, 0.2-0.8 um fraction ... | reverse complement strand
TGTAACTACATTTCAAACGCCAAAACAATCGCTCCAAATAGTAAAACAATATCCTTATATTTAACAGGTTTATCAAAGGATTTAATTAAAGCCCTTCTTACGTTATCAGTCTCTGAGAACATCTTTGTTTGAGTATATCTTTTTTGAAAATGGGTTGACATATAGGTGGACGTAGAATGCTTAAAACCTAGGTATTACTTACAAATTATTATTACCTAATCCTTTGGTATAATTACACCTTAAAATAAGCCTCAAACTCCTCCAATATCACCTCTTTAGAGAAACACTCGCAAGTACTATTAATCTCCTTTAAAACGGCTGTATGCATGCCAGATTTGAGTACTCCAACCCTGTAGTAATCCTTAGCCTTATTACTTACTTTTAGCTTACCATGCGCTCGCTTAACAATCCTTTTTTATCTCTTCGAAGTCTTCTTTGGTATCAATTTCAACCTTGACACCATCTGGATATTCTAAGCTGATAGGAAACACAAATGTGGCTCTTTCTTTTACCTCAAAATTGACTTCATACCAAGTTTTTACCACCGCTTGGTCCTCTTTACTTTCCAAGATGATTAAGGTGCTATCAGGCATCATCATGGTAAATGGATAAACTATCTCAAAGCAATCTCCTCTCTTTCCATCTCGATCTTTAACTTTTTTACATCCTTCAGCAACAGCTTTGAGTTCCCCATCATCGCTGATTGACATTTCAATTCCATCAGAAAGTATGTTTATAGGAAATACATATACACCCTTCTCCTTAACCTCAGGATGAGACTCATGCCAAGCTTTAACCACTGCTCTATCATCCTCGCTCTCTAAGGTAACAAGCGTACTGTCAGGCATTATCAAGGTAAAAGGATAAACTACCACAAAGCAATCTCCTCTCTTTCGATCACGACCTTTGCCATTTTCACATCCCTCAGCAATAGCTTTAAACTCATCCTCATCGTTGATTGTCATTTCACTTTCTTCAACCAAAATATTCAACGGAAAAACAAATATGGGTCGCTCTTCTTCTTCAGGATTTGCTTCATACCAAGCTTTCACAAAATTCCATCCTTTTGAATCAGAAATCTCAATCTTTGAGGCATCTGGCATCGTAAAGGTAAAAGGATAAATAAAATCAAAACAATCTTCTAAATCTTTCTTTTTCCTATTTCCCTTTTTTCCACCTCTTCCCCCTTGCTTAGCTTTAAATTCTTCTTCTGCAATCAACATTCTACCATCAATATCAAAATAAGCTACAGATTTGTCGGCAACTTCTCTTCCCTTATACTTTCTCAAGTCAACCTGATAACCCAACTCTGGAGCTAATTCACTTTTGGAAATATAGTTACCACTATAAATGGTATTAATAGCAATTTTAGATTCCTCAGGCAAGGAGTTCATTGATGTAATTACCTTATTTTCTGCATTTTGAATAGCTGTAATCAACTCTAAATCACTTGTGAAATCTTTTGTCATCATGATTTCTTGACAACTGGTACAAAACATAATCATGACGATTAGAGTGATGTGTGGTTTCAAATTTTGAAGTGCGATTTTTATATTTTTTTTCATGTGAGAACAATTAAAATTAAACATTTTAATTGGTTTAATTAGTAACCCTAATAGGATAATTTGAATCAGCATAATGACTATGAAATTCTAAACAATTGCATTTTTTGACAAAGTTCAAAGTTGTTGTACCTGGAGATACTGTTTCCCCATTATATGTTACTGGTGTAATAGTGGTGTTAAATATTTTAGTCCCAAGTTGAACCAATTACTTTCCAAACTGAAGATTTTTTGTCGTCAGCGAAATTAGATAATTTAGCTTGGTTCGCAGCTTTTATGAATGCTTGCAACTCGCCATTTGGATTATTCCATTCTTCGGAGTAGGCTTGATTTTCAATTAAGGCAGTAAGAGATGAAAAGCCATCGAATGAAATACCATTATAATTAATTTCATCGGTGTTATCAGATAAAAGCTTGATGCCAGCAGCAAAATTCATTCCTGGATTTTGCTCAAGTTTAGGCTTAACCATCATTTCACCCCAAAGTTGATTATTTTTCACAAAAATCATCAGATTGGATGTACTATATTCATTAATAATAAAGTATTCTGATTGAGTTCCACTTAATTGAAAAGATGTAAGTTGAAATAACTCCATTGGTTTGCTACCTTTCCAATTTACATTGGGTGATTCTGGTTTTTTTAGTCCAATTCTTTTCGCATTTATATCATTCAAAATTTCCCAGCCCGGAAATTTCTCGAATTGGCTTGGATTCTTGAAATGATGAAAAAATATAAATTGATTATAATTATTTTGCGACTGCCACATTTGCCATCCATCCCATTTCCCATCATCAACGGCAAGTTTTGCTAATTTCTTATTGTATTCAAGTTCAAAATTAATCCAAGATTCAACATCACCCTCTAATTCAACATAATGCATTCTTAATAAATATGGATCATCTTGTGCCATTGCGGCATTAAGAAAAATTATGCCAGAAAGGATAAAAATTAATTTTTCATTTTTTTGATTATTTAGGTTGATAATAACTTAAGTAGAGCAATATATAAAAAAAACTCCTAGAGTCACCACACCCTAGGTGTTAGTACACAAATTATTCGACAGTCTCGACCAAAAGTTATTATCGAAATGCAACAATGACATCCTTTGTGCCTTGCCAAGAATAAAGGATCACCCTCACCTCAACATCTCATGAAATACCCCCATCTCTAGCACCTCAAAATAAGCCTCAAACTCCTCCAATATCACCTCCCTAGAAAAACACTCATAAGTACTATTAATCTCCAAACGACTGTATGTATTAATGAATTTTTGGAATCCATTAGATAACTTACTAATCTCAAGTGAGAAAAGTTTGTACTGGTTAATAGCGTTACTAGCTTTATTTTTTGTAATTGCACTGAATTATAGAGAAAGGGGTATTTAAAATCAACCTCCATTCATTAGGAATTTTAAGCAGAAAAAACCTCTATAAAATATGTTAAATTTATTTTTTAAAAATACCAATAGGAATCCTAATTTTGGGTTTTGAAGTAGGAATACCACATTTTTTGGGATCTAGACACTCTGTTAGCTTATTGGTAAGTAAAAAAGTTTTCCCATTAAACTTCAATCCATATTTTCCAATCGTTTCACTTTGGTATTCTACCTCAATATTTAAGTCTTCCAAATCAAAAGTATTTTCAGCTGAAGAAATAATCTTTAATAAAACTTTTGGATGAAGTCTGTGGTTATAGTCATCAGCTTCCCACAACTGAAAATTGATTAAATTTTCTTTTCTTAATTTTTCACCACAATCAATAAAATGCTTACTGATTCTTCCAACTTCAGTAATATGAAAGTGACTTGGCACAAAGGTTCCGTTTGGCAATTGAAAATGAATTTCATCGATAGTCATTAAGGCTTTTTTGAATTCTGATAGCTTCATTTCCCTATAAAATTTTGCCACTTACGAAGCACGATACGTTTACGCTCATGGGCAGGTACTTCTGTTATTTCCTTTAAAACTTTATTGAAGGCATCCAAAGCATTGTCTTTGGCAGATAAATCTCCACTTTTATGAGCCTTTTTTATTTTATCTAATGCCTCATCCTTCATTCGTTTTGTTTTGTCGTCTGGAATTTTTTGGAAGATGAACGTCTATCATGAGTCAACTCTGGAAGTGGGTAATCGGCTATTAATTCTCCTTTATTCAACGATATTTTTTTATCATCTTTTGTTTTTTGAGCACTTTAAAACTAGCTAATCTACTGTAAAGAATCAAATGAACCTTAGTGAATTATTCTCACCACAAGGTATTACTCCAAAGGCTTTGACAGGAGAATCAAGTAGTGGAAAATCAAGAAAGAGAAAGGTGTTTAATTAAACTAATCACATTCTGGAGTTTGAATAAAATCATCAATTTTAGATTGTGTATTTGTTCTAGAAAATTTTTCTCCTAATCCAAACTCTTGATGCGGCACCAAGCAATCACCATCGAGATTAATAGGTATTTGAAAGAAAACTACTAAAGCAGAATTCTGTTCTCGATGTAATTAGACCAGGCTCTATCATAACACCAACACCATTTTTAGCATCTGTTATTGAAAGCCTTAGATAGCTATATTCAGCACCTGAAATTTTGTAGATACCTACATAATAAGAAGTTGTATGGCTGATAATTGTATCTAGAGTTAAATCTTTCATATTATTATATAAACATGAATCAGTCAATGTAGACCAAAATACATCACCATCCTTAAATTCAAGGACATTGGTAAATAAATAAGTTTCATAATTTTCGTACACTTCGAGGCTGTAATATCCATTTAGTCTATTTAACAAAAATTCATCTTCACTGTCCTCACCGCAATTGGTGAACACTAAAAGTGGGCAAAGAACAATCAAGAAAAGGAGGTGTTTGAAGTGCTTCATAAACATATCAAAACTAACAAAAATTCTCCACCCTTAATGAATTCTTCTTCCCCGAAGGTATTGCTCAAGTCTAAATTAATTTTGTGTCATGGATCTGAGTTAAGACAAAAACAAGAATGCGAAAGCAGGGGGTAGCTGCACATTGATAATCCTGAGTGTGAAGCTTTTGGGTGTTAACTTTATTAAGCAAATTTCCAACCTATTGATTCATAAATTATAATTTATTTAAGTAGTTTTATAATCCTAAACAATGTGCTTTTATGGGATTTGTTATTTTAAGAATTGCCTGTGTATTTAGTATAAGGTAAAATTAGAAGAAAAAACTCCTAGAGTTACCACAACCCATAAATAAACCATAAATCAATTGAAATGAAAAAAGTTATATTTTGTTTATTGCTCGGAGCATTAATAAGTGGTTGCGTTAACAGTAATTCAATGGAAACAAAAAAGGAAACAAAAAGCTATTTTATACATCTTACTTCTGATCCAAAGATTAATCCAAGTGCTGCGATGATGTCAATTTTTGCCGCAAGTGAAGCACTCAAACAAGGTCATGATGTAACCTATTTTGCTGCTGGAGACGGAGTGAGAGTTTTAATTAAAGAGGTAATAGAGAATCTGCACACTGTTACTCCTCACGGTGGTGGCACTGGGAAAATAAGTGAGGCAGCAAAGAGCTCATTATTAGAGTTTTCTAAAAATGGTGGAATTATCCATGTTTCAGAGGGTTCTTTTATTACTTATGGTGTAAATCAAGATAATTATAAAGAACATTTAATTGATGTGTCTCAAATATTTTGGAGCTATCCCAAGCATTTGATTGAAGAAAGCTCTAAAGCTGATATCGTTTTTTCATATTGAGTTAATGAGAGTACCTTTTTAAAAAAAAATCACTGGTGAAAAAACCCCTAGAGTCACCACACCCTAGGAGTTGATTTAAACTTTTAAATTATTTGTTTTATTTATATACTTTAAGAATTTCTGCTACGTAGTCTTTCACAGCCACTCTATTCCCTCTTTCAGCTATTAGTTTTGTAAACTCACTGTTATTTTGCATTTTTTCATACAACATCATATGGTCCTCACGATTTTTTCCTGTAAGAGCTACCCAATGTGTTGCATTATCTGGTCTTTGTAAATCATAAGTTCCAAATCCAACGACTCTCCCCTGAAAATCATTTTTAAATTTTTTTACGATCTTATCATGTCCAATTTTAAATTGTTTTGGATTTTCAGGTATGTAATCCCATATGTGTACATAATTGTTTTCTTCAATGTTCCCTTCTTGCCAACTTAAAATTCTTCCTGAGTACTCATTGGTAGTTTCAACCATATTACTATATTTAGCCCAAAAGGCTTGTCCTTTATCTTCATTACCTCCTTCAAACCATTCAAGACCTAGTGGAGTAAACCATATTACTCGGTGCGTAGCTTCATTGTTTTTTTGTTTACGGAGACGCTCAATTATGATTTGAGCCCCATTTAAAAATTTCACACTCTCCAAAGCCACATCGTGTGCTTCTATAAGATCATCCTCGAAACCTTCTTTGACTATGACTTCACTAACTCCAAAAGACATTGTTTGGGCTGAAAGCGTGAAATTTAGTATTAAACTTGATGAGATTAGAAAAAATATTTTTTTCATTTTGTTGATTATTTAGATTGACAAATATTTAAGTAGAACAATATATAAAAAAAACTCCTAGAGTTACCTTACCCTTTAGGAAACTGTCAAATTGATGATCTTGAGTGTGAGGCTTGTGGGTCTTAAAGTTTAGTTTTTCTATAGATTAGTATCTCATTTAATTGATTATGAGAAATACGTTGTTCTAATATCTTTTTTTTTATTACTCTTCAAGTTGACGCTTAAATAGCTCTTGATGAACCTATTAAAAAAGAGATTGTTGCCACTTATTTTGATGGCAAATTTATGAAATTTCCATCTGTAAAGAGTTCACTTTAGTCCTCAGCCTGATTTAAATATTCTTGCTGCTGTGCTGGAACAATATATTTATCGAAATACCATGAAGACCATTTTTCAAGAGTCAAAAACACTCCTAAACCAAAAAAGATGATTACTAAGCTCAAAAGAATTAAATTTTTTTTCTTCCTATCAGGATCTATTGAACATTGATCTTGTTTTTTTCGATAAGAGTATACTCCATAAGCACCTATCATCACGGCAATAACTCTTAATAACCATGATCCAATTCCTGTGGACCCATCTTCATTGTAGAAAAAATCAGCAAATGAAATTGCATAAATACCACCCATTAATCCAAACATAAATAAAACTGCTGGCACCACACAACATAAAATACCCGCTATACCAGCAGATGCAGCATACTTCAAGGCCCATCTAAACAGTTGTGGTTCACTTGATTCTAAATTAGAATTATCCTTCATGAATTAAATAAATTATATTTTTAAAAGTTTTAGATAAAGCTTGATGATGTGGTTCATTCAATTTTCTCTCGTATTGCAAATATCATTAAGTATCTTGTATTTTTCAATATCTTATAACTTTTGAAAATGACTATGTCTAGCTATTATTATTAGTAAATAAAAAATAATATCTTAGCGGTCGAACTATTTTCAACAAAAAGAAAGGGGTAGTCAAAACAGAAGGGAATTTTGTTCAAATAATACCGTTTATCATACCCCCTACCAACTATTCAACCAAACATTATGAAAACTCAAAGTTGTTGAAGATAGTTCTATTTTTTCTCAAGTAGATTCTTAAAAATTGTTAATCAAGGTATTAATTAATGTTAAAAAAACTCCTAGAATCACCACACCCTAATTATGAAAAAATTATCAACACTCTTATTTGTTATGGCATTTGCTTATGCAACAATTTTTGGGTTTGACTATGTTATTCTCGCATTTCTTATATTTTCTCTAATGATTAGCATCGCAAAGAACTTTGATAAAAAAGGGACAAAAAAAACTGCTAGAGTCACCACGCCTAAGAAAGAGCTGCGACATTGATGATCTTGAATGTGAGGCTTGTGGGTCTTGAATCACCAATTATCCTCTTCTTTTGACAAAAGACTTGACCATTTTAGGATCAATATTTTAATACCCATAACTGCTCATCGAATTCATCTTTGTATTTATCCAGTCCAACATTCGCTTCGTCAAGGGTTTCATATTCAAGGAGAGCTACCCTTGTAAAATATCGGACATGAAAATCTAGGATGATGATAACATTTGACCCTGATAAAATCAATTTTTTAGCATAATCGAATGCCAAGTCATGGTCTAAAAAACTACCTACAATTAAATAATATTTATCCAATGGCTGACTTATTTCGGATATCGCTCCAATTGCTTTTGGTATAGATTCCGGGACTTCAGGTTCAAGGACTTCAGATTCAAGGACTTCAGGTTCAAGGATTTCAGGTTCAAGGACTTCAGGTTCAAGGACTTCTTGAATGCCGGGTTCAGATATTACTTCCTTTTTAACTTCAGCTTCAATGACTGAATCACCTAGCATTGATGCAGTCGGTTTGGATTCCTCTGTCATGTACAATTCAGTCATGTTTCGGATATCGCTCCAGTATAATAAAATAATGCCGATAACAGAGGCAAAGAATAAGAATAGTATTAAATATTTTCTCATAGCTCTTTAATGCATCATAATTAGTTTGCTGCAAATCAGTCAGCTCATTATCAAGTAAGTTTTCGTTTTCCAAAAGATTTTTTTGAACCCTTTTGGTTTAGTATTCGGTTATAGCTTCACACAATAGCAGCTAATTAAATATGGATTACTGATAAGATTTTAGATTTCCAACCATATAGTCCTTTACTAGTTCAACCTTACCTCTTTCCTTTAAAATATTAACAAATTCATCTTGACTTTGAAGCTTATCATAAAGCATCATATGCTCATGATCATCTTTTCCTGAAACAATTACCCAATGAGTTGCTCCATTTGGACGATTGATGTCATAGGTTCCAAAACCGACACTTCTTCCCTCAAATTCTTTTTTGAATTTTTTTACCATTTTATCATGAGCATTTTTGAATTGACTCGAGTTTTCAACCTTGAAATCCCAAATATGCCTCTGATTATACTCCTCGTTAGTTCCATCTTGCCAACTTAAAATTCGGCCCGAATATTGTTCTCCCCATTCTGCGTGATTACTCATCTTGCTCCACCATAATTCACCCCGAGATGACATGTCATTTCCTTCCCACATGTCTACACCAAGAGGCCAACTCCAAACTAGACGATGCGTAACTCCATTATCACTTCCTGCACCAACCCATTGAAGTGCAACATAGCCTTGATTAAGTTCCACATCTTTCATGGCTTGCTCATATGTTGCCTCTATTTGCTCTTGAGAGTAATCTTTTGCTTTTATTTCACGAACATTAAAAGCCCTATTTTGAGCTGATAGAGTCATTGACACTATTAAAGTGACTGTAATAAAAAATATTTTTTTCATTGTTTTGATTTTTTAAGTTGATAAAAATTTAATGAGGGCAATATAAAAAAAATCTCCTAGAGTCACCACACCTTTTAGGAAACTGCTAAATTGATAATCTTGAGTGTGAGGCTTAGGATCATAAAAAAGAACCCATTAATATTAATTCGGGCTCTTTCAATGTTCCATATTTCAGGATAAAGGTTTCAACAGTCTTAAATCTGACTACAACAACTTCTTCTCACCACAAATTTCTTGTCCATAAAGCTGTTTGATAAAAAGTATATCGGACAAATACTCTGTTATACTGCTTATTTGACCCTGATCGTTAATACTATACAACCATATATAATCATTGTTATAAGTACCATTTACTCCCTCTGCTTGACCAGATAAAACAATAACAGAACCATTAATTCCACTAATTATTTTATCTACATTACCTTTCCAACCATTTTTTAAAAGGGATTGAAATCCACCTGCAGCTTCTAGCAATCCGTCATAAGAATAAGTTCCAGATATGTCTAACTCTCCCTTAAGAGTAAATGTGAAATCATCAGATAATGTTGATTTGAAGACGTCAAAATTTCCTGAATTATAAGCTTGAAAATTTTTAGTAACAATACTATTATTACGGTCTATTAATATTTCGTTTTCACTTTTTGAAATATCTTGATTGCAAGAAAAAAATAAAATTAAAAAACATACTATTGTAAAATTTTTCATTTTTTTTGATTGATTAGGTTGATAAAATTCTATGATCACAATATACAAAAAAACTCTTGGAGTCACTAAATCTTACAGGGAGCTGAAACATTGATGATGCTGGGTGTGGAGCTTGTGGGTCGTAACTTATAATTGAATTGATATTAAATCAATTAATTAGTGAGAGGATGATCGTAATTGAATATATCCCAAACGATTTTCCAAGAATCATCTTTTTGTTTTCTACTTAAAATAATCCATTTGTAAGTTCTTATTAGGGCAACTCCATTAACAATTTCTTTTGAATTACCAACTCCTCTTACCATTGCCCAATCATCCATAGGTAAAACTTCAATTACGGGCTCTTCCATTGTGGCTTCATAGCCTCTTTTAATGCTAAACAGTTTTTTGTAACTATCTAAAATTGAAGAATGTCCTTCAAGGATAGGAACTCCAGGAATCATATAAATAGCATTATTTTCATAAAATGATGCACATCTTTTAGCGTCTTCCTTTAACCAAGCATCGACAAAATTATTAAGTAATTCTTTTTGGGCATCGTAAATAGCTCCACTATTAACAAAATTCTGGCCTAAAGCTATTAGGGGGCAAATAAGTATGATATAAATCAGATTTTTCATGTTCCAATATATAAAAAAACTCCTAGAGTCACCACACCCCAGGAGTTACATTTAAGCTTTAAAATATTGTTTTATTAAGCACTTGTTAGAAACCTTAATAGTACCAGTTTTTTTATCAGTCCCAACTATCATTTAAATTTCTTCAAATAGTTGACCTTTTTTCATCAGCAAAATCAGATCAATTCATTTTTTCTACTTCCTTGGGATAATAGTTGTAATGCAATACATCTAATTTTTATTTGATGTTTTTTGAATTTGTCATAATTTTAGTTGTTAAATCATTAAAAATCATCAACTTACAAAGTATAAAAAACATTTTGAGATTAAATTATTTTCTTGTTTTTGCTACCCTTGTTTTGAGTATCCCATGGGGTTTTGCCCAATCGTCATGCAGTGGATCAAACCAGAGTGGTGTTATTTCAATTGAAAATAGCAGTGGGGTTGCTCAGCTCAATTTTGCTGCAGGTACGACCATGTACGTTAAGGTAACTGATAATGATCGCAATACCAATTGTAATGCGGCCGATCAGTTTACGGTCAAAATCATCAGTGAGACCGAGACATTGGGAGAAACTATTACGCTGGTAGAGACGGGCAACAATACCTCTATTTTCAAAAACAGTATTGGATTTAACGTAAGTGCTAGTGAATCCCAGAACGGTTCGCTTGACGTCCAGAAAGGGGATAAGCTACAGGTGAGCTATACAGATCCAAGCGATGATTTTGGTAATTCGACTTTGATCAAGGCAAGCAGTTATTATGATGTGACGCTATTGAGTGGCACCTTGGCAACGAATATGA
>PYIJ01129130.1_pt1 | contig 11015 bp, 10 predicted proteins | sample 3578051 | NCBI WGS metagenome assembly PYIJ01 (sample SAMN08408021, study PRJNA431606) | Marine metagenome isolate SA_KN192-05_S13_5m, whole genome shotgun... | biome: marine; feature: oceanic pelagic zone; material: water; isolation source: surface water sample, 0.2-0.8 um fraction ... | reverse complement strand
GCATGTTGGTATTAGAGGGCCCTTATACAGCACTAATGATCTAAAAAATGATAGAGATCTAGGATTTAAAACAATACATTGCGATGAATTTCAAACTAACTCAATTGATCAAATTGTTCAGAGAATTAAAGATAGAATTGGAGACAACCCTCTTTACATATCTATTGATATCGACGTGTTAGATCCTGCTCATGCTCCAGGCACAGGAACTCCCGAAGTAGCTGGCATGACGACAAGGGAAATTTTAAATGTGTTACGGGGTCTCGCTGGATCTCAACTTGTTTCAGCTGATGTAGTTGAAGTTGCACCGGCCTATGATCATGCTGAGCTGACATCAACTGCTGCAGCTACAATCGTTTACGAATTAATAAATATTATTGCGCGAAATCCAAAGTAATTATTTCATTTCAAACCAAATAGGCACATGGTCAGAAGGTCGCTCCAGACCTCTGAATTGCTTTTCAATTTGACAATCAATTATTCGATCTGTTGCACTTGGCGTTGTTAAGAAATGATCAATTCTAAGACCATTATCTTTTTCCCATGAGCCGCGTGAGTAGTCCCAGTACGTAAATTCAAATTCTTTTGAATTAAATACTCGAAATACATCAGTTAGCCCAAGGTTGATTATTTCTCTAAAAATTTTAATTGAGTCAGGGTGATGAAGGGCATCATTTTTCCATTTTTCAATATTCACCGCATCACCACGGTTAGGAATTATATTGTAATCCCCTCCAAAAATTACAGTCTCTTGATTATCAATTTTCTTTTTTGCATAGTCTTTAAGTCTTTGCATCCAATCGAGTTTATAAGGAAATTTTTCAGTATCTACTGGATTGCCATTAGGTAAATAAATCGTAGCAATATTGAAAGGATCGCTATCTTTGATTTTTACCTCAATAAATCTTGCTTGCTCATCTTTCGCATTTCCAGGAAGCTCATTGGCTATAAGTTCCATAGGAATTTTTGATAATATTGCGACACCATTATAAGATTTTTGGCCTTTTGTTATTATTTCAAAACCCATTTCTTTAATATCATCAAATGGAAAATTTTCGTCTGTTGACTTAGTTTCTTGAAGCATGATGACATCAGGATCAATAGTTTCTTTCAACTGGACAAGGTGAGGTAAGCGAACTCTGATTGAATTGACATTCCAACTAACTATTTTAGTCATAATAAATCTATTGTTGTTTTTATAGGATTCTTAACGTAATCAATTATTATAGGATATAATTTAAATATATAGTTCGCAACTAATGAGTATTTCAAAAGATTTATCTTTACTATCTTCATCTCCTGAAACATCAAAAGGAAGGTTGATTAAGGAAAGCTATAGTCAAACTCGGTCTGAATTTCAAAGAGATAGAGATAGAATATTGCACTCAGCTGCGTTTAGAAGGCTTAAACATAAAACGCAGGTCTTTGTTTCTCATGAAGGCGATCACTATAGAACAAGACTTACTCATTCCCTTGAAGTATCTCAAATTGCACGATCAATATGTAGGGTTTTTAATCTTAATGAGGATTTGGCCGATACATTGTCTATTAGTCACGATATAGGACATCCACCATTCGGACACGCAGGAGAAGATGCTCTTTCTTCGTCAATGAAAAATTACGGAGGGTTTGATCATAATGATCAGGCGATAAGGATAGTGCACTTACTTGAAAAAAAATATTTTAATTTTGATGGTCTAAATCTTACATGGGAGACGTTAGAAGGTCTGGTAAAGCATAATGGCCCAATAAAAGAAAATATTCCTATGACGATTAATGAATTAAATAATAAATTTAATTTACAATTAAACGAGTTTCCATCTTTAGAGGCACAAATATCAGCAATTGCAGATGATATTGCTTATAATAATCATGATTTAGATGATGGCCTCAGAGCAGGATTCTTTTCTTACGATGAGTTAGCTAATCTTCCACTAATAGGTGATATAATTAAAAGCTTTCCACCAGAATTTGAGTCATATGAGATGCAAAGGATAAATAATGAGATAACGAGAAAATCCACAGCAATTATGATTAAAGATGTAATGAATACTATCGATGGACATGTGAGCAAGCTATCCATTAAAAGCGCTAATGATGTAAGGTTGCAAAATCAATTAGTTGCTGATTTCTCGCCTGATATGAAGGAAAAAGTAAGTTCAATAAAATCTTTCCTTTCATCTAAAATGTATAACCATGATAAAGTAAAGACGATGACCCAAAATGCTCATAAGATAATTACATCTTTATTTGAATTATTCATGAACGCTGATGACAAGATATACAGCAAATATCTACCAAATTATGAAAATGAAAATCATAAATCAAGAATGATTTGTGATTTTGTCGCAGGTATGACAGATAATTTTGCACAAACAATATATAATAAACACATTAATTGATGTCTGATATATTTCATTTTTATAAGTCTATTATCTCAAAGGAATTTGCATCAAATTTTAAATTACCAGAGCAAGCTGTAAACAATAGCTCCTTTGTTGTTGAGAGTCCAAAGAATGAAGACAATGGAGACTTAAGTACTAATATTTGCATGGTTTTAAGTAAAGAGCTCTCCGAACCACCGATTAAAATTGCTGAAATTCTTAAAACCTCCCTCGAAAAATACTCGGAATTTGAACAATTAGAGATTGCAAAACCTGGTTTTCTTAATTTTCGCGTCAATAAGTCAGTTTGGTATAAATTTCTAAGTGAGAAATTAAATAGTAGTGAACTGTATGACAAAAATATAGGTAATGGCCAAACAATTAATGTGGAATATGTTTCGGCTAATCCAACTGGACCATTACACATAGGTCACTGTAGAGGTGCTGTATTTGGAGATGTATTATCAAACTTACTTACATCTACAGGTTATGATGTAACAAAAGAATATTACGTAAATGATGCGGGAGTTCAAATTAATTACTTAGCTGACTCAGTTATCATCAGAATTAAAGAAATACTAAATCAGCGAAACGAAAACAATTATCCGGATAATTTTTATCCTGGCGAGTATCTCATCGATGTTGCGAAAAAGATAATTGATAAAAATGGGGATAAAATTTTAGAGCAAGATAATTCATTTGAATTGATTAAAGATGAAAGTGTAGCTTTGCTATTGGATTTGATAAAAGCAGACTTAAAACTTTTATCTATCGAGCAAGATCACTTCATATCTGAAAAGAAACTAATTGTTGAGGGAAAGATTGATGAGGCTATTACAAAATTAAAAGATTTAGACCTTATTTATGAAGGTATCTTAGATAAACCAAAAGGAAAGCAAATTGAAGATTGGGAGCCACGAGAACAAATGCTCTTTAAATCTTCAAATTATGGCGATGAGACCGATAGACCTTTACAGAAATCAAACGGTGAGTGGACTTATTTTGCAAACGATATCGCTTACCATTTTGATAAATACCAACGAGGTTCTCAGAAATTAATAGATATTTGGGGCGCAGATCATGGTGGGTATATAAAACGCATGAATGCATCAATAGTTGCTCTAACTAATGATAAAGCAGAGTTTTCAGTTAAATTATGTCAAATGGTGAAATTAATAAGTGATGGTAAGCAATTGAAGATGTCAAAAAGATCAGGTGATTTTATAACAATTAGAGAATTAGTTGATGAAGTAGGCAGTGATAGTATTAGATTTATGATGTTGTATAGAAAAAATGAGGCTCCGCTAGAATTCAACTTTCAGAAAGTTACGGAGCAATCAAAAGATAATCCAGTATTCTACGTTCAATATGCTCATGCAAGAATTTGTTCAGTTATAAGGAATCTTGAAGACTACAAATTTGACCTTGATCTAAATAATTTTGATAACTGTAACTATGAACAGTTGAAGGAAGATGGAGAACTATTTTTATTAAAAAAAATAATGAATTATAGCAGCATTATAGAGACCTCGGCTACATTAGAGGAACCTCATAGAATATCTTACTATTTGTATGATTTAGCTTCAGCACTTCATTCATTGTGGAATCAAGGAAAGATTGATAAAGAAAAAAGGTTTATTGATGAAAACAACATTGAAAGAACTTATGCAAGGATTGCACTTTTAATGCTCACAAAACGTACTTTAAAATCTGGTCTTGATATATTAGGTGTTTCTGCACCTGAAGAAATGCAGTAGCATGAAACTTGCAATCATTTCGACTGTTTGCATTTCAATTTTTATTTTAATTGGTTTTTGGCTATTTTATGACACTGAATACACTGATGAAATTATTTCGATTAGTGGAAATTTAGATAATTATAGAATTATACCCGAGGATACTGGGGGTCTAGAAATTCCAAATTTAAATATTTATGAACTCGGCGATTAAGCGACATAATGAATAGCTATCTACCCATTATATGTGGAATATCAGGAACTGAATTATCTAACGAAGAAATAAAGTTTTTCGAACAGTATAAACCTTGGGGCGTAATTCTTTTTGAAAGAAATTGCAGTGATATTAACTCCATTAAAAGATTAACAGCAGATCTCAAAGAAATAAATCATATTAATTTGCCTATATTAATTGACCAAGAGGGTGGAAGAGTCTCTAGATTAAATTTTGATAATATAAAAAAATTTAAACCAAGTGACTTTTTTGGAAAATTGATCGAGCAAAATTTTGATCTTGGATTAAGGCTTCTAGAATTAAATTCAATTATGATGGCCAGTACTCTGAAAGAGCTTGGCATTAACAGCAACACTATTCCCGTACTAGATTTACCTGCAAATGAAGAGAGCGGAATAATTGGTGACAGAGCATACTCAACTAATGAGAATATTGTAAGCGCAGCAGGAAAAGCAGTAATTAAAACTTTAACATCAAATGGCGTTGCGCCTATAATGAAACATATTCCGGGTCACGGGAAAGCAAAAGTAGATAGTCATCTTGAAATGCCACTGGTTGACGCTGATGAAATACTTTTAGAAAAATACGATTTTAAACCATTTACTGAAAATGCAGAGGCACAATTGGCAATGACTGCTCACATTAAATTCAATAAAATAGATTCTGATAACATAACTACTTTTTCAAAAACAATAATTAACAAGATTATTAGACAGCATATGAAATTTAAAGGACTGTTAATGACTGATGATTTGTCTATGAAGGCAGTCGATTGTGAGCCGGTTAATGCAGCGGTTAAATCTCTCGATGCAGGTTGTGATCTGGTTCTTCACTGTAATGGAAACATCAATGAAATGAATATGATAGCTGAAAGAATTAAAGAAGAATTTAAGCCAATAACTATCCCTAGTGCTATAGAAGCTATATACAGTCAACCTGTGTCAATGCACATGAATAAAGCTGAAAGTGAATTTGAATATTTACTAAGCCAAGCTTAGGTTATTTTCGTCGAATTAAACTTTCTTCTGCTGTATAATAAGGAATCAATCTATTAAAAAAATGGAAGATATTTCAAATACTTATAGCGAAACAAGTCCTGTGGTCGACTCTGATCCTGATGACTTAATAGTTAACTTAGACGGCTTTGAAGGCCCATTAGATGTACTGCTCACATTAGCAAAATCTCAAAAAGTAGATTTAATGAAAATATCTATTCTACAGCTGACAGAGCAATATTTGGAGTTTATTGCCAAAGTAAGAGATAGAAACCTAGAACTTGCCGCTGATTATTTAGTTATGGCGGCCTGGATGGCATTTTTAAAATCAAACCTACTAATACCAAGAGAAGAAACTGGCGAAGAGTTAAGCGCAGAGGAAATGGCTGAACGATTAAAATTCCAATTAAAAAAACTAGAAGCCATAAGACAAGTGTCACAAAAACTAATGAGCTTGCCTAAACTAGGAATTGATTTTTTTAATAGGGGGATGCCAGAAGGAATACGTTTAATCAGAACACCTGAATACTACTTAGATTTATATGACTTACTTAAATCTTATGCTGATCAGAGGTACAGAACAGCTTATTCATCTATGACAATAGAAAGACCGCAAGTTTTTGCAATGGAGGATGCACTTGTAAGATTGCAAAGAATGGTTGGTGAGGTTCCTGAGTGGACAAGATTAGAAAAATTTCTACCGAAGGAATTTTCGCAAGGCAAAAATGCACGATCTGGTGTAGCGGGAACTTTAGCGGCTGCAATGGAGTTGGTTAGGGAAGGCGTTCTTGAAGTCCAACAACTTGTACCATTTGGTCCAGTGTTTATAAAGAATAAGAAACAAGATGATTTTCTAAATTAAAATTATTATGAGTAAAGAAAAACAAACTGACAATATAATGAATTTTCCATCTGAGCATATGGACAATCTAAGAGTTCTTGAAGCACTATTATTTGCTGCGAGTGAACCATTAGACGCAGAGAGTATGAAAGCTCGTCTTCCAAAAGGGTCGAACTTAAATAAACTTTTAAGCTTATTAAAAGCTCAATACGAAAATAGGGGTGTGAATTTAGTAAAAACGGCAAATAAGTGGAGCTTTAAAACTGCCCAAGATTTATCATCAATGATGAAAAAAGAAAAAATTGTTCAAAGAAAGTTATCTAAAGCTGCTACTGAAACTCTTTCAATCATAGCTTATCATCAGCCTGTAACTCGAGCTGAAGTTGAAGATATACGAGGTGTTCATTTTAGCCCAGGAACACTTGATGTATTGATGGAATTGAACTGGGTTAGACCTATTGGAAGAAAAAAGGTTCCAGGAAGGCCAATTATTTATGGAACCACAGAGAGATTTTTAGAGTACTTCCAACTTGAACAAGTGTCTGATTTGCCTGGGTTAGAAGAGCTTAAAGCCGCTGGATTACTTGAGAGCAGGCTTCCTCCAAATCTCGATATCAAAGAGCCTCAGGAAGTAGATCAAAGTCAGATAGAACCCTTCGGAGAAGATGAAAATATTGACGATTTAATTCAAAGTGGACACGAAGCCGAGTAACATTTAGCCTTCATTTAGTGATCAGGTTTTTCTCTTTCATATATATTTTTTTAGCTATTATTGTAATCAGAGTAGATACATTCGCTGATCCTTCTCTGCCTGGGGGCGAAACTTCAAATCAAGTTGAAAATAAAAACAGTTTCTCACTTTCATCAAGAAATCTTGAAGAGCATATGCGAATTAATTTTCTTGTTGGTAACGCACTTTTTGAGAGAATGTGGGAAGACTCAAGTATATCAAAAAATATTGCTCAAGATGGTCTTGGCCCTTTCTTTAGTGCCCGTTCATGTGAGTCATGTCACATCAACGATGGAAGAGGACATATCCCACTTACAAACAAAGAAGACAAAATTTCAGTAGTTATCCAAATTTCTCAAAATATCGAGCAATCAAATGATTACATAAAAAATATCGAAGACGACATTTATGGGGGGCAGATAAGTGAATTTGCCGTCAAAGATGTATTAAAAGAAGCAGACATAATAATCGATTATAAATATTCACTTGAAATGTATGAGGATGGCAGAGTAGTTGAACTTCGTCGTCCAATAATAAAAATAGATAATCTGAATTACGGTGATTTTAATGAGAGCACAACATTTTCTGCAAGAATTGCACAGCCAATGATAGGCCTTGGGCTCATTGAACATATTAGTGATCAAAGTTTATTGATGAATGAGGATATTAACGACACAAATAATGATGGAGTCTCTGGAAAGGCAAATAAAGTTTGGGATATAGAAAATGAAAAGTTAGCAATTGGACGATTTGGATGGAAGGCTGCACAACCTTCTGTTTATCAGCAAACTGCTGATGCTTTCTATAACGATATGGGGTTATCAAATAAACTTTATAGTAATCCATTTAACTGCACCAGTAAGCAAGAAGAGTGTACTAAAGCTATTAGCGGTAATAGTGAAGAATACGATGACCGCGAGGTATCCAATGATCAATTAGACTTGGTGACCTTTTATTCCTCTCAATTAGGGGTACCAGCGCGAAGGAACATAACTGCAGAGAATGTAAAAAAAGGAAAAGAGATTTTTTTCGCGTTAAATTGTAACTCATGCCATGTAGAAAGTTTTACGACAGGTGACTCGGGATCCCATGCAAATTTGAACAATCAAATTATCTACCCATATTCAGATTTTCTTCTACATGATATGGGAGAAAGTTTATCTGATGGCGTTTCAGAATTTTTTGCGCAGGGAAGCGAGTGGAGAACTCCTCCATTATGGGGGATCGGTCTAACAAGTATAGTTTCTGATGAATACGGATACCTTCATGACGGCAGAGCTCGGACAATCGAAGAGGCCATCCTATGGCATGGAGGAGAGGCAAATGAGATTATACAAAATTATAAAAAGCTAAAAAAAAAGTCAAGTAAATCAATTACTTAGTTTTATCAATTCGTTATAATTCTGAAATCATAGGTATGCGTCAAATTTGCTATTGATAATCATTATCAATAAGATTATATGATTGCTAATTATAATCATTCTAAAATTAGTAAAGGGAATTATATGAATTTAATTACTAAACTATTAACAATATTAGCGGTTAGCTTTGTGACTATTGCAAGCTCTTTCGCTAGCGAAGTTAACTTATATACAGCAAGACATTACGACTCTGATGAAGCTTTGTACGCAAAGTTTACTGATGATACAGGCATCAAAGTTAATGTTATTTCTGGTAAAGGTAAGGCTTTAATGGAAAGACTTGCTTCTGAGGGATCAAGCTCCCCAGCTGATGTATTTATTACTGTAGACGCAGGTAACCTATGGAAAGTTCAAAAAGATGGAATGTTCCAAAGTATTAAATCTAGTACGATAGACTCTATCGTGCCAGAAAATTTAAGAGGTCCAAATAATGAGTGGGTTGGAATAGCTAAACGTTCTAGAGTTATGTACTTCAATCCTGTAAATGTATCTCGTGAAGAAATGGAAGGACTTACTTATGAAGATTTATCTAATCCTAAGTGGAAAGGAAGAATCGCAATCAGAAGTTCTGGAAACATGTACAACCAATCATTGGTTGCATCTTTAATTGCTAATAACGGCGTTTCAGCTACTGAAGACTGGGCTCACCGTTTTGTTGGCAACTTTGCTAGAAAACCAGAAGGTAATGATAGAGCGCAAATCATGGCTGTAGCTAACGGCGAAGCTGATATTGCAATTTCTAATAGTTATTACATTGGTTTAATGCTTTCAGGTAAAAAAGGTGAAGAACAACAAGCAGCTGCAAGAAAAGTTGAATTACATTTTCCTGGTCAAGATGGCCGTGGAGCACACATTAATGTAAGTGGAGCTGGCCTTATGAAGAATGCTCCTAATGCTGACAATGCAGTAAAATTTATTGAGTTTCTCCTTAGTGAAGACGCTCAATCTCACATTGTAAACAACACTTACGAATTTCCAATGCGTGAAGGTGTTGCTGCAAGTGATTTAATAGCTCAATTCGGCTCTGGTTTTAAAGAAGATCAGACAGCTGTTGCAAGCTATGGTGAATTCAATCCAGATGCTGTCAAGTTGATGGATAGAGTTGGTTGGGAATAATCCTCCCATCCATTAAGAGGTAATTTGTCCACCGTCTCTTCTTCTCATTAGTATCAGGACAGATTGCCTCTTTGAATTTTTTTTGAAGAGGCATTGATTTATTCACATAAAAATATACTTGAATTGTAAATTAGAACTATTCTAAATAAGGAAAAAATTATGAATAAATTGCCAACTGTTAATTTTAAAATTAGGTCACAAAATGAATTCGAGACAGGAGAGATGTGCTATCTTGAAGGAGATAAAGCATGGATGACAATATCTTCAACAGATCTCTTTGCTGATAAACGAGTATTAATATTTTCACTACCGGGCGCATTTACGCCAACGTGTTCATCGCAACAACTTCCTGCGTTTGATGAAAAGTTTGATGATTTTAAGAAAATGGGGATAGATGAAATTTTTTGTATTTCTGTTAACGACTCTTACGTAATGAATGCATGGAGCAATTATATGGGAGTTAAAAATGTACAAATGATCCCTGATGGAACAGGGCAATTTACCAGAATGATGGGTATGCTTGTTAATAAAGACCATAATGGGTTTGGCATGCGTTCATGGAGGTATGCTGTAATTGCTAATAATATGGAAATTGAACAATCCTTTGTAGAACAAGGTTTAAATGATAGTGGCACTGACGACGATCCATATATTGAGACAAATCCGGATAATATTATAGAATTTTTAAAATAATTGTTTTAATTAGGCCGATGTTATGAGACTTAGTTTTTGGGAAATAACACCTGTAGCATTATTTATTGTATTTATTGCACCTGTTGCAATTGTTCTTGTCAGTTTGACTGGAGACTATTCAGATAACTGGACTCATCTATATCAATACGTTTTAACTCGATACATAGCGAACACAGTATATTTAGTTACTGGAGTTTCAATTTTAGTAACAATAGTTGGGGTAGGTACTGCGTGGCTTATAACAAATTATAACTTTACAGGAAAAAATATTTTTGAATGGGCTTTAATACTGCCTCTAGCAGTTCCACCATACATTCTTGCTTATACATTTACAGGTTTATTCGACACTTATGGAACTGCAAATAACTTAATACGTGATTTATTTGAATTAGGTCGTGAATTTACTTTCTTCCCAAAAGTTCGAAATGTTTCTGGTGCCATAATTGTATTTTCATTCACTTTATATCCTTATGTTTATCTTGTAAGTAGAATGGCTTTTATAAACCAATCACGAACCATGCTTGAAGCTGGAAGAACTCTCGGATTAAATAAATTTCAAACTTTCTACAAATTAGGGATCCCAATGATTAGGCCCGCTATCATTGGTGGTTTGATGTTAGTCATAATGGAAACAATTTCTGATTTTGGAGCAGTTGACCATTTTGCCATATCGACTTTTACCACAGGAGTATTTCGAACTTGGTATGGAATGTATGATATTGAAACTGCAAAACAATTAGCTTCATTGCTTTTAATATTTGCAGTTACGTTGATCTTGTTAGAGAGATACTCAAGAAAAAATGCAAGCTATTCTAACGCGATGTCTCTGTACAAGCCCCTTTATTTAACAAAATTAAAAGGAAT
>PYIJ01457122.1_pt1 | contig 11026 bp, 13 predicted proteins | sample 3578051 | NCBI WGS metagenome assembly PYIJ01 (sample SAMN08408021, study PRJNA431606) | Marine metagenome isolate SA_KN192-05_S13_5m, whole genome shotgun... | biome: marine; feature: oceanic pelagic zone; material: water; isolation source: surface water sample, 0.2-0.8 um fraction ... | reverse complement strand
CGAAAAGACACTGACGGTCAAGTTGTTTTTGCACCGCGCGCGCCCGGACCAAGCGACAAGCAACTGCTTGTCGCTTGTATCTGTTAACTTTGAGGCGAAGCTGCCCCAGCGGGATCCGCCGTCATCTTGTTGCTTGTATCTGTTTGCTTTGCTCTGCTGGCTGCCAGCAGGAGGATCAGAGTAATAAAATTTAAATAAAAGAAAAGGGGGCGATTGCCCCCTCGGTAGTTTATAGGGTGGAGTTATTGTGTACCGTTAGAGCTCCACTTAATGCTATTCCAACTAGTTTCCTAGGGTACACCGTACCAAGCAATCCTCAGAGTTAAACTCTCTCTACTTCTTCATTGTCGGACTCCTTATACGCATCAATTAAATCTTGCTTTTGTCGTGCCATTACAAAACTGTCTAAAGCAATCATTTCTACTGTTCTTTGTACTGCATCAACAATATTAGTTTCTTCGTCAAATTCTCCACTTGTTGAATTAACTTGGTCATCAATATAATTAAACACTTTATTAAAATTTTCTTTAGTTAGTTTCATTGCAAATTCTCCAAAGTGTTTACATTTGTTTCGTTCATGTGCATGAGTTCCTCAACCGCGAGAGTATCCATGTTCCCATTACTGACAACGCGTATTCCATTGATGGTCAAGTCACGCACGTCCTGTTCAACACCGCCAACTAAATGAGCGCCATTGATATTAAGTTTAAAAATCATTTTGATCATTATTAACTCCAATTTGTATTTAAGATATGTCTATTATCTTATATCCTGTGGCGCGTGTCTACTTTTATTTCGCGCGAGGGCGACCGCCAACCGACAAGCTAGACTAATCTCTACGAGTCGTTGTGTTATAACCAACACAACAATAGACGAGTAAAAAAGAGATTAGTCTAGCTTGTCGGTTGTATCTGATACAAAAAGGGGGGACCCCCCCAAACGCCTAACTGTATATACGTATATATAGAAAAAGAAATAGACACAAAAAGGGATATCAGATAAGTTAGCACCCTGACCCCCCTAAATTATATATACGGGCAGGAGTCCCATAGCTAGAAAAAAATTTTAGTATGCAAAAAGATCAGGAACTAGAACAAGATCTAGAACAAATAGCCAAAGAGTACCCCGATGTAGCCGAAGAGCTGTTAGACCTAAGCAACGCACTCAACGCTAAAAAGAAACAAGAAGAAGCCCAGAAAAATTTTATTCCGTATGTGCAACACATGTGGAAAGATGTCATTATTGGCGATCACCATCAACGCTTTGCTAAAAAACTAGAAGGCGTAGCCAAGGGCGAGATCAAAAGACTGATTGTTAACATGCCACCGCGTCATACCAAATCAGAGTTTGCTTCTGTTTTCTTTCCCAGTTGGCTACTCGGCATCAACCCAAAGCTCAAACTCATGCAGATTACGCACACCGCAGAGTTAGCGTTTCGATTCGGTAGAAAAGTTCGTGACCTTATCGACTCGCCAGAGTACAGCGAGATTTTCCCTGAAGTTTCTTTGAAAGCAGACAACAAATCAGCGGGTAGATGGGAAACCAACAAGGGCGGTGAGGCGTTTTACGCTGGAATAGGTGGAGCAGTCACTGGTCGGGGGGCGGATTTACTTGTGTTAGACGACATTCACTCTGAACAAGACGCCATGTCACCGCGAGCCCTCGACAATGCGTGGGAATATTACAGTTCGGGACCGCGACAACGTCTCCAGCCGGGCGGATCTATCGTTATAGTGATGACTCGATGGTCGACCAAGGACTTAACAGGCAGATTATTAGCAAAACAAGCCGACGAAAAGGCAGATCAGTGGGAAGTTGTCGAGTTCCCCGCTATTTTTCCAGATTCCGGCAACATTTTATGGCCAGAATTTTGGAATATGGACGAATTAGAGGGTATCAAGGCGTCATTACCGGTTTCTAAGTGGTCGGCGCAGTGGTTACAGAACCCAACTTCGGAAGAAGGCGCGATTTTGAAGCGCGAATGGTGGCAAACATGGGAACACGAGGACATTCCGAACATGCAATACGTGATTCAGTCCTACGATACCGCGTTTTCGAAGAGCGAAACGGCAGATTACTCGGCGATTACGACGTGGTGCGTGTTTTACCCAAGCGAGGACAGTGGTCCTGCGTTATTGCTCCTTGATGTTAAGAAAGGTCGGTGGGATTTCCCAGAACTCAAGCGCGTTGCCCTAGAAGAATACCAATATTGGGAACCCGACACGGTTATTATCGAGGCAAAAGCCTCCGGTATGCCCTTGACCCATGAACTAAGACAGATGGGGATACCGGTAGTAAACTTCACGCCGGGTAAAGGACAAGACAAGATAGCGAGAGTCAATGCCGTATCGCCCATGCTCGAATCGGGCATGGTCTATGTACCAGAGACGCGTTGGGCAGAAGAATTAGTCGAAGAATGTGCAGCGTTTCCCTACGGCGACCACGATGACTTGGTGGATTCGACTACGCAAGCACTAATGCGTTATCGACAAGGCGGCTTTATAGGTTTAGAATCGGACGAAGATTTAAACGATAATGAACCAAGACAACTGAAAGTTTATTATTAGGAGAGGAAAGGTATGGCGGAAAAGCCAACTAACATAGAAAGAGTCAGCGACCTAATCGATTTAGATATACAGTCGGGGGAGACAGTCGAGATCGAAGACCCCACTCCAAATGACGCAGATGTAGCCGTCGAATTTAACGCCGACGGTTCTGCCGAGCTTAACTACTTCCCCGACGAACCTGAAGAGCAAGTTCCGTTCGATGCCAACCTAGCAGAGTTCATGGACGACGGACAACTGTCTGGTTTAGCCATGGAACTCATGGGCGACTTCGAAGAAGACCGAGCCAGTCGCCAAGAGTGGGAAGACACTTATGTTAAAGGTTTAGATCTTCTTGGGTTTCAATACGAAGATAGGGACAGACCTTTTCCGGGCGCATCAGGGGTAACTCACCCAATGCTCGCCGAAGCGGTAACTCAGTTCCAAGCACAAGCATTTAAAGAATTATTACCCAGCAAAGGACCGGTCAAAGCACAGGTCATGGGCGCAGCGACCCCGGACGTAGAACTACAAGCCAGTCGGGTCCAAGACTTTATGAACTACCAGATCACGACCGAGATGGAAGAATACACGCCAGAGATGGATCAGTTACTGTTCTATCTACCGCTCGCCGGATCAGCGTTCAAGAAAGTTTATTACGACACCATGAAACAAAGACCGTGCAGTAACTTCGTGCCGGTCGACGACTTAGTGGTTCCGTATTCAGTCAGCGATCTGAATACGTGTGAAAGAATTACACACATCGTAAAGATGTCGCACAACGAAGTTAGAGCACAGCAGATCAGCGGTGCGTACTTAGACGTCGAAATCAAACCCTCGTATGTCGGGGCGTCCGATACCCAAGATAAAGAAGACGAACTAGAAGGTATCGACGGTACATCGGACATGATGTACGAACTGTTAGAGTTTCATGTATTGATGGACTTGCCGGGATTCGAAGATCCAGACGGCATGCACCTACCGTACATCATTACGGTAGATAGCACTTCATCGAAAGTATTGTCGATTCGTAGGAACTATCGTGCAGACGATCCTATGAAACAGAAGATTCAATACTTCGTACATTACAAGTTCTTGCCGGGCCTTGGGTTTTATGGCTTCGGTCTCATCCACATGATCGGCGGACTATCGAGGACTGCCACAGCTGCGCTTAGACAATTAGTTGATGCTGGAACTCTCTCCAATTTACCAGCAGGTTTTAAGGCACGTGGTTTAAGGATCCGCGACGATGAGACTCCCCTAGAGCCCGGCGAGTTCAGAGATGTCGACGCTCCGGGCGGCGCACTTAGGGATTCACTGATACCGCTACCGTACAAAGAACCGTCAGGCACTTTGTTCCAGTTACTAGGCTTTTGTGTCGAAGCTGGTCAGAGGTTTGCTTCGGTTACTAATCTAAACATCGGCGAAGGTAATCAAGAGCTACCGGTCGGCACGACCATGGCACTCTTAGAACAAGGCACAAGAATTATGTCGGCAGTGCACAAACGTTTGCACTACGCACAAAAAACAGAATTTAAAATACTAGCACGACTGTTTGCGGAAACTCTTCCCCCTGAGTATCCGTACATGGTCGTCGGCGGCGATCAAAGTATTAAACAAACCGATTTCGATGCACGCGTTGATGTTATACCTGTCAGCGATCCAAACTTCTTTTCTATGTCGCAGCGTATCTCGCTCGCGCAACAAGAACTTCAGTTGGTACAAAGCAACCCGCAGATACATAACATTAAAGAAGCGTACCGTAGAATGTATCAAGCACTCGGTACAGAAAACGTCGAAGCATTATTTCAACCCGATCCACCACCACCCGTTCCTGTGGACCCGGCAATAGAGAATAGCGGTATGCTCATGGGTATGCCAGCTACCGCTTTTCCTGAACAAGATCATGCGACGCACATCGAAGTGCATTTAACTTTCTTAGAAAACAAATACGTGCAAGCCAACCCGGCTACCGTATCGTTGATGGTCAGCCATGTGCTACAACACGTATCGCTCATGGCACAAATGCAAGCCGAACAAGAACTGGCTATGCAGATGGAGCAGAACCCAGAACTAGCGATGCAGATGCAACAACAAGAGATGATGAACCAGCAGGCGATGGCCCAAGGACAACCGCCCATGCCAAATGCAATGTTAGAAAACATGAAAGCGCAAACAGAATTAGAACTTATGCAACAGTTAATGCCTAGACTGGACGAGATACTTAAAGTAGACTCCGATCCTATAGCAGAACTGAAAGCACAAGAACTACAGATTAGAGCCGAAGAAAACAAAGACGATAAAGAAATAGCAGAAAAACGTTTAGAAATTGACGAAGAAAAGATAAAATCGCAAGAAGACATCGCTGCCATGAAGATACAAGCTGATCGGGAGCGCAATAGCGGAGGCTAAAATAGACGAACTTAATTTCGCGCAAATGGTTCAGCGCGCCATCTCTTCAAAGGAAGAGCAGATAAAAGAGATAATGCTGTCAGGTTCAATCGAATCACACGAACAGTACCAAAATCTTGTCGGTCAAGTGCAAGCTTTAAATTTCGTACGCGAAGAAGTTAGAAACCTTTTAAAGAAAATGGAGACGTTCGATGACGAAGACGACACTTGAAGAAAAGTGGGCTGAGAAGAAGCAAGGCAAATTGCCACTTGAAGAAATATACGAAAGCGGAAAAAAGGAAACAGATCCGCAAACATTAAATCCAGAAAAGATAACAGACAGTGTCTTGGACCAACTACCCTCGCCAACAGGTTGGCGTATCATGGTGTTGCCGTACCAAGGTAAAAAAGTTAGCGACGGTGGGATCCACCTAGTTAGCAAAGCACTCGAAAGACAACAAGCCGCTACGGTGTTGGGCCTCGTACTAAAAACAGGCTCGCTCGCGTACGACGGCGAGAGATTCTCTAAAACAGGGCCATGGTGTAAGGAAGGAGACTGGGTACTCTACGCGAGATACGCAGGCTCTAGAATTGACATCGATGGTGGGGAAATCAAGATACTGAACGATGATGAGATTATCGCCACAGTAGCTGATCCTGAATCAATTATTCACAACTTTTAAACATGGAGAGGACCATGCCAGATGATAAATTTTCAAACCTAAGTCAAGCAGACGAAATGGTGCCTATGGATACCGAAGGCGGAGAAGTAGAAGTAGCGCTACCAGAAGAAGTTGCTGACGAACCAGCTGCCGTAGTTGAGGAAGTGCAAGAAGAAGTTGCACAACCTGAAGTATCAGCTGCCGAACAAGAACAAGAAGAATATAGCAAGGGCGTACAAAAACGAATCGACAAACTAACAGCGAAACTAAGAGAAGCAGAACGTAGAGAGCAAGCGGCAACAGAGTTTGCTAACAACGTAAAGCAAGAAAACGATAATCTAAAAACAAAAACACAAGAACTAGATTCAAACTACATTTTAGCCGAAGCCAACAGAGTAACGGCAGAAACCGAAAAGGCAAAAGCCGATTTAAGAAAAGCTAACGAAGACGGAGACATAGACAAACAAACAGAAGCGCAACAAAGATTAGCTGCTTTAGCGGCAGACGCGAGCGGGCTAGAACGCGCTAACAAGGAAAGGGAAGCTGCAAAACCTGTTGAGGCAGAGCAAGCCCCTACAACTCAAACCCCCACATACGAGCAACCTCAGTATCCAGACCCTGATCCAAAGGCAGAAACGTGGGCAGAAGATAATCAATGGTTCGGGCAGGACAGGGCTATGACCATGACTTCTTTTGCAATTCACGAAGATCTAGTTAAAGAAGGATTTGATCCGAGTAGTGATGAGTATTATACTGAAGTGGACAAAAGGATTAGAGATGAGTTTCCTCACAAGTTTGATGAAGACTCATCCACTAAAAACCGACCCGTTCAAGCGGTTGCATCTGCTAAACGCAGTGCAAAAACTGGACGCAGCAAATCTGTGAAACTCACACCTTCACAGGTATCAATAGCTAAAAAATTGGGTGTGCCACTTGAAGAATACGCGAAGTATGTTAAATAACGTGGAGATAACATAATGGCAGATAAAAAACAAAACGACACAACTCGTGAACCACGCGAGGCTCAGTCTAGAGAAAAAACTTCTCAAAGAAGACCTTGGGCCCCTCCTTCCGCTTTGGATGCACCAGAGCCACCAGCAGGTTACGTACACAGATGGGTACGAACTGAAGTCAGAGGATACGACGACACCAAGAACGCAAGCGCCAGACTCAGAGAAGGCTGGGAGCCCGTTCGTGCTGACGAATATCCTGACTTTGAATATCCATCCATCGGTGACGGTAAGTATGCAGGTGTAATTGGTGTTGGCGGTCTATTGCTTTGCAGAATCCCAAGGGAAACTGTAGATGAAAGAAGTCAATACTTTCAGGCAAAAACTAGAGATCAAATGCTATCAGTAGATAACGATTTGATGAAGGAAGAAAATCCAGCCATGCCTATTAATAAAAATAGACAGAGTCGCGTAACATTTGGCGGAAACAGAGGCGAGTAATCAAATTTGTTTCTTAATTTTAATTTGTAAAAAGGAAAAGTTTAATGGCTAATGTAGATGCAGCTTTTGGTTTAAGACCTTACAAAGGGCTTAACCCAGCAAGTGCTGTCCCATCCGCTAATAAATACTTAATTAATCCATCAGGTTATGGCACTACTATCTTCCAAGGTGACCTCGTTAAATTTAACGGTGGTTACATTGAGCAAGCTGGTGTAAGTGACGCTAACATTGTTGGTGTATTTAATGGCGTGTTTTACCAATCTTCAGACGGACCTGTATACAAAAACCACTATGTAGCAAGCACTACTGCTAGCTCAGGTGACATTGAAGTATACATTTACGACGACCCTAACACTTTGTTCTTGATCCAAGGTGATTCGGCAACGAACACTGCTCAAGCAAACGTAGGGAAGAACGCTGATACTGTTGGAACAAGCGGAAGCACTACAACTGGAATCTCCTCCAGAGAACTTGACGTTTCGACTATAGCAACTACTCAGGGCTTACAGCTCAAAATAGTTGGTGTAGACCAAGGACCAAAGAACGATGAACTCGGTACGACTCATACGAACTTAGTTGTTCAAATTAATGAGCACGCGTACAGAGGTCCCGTAGCAGGTACATAAGATGGCAATATCTAGAGCACAATTAGTAAAAGAACTAGAGCCCGGATTAAATGCACTTTTTGGATTAGAGTACGACAGATATGAAGACGAACATGCCGAAATTTTCGACACAGAGACTTCAGATCGTGCCTTTGAAGAAGAGGTAATGTTATCCGGATTTGATGCAGCACCTGTTAAGTCTGAGGGAGCAGGAGTGGCTTTTGACACAGCGCAAGAATCATTCACAGCTCGTTACACTCACGAGACAGTTGCCTTAGCTTTCAGTATCACTGAAGAAGCGATTGAAGATAACTTGTACGACAGATTGTCTGCAAGATACACAAGAGCTTTGGCTAGAAGTATGTCAAACACCAAGCAAATTAAAGCAGCCTCAGTTTTAAATAATGCCTTCAACAGCAGTTTCGCTGGCGGTGACGGTAAAGAGCTTTGCGCTACAGATCACCCCACTATTAGTGGTGGTAGTCTTAGTAATGAACTCTCTACTTCAGCTGACTTAAATGAAACTTCTCTTGAGCAAGCATTAATTGATATTGCGGCGTTCGTAGACGAACGTGGACTAAAAGTAGCAGTACAAGGAATGAAATTAATTATTCCAAAAGAGCTACAGTTCACAGCTGACAGATTGCTTGAATCAACCTTGAGAACAGCTACCTCTGATAACGATGTAAACGCTATCAGAAACATGGGTATGCTGCCTGAAGGTTACGTAGTTAACCACTATTTGACAGACACTGATGCTTTCTTTATTAAGACTGATGCACCAAACGGATTTAAAATGTTCGCTAGGTCACCAATCAGAACTTCAATGGAAGCAGACTTCGATACTGGTAACGTTAGGTACAAGGCTAGAGAAAGATACTCTTTTGGATTCTCGGATCCAAGATGTGTATTCGGTTCTCCCGGAGCATAACAGTTCAATTCTAAAGGAACCTTTGCCGGGGGTTTCTCACTCAACCCGGCAACTTTTTTCTTGTATTCCCTTAATTTCATATATAATCTTAGTAATCAACTAGGGATAAAATTAATAGTTTATCGACTGCCCTAGCAGACTCGCCAAGACGATAAACGTAATTAAGGAGACTTAATATGGCAAAATCAACTTTTAGTGGACCGGTCAAATCGCTAGCAGGATTTATCTCTGCTGGTAATGCGGCTGTGGTCAGTTTAACAGCAGACACAACTTTAACTGTGGCTGCACACGCGGGAAAAATTTTAACTACTAACGATGCTGACGGTAAATTTACTTTACCTAGTATTGTTGCTACTGCTCCGGGCAGAGACGACGATCCTAATCAATTAAATAATTTAGGAGCTAGTTTCTTCTTCGTAGTAGAAACAGCAGCTACTGACATGGACATCTTAACCGATGGTACAGATAAATTTGTCGGTGGGCTTTACGCTGGTAAAGACGATGCTACTGGTAAAACTTTTATATCAGGCGCTAGTAACGACGTAATTACAATGAACGGATCAACAAAAGGTGGACTAGCAGGAAGTATCGTTAAGGTAACTGCTATCGCTTCTGCTAAATATGCAGTAGAAGGAATCATCTTAGGTTCAGGCACTATAGTTACTCCATTTGCTGACGCGTAATAGGAGATAAATTATGGCTGATACAGTAACAAGTCAAACTATTCAAGATGGCGGCAGAACCGCCATCTTGAAGTTTACAAACGAGTCTGACGGAACAGGAGAGGCTTCTGTTAAAAAGGTAGATGTTTCAGCACTAGCAGCAGACAGTGACGGTAATTCGTGCACAGCTGTTACTATCTCAAGAATCTACTGGGCGTGCAGAGGTATGGGAGTTGACATCGAGTTCGATGCGTCAACTAACGTATTAGCAATCCCTTTACCAGCGGACAGCACAGGTGACGAATACTACGATTTATTCACAGGTATTCCTAACAATGCTGGATCAGGTAAGACAGGAGATCTAGACTTTACAACGGTGGGACACTCGGACGGTGACGCTTATTCAATCATTTTAGTTTTGACAAAACATTTCTAAAGAGAGAATATTTGTGATCGTTTGAGTAACCGGGCAACTGTTCTTGCCCGGTTACACCACAAAAGGAAACAATATGGCTACTTCAGGATCAACAGGATTTGACTTAACAATAGACGAGCTTATCGAAGAAGCGTACGAACGTTGTGGGTTAGAACTCAGAACAGGCTACGATTTAGATACGGCTAGAAGATCTTTAAACATTATGATGGCCGACTGGGCTAATCGTGGTTTAAATCAATGGACTGTAGCGCAACGTAGCTTTACTGTCACTCAAGGCACATCAAGCTACAGCCTAGATACAGATATCATTGATGTAACCGAAGCTGTCGTCACAAGAGGCAGCACCGATATACAACTAGAAAGAATCAGTAGATCAGATTATTTGTTTACGCCAGAAAAAACTTTACAGGCTAGACCGAATCAGTTTTTCTTAGATAGACAAACAACTCCAGAAATAAAACTTTTTCCGACACCAGAAAACTCTACTGACATAATTAAGTACAACGCACTAACCAGAATACAAGACGTTGGTGACTATACCAACAACATGGAAATAGTATTCAGGTTCATACCGTGCATGGTATCAGGTCTGGCTTACTACATAGCTATGAAAAGAGCGCCAGAGAAGATACAGATAATGAAACAAATTTACGACGAGGAGTTCGATAGGGCAGCGTTTGAGGACATAGATAGTGTTAGTTCAAGATTCTTGCCTAACAGAACTATTATTTAATGCCTTTTGCAGTTGGTAAAAAAGCATACGGCATTTGCGATATTTGCGGGCAGAGATATCGTTTAAACCAACTTAGAAAACAATGGGACGGGCTAAAAGTTTGTCCGCAGGACTACAGTCCTAAACACCCGCAACTGCAACCAAGACCACAACCAGCCGACCCAGAAGCATTAAGAGATCCAAGACCTGATCCTAGAACCGGCGATCAAGGTTTTGATAAAGGTATCGTTAGAGTTCTTGGTACAGACATGCGAGCAACCAACGATGTAGTAGGCAGTCCGTTTAGCCTAGACGGAGCTACTACAGCACTTGGCAGCATTACCATAACAGATAACCCTTTGACCGCTACAGGTCAATCGGCTACAGCTTCTTTGGGAACTGTATCCATATCAGGAGAGATTACAGATTCTGTTACGCTTAGCACTCAAGTAGGACTATCAGCTTTAGGTACAGTAAGCGTCACTGCTGCTTCTAGTGTAACTACTTACACAGTAACTGTGGCTTCTTATGGAGGAGGTAACAGATATTACATAGATAGTGTAGTCTATCCAACTCTAACTCTTAATGAAGGAAGTACTTATAGGTTTGATCAATCGGATGGTACTAACAGTG
>PYIJ01432685.1_pt1 | contig 11037 bp, 5 predicted proteins | sample 3578051 | NCBI WGS metagenome assembly PYIJ01 (sample SAMN08408021, study PRJNA431606) | Marine metagenome isolate SA_KN192-05_S13_5m, whole genome shotgun... | biome: marine; feature: oceanic pelagic zone; material: water; isolation source: surface water sample, 0.2-0.8 um fraction ... | reverse complement strand
GGCGAAATTTTTGCCGAAGCCGGCGACGAAATCACCGAGGAGTTGCTGGCCAAGCTGGGCGAGCTGGGATACACCGAAATTAACACACTGGCGATTGACCCGATTAATCGCGGACCGTTTATCCGCAATACACTGGTCGCCGATAAATCATCCGACAAGCTTTCCGCGCTGGAAGAGATTTATCGCGTGATGCGTCCAGGTGAACCGCCAACACCGGAAACAGCCGAGACACTTTTTGAAGGCCTGTTTTTTGATGGCGAACGCTATGATTTGTCTGCCGTGGGACGTGTGAAAATGAATATTCGTCTGGATCAGGAATGCCCCGATGATATTCGCGTTCTGCGTAAAGAAGATATTGTGGGCGTTGTCAAAACGCTTGTCGATCTGCGCGACGGCAAGGGCGATATTGATGATATTGACAATCTCGGGAACCGGCGCGTGCGCTCGGTGGGCGAATTGATGGAAAACCAATATCGCGTTGGTTTGCTGCGTATGGAGCGCGCGATCAAGGAGCGCATGAGCTCGATTGATATCGACACGGTCATGCCGCAGGACCTGATTAACGCCAAGCCGGTTTCGGCTTCGGTGCGTGAGTTTTTCGGCTCGTCGCAATTATCGCAATTCATGGATCAGACCAATCCGCTTTCCGAGATTACCCACAAGCGTCGTCTTTCGGCATTGGGCCCGGGCGGGCTAACGCGCGAGCGCGCCGGCTTTGAGGTGCGCGACGTGCACCCAACCCATTATGGACGCATCTGCCCGATTGAAACGCCGGAAGGCCCGAATATCGGGCTTATCAATTCGCTGGCAACTTTTGCGCGCGTCAATAAATACGGCTTCATTGAAAGCCCCTACCGGAAGGTTCAAAACGGCAAGGTGACTAATGAGGTGATCTATTTGTCGGCCATGGAGGAAGCCCGCTTCCGCGTTGCCCAAGCCACGATTACCATTGGGTCGAATGGTGCCATTGAGGAAGATCTCATTAACTGCCGCGTCAATGGCGATTTTGAAATGGTGCCACCGGAAATGGTAGATCTGCTGGATGTGTCGCCCAAACAGATTGTCTCTGTCGCTGCCGCTCTTATACCGTTCCTTGAAAATGATGATGCCAACCGAGCGCTGATGGGCTCAAACATGCAACGCCAGGCCGTGCCGCTCTTGCAGGCTGAGGCGCCACTTGTCGGTACCGGAATGGAAGAAGTTGTGGCGCGCGATTCAGGTGCAGCGATTTCTGCGCGCCGCGCCGGTGTTGTTGACCAGGTTGACGCCACACGCATCGTAATACGTGCAACGGAAGAAACCGACGCCTCTAAATCGGGTGTGGACATTTACAATCTGCGTAAATTCCAGCGCTCGAACCAGTCAACCTGCATCAACCAGCGTCCACTAGTTCGTGTAGGCGACCGGGTTGAAGTAGGCGATGTCGTTGCTGATGGCCCGTCGACCGAGCTCGGCGAATTGGCGCTAGGACGCAATGTGCTGGTCGCCTTCATGCCTTGGAATGGCTATAATTTCGAGGACTCGATCCTGATTTCCGAGCGCATTGTGCGCGAGGATGTGTTCACCTCAATTCACATTGAGGAATTCGAGATAATGGCCCGCGACACCAAGCTCGGGCCCGAAGAAATTACCCGCGACATTCCCAATGTCGGTGAGGAAGCGCTCAGCAATCTCGACGAAGCCGGCATTGTCTATATCGGATCGGAAGTTAATCCGGGCGATATCCTCGTCGGCAAAATCACACCGAAGGGCGAAAGTCCGATGACGCCGGAAGAGAAGCTTCTGCGGGCCATCTTTGGCTAAAAAGCCTCAGATGTGCGAGATACTTCGCTGAAATTGCCACCCGGTACAACAGGCACGGTTGTTGAAGTGCGGGTGTTTAACCGCCACGGCATTGACAAGGACGAGCGCGCGCTGGCCATTGAGCGTGAGGAAATCGAAGCACTGGCAAAAGACCGCGACGATGAATTGTCGATTTTGGAGCGCAATGTTTACAACCGCCTTGAAGGTCTGCTGACCGGCAAGCAGGTGGCCTCCGGCCCGAAAGGCATGGACGTCGATGCCAAGATTACCCAAGCCATGTTGCAGGAATTGCCGCGCGGCCAGTGGTGGCAAATTGCCTTGAAGAACGAAAGTGCCATGGCCGAAGTCGAAGCCATGAAAAAGCAGTTCGACGATGCCAAAGCGGCGTTGGAAGAACGCTTCGAGGATAAGGTCGACAAGCTGCAACGCGGTGACGAATTGCCGCCCGGGGTCATGAAAATGATCAAGGTCTATGTGGCGATCAAGCGCAAATTGCAGCCGGGCGACAAAATGGCCGGCCGGCATGGCAACAAGGGTGTCATCAGCCGCATCGTGCCGGTTGAAGACATGCCCTATCTCGATGACGGCACCTCCGTCGATATTGTGCTCAACCCGCTCGGTGTGCCGAGCCGCATGAATGTCGGGCAAATTCTGGAAACGCATTTGGGCTGGGCATGTGCCGGGCTTGGACGCCAGATCGGGGATGCACTGAGCGTTTATGAGCGCGAAGGCAATGTCTCGCAAGTGCGTGCCACGCTCAAGGATGTGTATTCCGACGACAAGGAAGTTGCCAAACTTTCGGACGGTGAGGCCATTGAAATGAGCCAAACCTTGCGCCGCGGTGTGCCTGTGGCAACACCGGTGTTTGACGGCGCGATTGACGACGACATTGTGGACATGCTCGGCAAGGCCGGCATTGACAGTTCGGGGCAAGTGCTGTTGCGCGACGGGCGCACGGGCGAAGAGTTCGACCGTAAGGTAACCGTCGGCTACATTTACATGCTCAAACTCCACCACCTTGTCGATGACAAAATCCACGCCCGTTCAATCGGCCCCTATAGTCTGGTGACCCAGCAACCGCTGGGCGGCAAAGCCCAGTTTGGCGGCCAACGCTTCGGTGAAATGGAAGTGTGGGCACTGGAAGCTTATGGGGCGGCTTATACTTTGCAGGAAATGTTGACCGTCAAATCAGACGATGTGGCAGGGCGAACCAAGGTATATGAGGCCATTGTCAAAGGTGATGACACATTTGAAGCCGGTATTCCGGAGAGCTTCAACGTGCTTGTCAAAGAAATCCGTTCGCTTGGGCTGAATGTCGAATTGACCGAAAGCCGCAAAGAAAATCAGGGTTAATGGGGCGCGCGCGCACCCGAAAAGGAGACGACCGATGAACCACGAGGTCATGAATATCTTCAATCCGCAGGCCAGCCAGCAGGCCTTCGACCAGATCAAGATTTCCATCGCCAGCCCGGAAAAAATCCTGTCTTGGTCCTACGGGGAGATTAAAAAACCCGAAACTATCAATTACCGGACGTTTAAGCCGGAACGAGATGGCCTTTTCTGCGCGCGGATTTTTGGCCCTATCAAGGATTATGAGTGTCTGTGCGGCAAATATAAGCGGATGAAGTTTAAAGGCGTCATCTGTGAAAAATGCGGCGTGGAAGTAACCCTCACCAAAGTACGCCGCGAGCGTATGGGGCATATTGAACTGGCCGCGCCGGTCGCGCATATCTGGTTTTTGAAATCTCTGCCCAGTCGCATTGGTCTGTTGCTGGATATGACACTTAAAGATCTCGAACGGGTTTTGTATTTCGAGCATTTCATCGTGCTCGACCCGCTCCTGTCGCCGCTCAAAAAAGGTCAGCTTTTGTCGGAAGAAGAATATTTCGAGGCCCAAGATGAGTATGGCGAAGACACATTTGTCGCCAGCATCGGTGCCGAGGCTGTGCGCGTCATGTTGGAAGAAATTGATCTTGAAAAATTACGCGATGAGTTGCGCGTCGAGATTGCCGAGGCAACAACTGAGCTGAAGCCAAAAAAACTGGCAAAGCGCCTGAAAGTTGTTGAGGCGTTTTTGCGTTCGGGCGGTCGTCCGGAATGGATGATCATGAATGTCGTGCCGGTTATTCCTCCGGAATTGCGCCCACTTGTGCCGCTGGATGGCGGCCGCTTTGCGACCTCGGACCTGAATGATCTCTATCGCCGTGTTATTAATCGAAACAACCGGCTGAAGCGACTTATCGAATTGCGCGCACCGGACATTATCGTTCGCAATGAAAAGCGTATGTTGCAAGAATCTGTCGATGCACTCTTCGACAATGGACGTCGCGGCCGTGTGATTACCGGCGGCAACAAGCGCCCGCTCAAATCATTGTCGGACATGCTGAAAGGTAAGCAAGGCCGTTTCCGGCAGAACCTGCTCGGCAAGCGCGTCGATTATTCGGGCCGCTCGGTGATTGTTGTTGGCCCCGAATTGAAGTTACATCAATGCGGCCTGCCGAAGAAAATGGCGCTTGAATTATTTAAGCCGTTTATCTATTCGCGCCTTGAGGCCAAGGGGCTGTCGGCAACGGTTAAGCAGTCGAAGAAAATGGTCGAGAAAGAACGCCCCGAAGTTTGGGACATTCTCGATGAGGTGATCCGCGAGCATCCGGTTATGTTGAACCGCGCTCCAACGTTGCACCGGCTGGGTATTCAGGCTTTTGAGCCTGTGCTTATTGAAGGCAAGGCCATTCAGCTTCACCCGCTGGTTTGCGCCGCGTTTAACGCCGATTTTGATGGCGACCAAATGGCCGTGCATGTGCCACTTTCGCTTGAAGCGCAATTGGAAGCCCGCGTGCTGATGATGTCGACAAACAATATTTTGCATCCGGCCAACGGCACACCGATTATCGTGCCGTCGCAGGATATCGTGCTGGGGCTTTATTATATGACCTTGCAGCGCGATGGCGCAGAAGGCGAGGGAATGTTGGTCTCCGATATTGCCGAACTGGAACATGCGCTCGACCAGAAAACCGTTACCTTGCATTCGAAAATCAAGGCGCGTGTTGAAGAGGTGGATGCCGAGGGCAATCTCTCCACCCGCATAGTCGACACCACGCCGGGCCGATTTATTCTTGCCCAAGAACTGCCGAAGCATGTCAATCTGCCCTATGAGACAATTAACAAGCTGATGTCCAAGAAGGAAATTTCCAAGGTCATCGATGCCGTTTACCGTCACTGCGGCCAGAAAGAAACCGTGCTGTTTTGCGACCATATTATGAAGGTTGGCTTCCGCGAAGCCTGCCGTGCCGGTATTTCCTTTGGTAAAGACGATATGGTTATTCCCGAAACCAAGGTGGATCTCATTGAGGAAACCACGAATCTGGCCAAGGAATATGAGCAGCAGTATATTGACGGCCTGATTACGCAAGGCGAGAAATACAACAAGGTTGTGGACGCCTGGGCGCGTTGCACCGACCGAGTTGCCGATGCGATGATGGCGAAAATTTCGACCGTCGACGCCGATGATACCGAAGACGAAAACTTCATCAATTCTATCTATATGATGTCGCATTCGGGCGCGCGCGGTTCGCCGGCGCAGATGAAACAGCTTGCCGGCATGCGCGGGCTGATGGCGAAACCGTCGGGCGAGATTATTGAAACGCCTATTATCTCTAACTTCAAGGAGGGCCTGTCGGTTCTGGAATACTTCAACTCGACCCACGGTGCACGTAAAGGCCTTGCCGACACGGCGCTGAAAACGGCCAATTCGGGTTATCTGACGCGGCGTCTCGTCGACGTGGCGCAAGATTGCATTGTTAATGAGGTTGATTGCGGCACCACGGCGGGTATTACCGTTGCTGCCGTGATTGATGCCGGTGAGGTAATTACCTCGCTCAGCGACCGCGTGCTGGGTCGTGTGCCGGTTGCCGATGTGGTCAATCCGGCAAATGATGAGGTTATCGTCAAGGCCGGTGAATTAATCTCGGAAGAGCATCTCGGCGCGATTGAAGAGGCCAATTTGGTCAGTATCAAAATTCGTTCGGCGTTAACATGTGAAACGAAAAATGGCGTTTGTGCGGCGTGTTACGGACGTGATCTGGCTCGCGGAACGCCGGTGAATATGGGCGAAGCAGTCGGCGTGATCGCGGCTCAGTCGATTGGTGAGCCAGGCACGCAGTTGACCATGCGTACTTTCCACATTGGGGGTACGGCGCAGGTTGTTGACCAGTCCTTTATCGAGTCGAATGCCGAAGGTCAGGTGCAGATAGAAAATGCAAATATCGTGACCGACAGTTCGGGCCGCTCGGTCGTCATGGGCCGCAATGTGGCCATTAAGATTGTCGATGCCAACGGTCTGGAGCGCGCGAGCCACAAACTGACTTATGGCGCGCGTTTGCGCGTTAGCGAAGGCGATGAAATCAAACGCGGTGCGCGTTTGGCCGAATGGGAGCCTTACGCCATTCCGATTTTGACTGAACTGGAAGGCACGGTCGAGTTTGAAGACCTTGTCGAGGGTGTGTCCATCACGGAAGTCACGGACGAGGCGACCGGCATTTCCCAGCGCGTTGTCGCAGACAGCTCGGGTCAGGCCCGCGGCGCGGACCTGAAACCGGCCATGGTTATTAAAGACGGCAAGGGTGCCGTTAAAAAGCTCTCAAACGGCAATGAAGCCCGCTATATTCTTGCGGTCGGCGCGATTTTGTCTGTTGAGCCGGGTGCTGAGGTGCATGCCGGTGATACGCTGGCGCGTATTCCGACGGAAGGTGCGACGTCGAGCGATATTACCGGTGGTCTGCCTCGGGTTGCCGAGCTGTTCGAAGCCCGTCGGCCCAAAGACCATGCGATTATTGCTGAAATTACCGGACGTGTGGAGTTTGGGCGCGATTATAAAAACAAGCGCCGGATTGTCATTCATCCGGAAGAGGCCGATATGGAACCGGTGGAATATCTGGTTCCCAAAGCCAAGCACCTGTCCGTTCAGGAAGGAGACATCATCGAAAAAGGCGAATATCTCATCGACGGCCACCCCGCGCCGCATGATATTCTCGCGATTTCCGGTGTTGAAGAGCTGGCGGCCTATCTGGTTAATGAAATTCAGGATGTGTATCGCTTGCAGGGTGTGACGATTAATGACAAGCACATTGAAGTGATTGTGCGTCAAATGTTGCAGAAGATTGAAATTCAGACCACCGGCGACAGCGACTTCCTGTCGGGCGAGCAAATCGACCGTATGGAATTTGACGAAGCGGTTGAGAAATTGCAGGCCGAAGGCAAGGAAGTGCCGACGGGAAACCCGATTTTGCTCGGAATTACTAAAGCTTCACTGCAAACGCGGTCGTTTATTTCTGCGGCGTCCTTCCAGGAAACCACGCGTGTGCTGACCGAAGCGGCGATCAACGGCAAATATGACGAACTGATCGGTTTGAAAGAAAACGTGATTGTCGGGCGGCTTATTCCGGCAGGCACGGGAGGCATTATGCAGCGTCTGAAGGGCGAGGCGAGTGCGCGCGACGCGGAACTGGCGGTTGATGTACCTGTGGGCATTGAAGCGGCCGGTGAAGAAGGCGAAGCAGCGGACGAAGCCAGCGCGTAAAGTGCCCCGTTTTCGGGTTAAAAACGCCGGAGTCCCTAGCGGTTTCCGGCGTTTTTTTATAACAAATTATGTATTTTCAAAAAATCAATAAAATTCCAATCAACGCTTGACCAAACACGCTGATTTTCGTAAGAAACCTTCACTTTGGTAACAGGGCTGTAGGTTTACAGCGATTGCGGGGCCAACCCAATATCCAAATGACCTAAACGCTGTTTAGTGATCTGAAGTGACTTTTAACGCGCATGATTCCGCTGGAATCCTCTGCAACCGTCGAGATGGAACAGGGCTGTTCCCTTTCGACATTCGGGCTTTCGGGATTGTGTCACGGACGTGATCTCCGCGTGGCCTGTTCGTGTTTGATTATGGGGAGTTGGCTGAATGCCTACCATTAACCAGTTAATCCGCAGGCCGCGGACAAAGGTTTTGAAACGCAACAAGGTGCCGGCTATGGAAGCCTGCCCGCAACGTCGTGGTGTGTGCACGCGCGTCTATACAACAACGCCAAAAAAGCCGAACTCGGCCTTGCGTAAAGTTGCCCGTGTGCGTCTGACTAGCGGTTACGAGGTGACCAGCTACATTCCCGGCGAAGGACATAATCTGCAAGAACACTCGGTTGTCATGATCCGAGGCGGTCGCGTAAAAGACCTGCCGGGTGTGCGTTATCACATCATTCGCGGCGTGCTCGATACCCAGGGCGTCAAAGACCGAAAACAGCGGCGTTCGAAATACGGCGCCAAGCGTCCGAAATAGGGGGAGCAGTCAATGTCACGTCGCCATCGCGCAGAAAAACGAGACGTTATCCCCGACGCCAAATATGGCGACGAGGTGCTGACCAAATTTATGAACAGCCTGATGCTGCACGGCAAGAAATCAACGGCGGAACGCATTCTCTATGGTGCGCTGGATGCCGTTGAAGGCAAGCTCAGCCGCGAGCCGGTATCGGTGTTTCACGAAGCGCTGGAAAATATCATGCCGGCGGTTGAAGTGCGCTCGCGTCGTGTTGGTGGGGCAACCTATCAGGTGCCGGTAGAGGTGCGTACAGACCGCAAGCAGGCGCTGGCCATTCGCTGGCTTATTGCGGCGGCGCGTGCGCGCGGCGAGAACACCATGGTCGACCGGTTGGCCGGTGAACTGATGGATGCCATAAACAATCGCGGCACGGCAGTAAAAAAGCGCGAAGACACGCACCGGATGGCCGAAGCCAACCGCGCCTTTTCCCATTATCGCTGGTAACTTTCTCCCGAGGACCTTCCCATGGCACGCCAAACTTCACTGAATGATTATCGCAATATCGGCATTATGGCGCATATCGATGCCGGCAAAACGACGACCACGGAGCGTATCCTTTATTATACGGGCGTGAGCTATAAAATCGGTGAGGTGCATGACGGCGCGGCTACCATGGACTGGATGGAGCAGGAGCAAGAGCGCGGCATCACCATTACATCGGCGGCCACCACATGTTTCTGGCGCGACAAGCGCATCAACATTATCGACACGCCCGGCCACGTGGACTTCACCATTGAGGTGGAGCGTTCGTTGCGCGTGCTCGACGGTGCGGTTGCTGTGTTTGACAGCGTTGCCGGTGTTGAGCCGCAATCCGAAACAGTATGGCGTCAGGCCGACAAATATTCGGTGCCGCGCATGTGTTTCGTGAACAAAATGGATCGCATGGGCGCAGATTTTTTCCGCTGTGTCGAAATGATCAAGGATCGCCTTGGCGCCACGCCGTTGGTTTTGCAACTGCCAATAGGGGCCGAAGCCGAATATGAAGGCCTGGTCGACCTCGTGCGGATGAAAGAGGTCGTCTGGAAAGACGAAGCGCTGGGCGCTGAATATGAATATGTCGATATTCGCGACGCGCTAAAAGATCAGGCCGAAGAATATCGCGCCGCGCTGGTCGAGGCCGCAGTTGAGGTTGATGATGATGTGATGGAGGCCTATCTCGAAGGCACCGAGCCCGACGAAGAAACGCTGATACGCTGCATTCGCAAAGGCACGATAGACCAGAATTTTGTGCCCGTTCTCAACGGCACGGCCTTCAAAAACAAAGGTGTTCAGCCGCTCCTGGATGCAGTTGTCGATTTTATGCCTTCACCGCTTGATGTGGCCGCGATTCAAGGCATTGACGCAAAAACTGAAGAAGAGATCGTCCGCAAATCCTCAGACGATGAGCCGCTTTCCATGCTGGCGTTCAAAATCGCCAATGACCCGTTTGTCGGGTCACTTACATTTGCGCGGATTTATTCGGGAAAACTTGAAAGCGGGTCGTCGGTCGTCAATACGGTCAAAGACAAGCGCGAGCGCATCGGGCGGATGTTGCAAATGCACGCCAATTCCCGCGAGGAAATCAAAGAAGCCTATGCCGGTGATATTGTGGCGCTGGTGGGCATGAAAGACACAACCACAGGCGACACGTTATGTGCCACTGACAACCCGGTTATTCTTGAGCGCATGGAGTTTCCCGATCCGGTTATTGAGGTTGCGGTTGAACCGAAAACCAAGGGCGATCAGGAAAAAATGGGTCTGGCGCTCAGCCGCTTGGCCCAGGAAGACCCTTCATTCCGTGTGAAATCCGACGAAGAAAGCGGGCAGACTGTAATTGCCGGCATGGGTGAATTGCATCTAGATATTATCGTCGACCGCATGAAGCGTGAGTTCAAGGTGGAGGCCAATGTTGGCGCGCCGCAAGTGGCCTATCGCGAGACATTTACTAAAAACACTGAGGTGGATTACACCCACAAGAAACAGACCGGCGGTTCGGGCCAGTTTGCGCGCGTGAAAATGATCATCACGCCAATGGAGCCGGGTGGGGGATACGAGTTCGACAACAAAATCGTCGGTGGTGCCATCCCGCGCGAATATATCCCGGGTGTCGAAAAAGGCATTGAAAGCGTGCGCGAAAACGGCGTGCTTGCCGGTTTCCCGATGATCGACTTCAAGGTCGAGCTTATCGACGGCGCATTCCACGATGTGGACTCCAGCGTCATGGCCTTTGAGATTGCGGCGCGCGCCGCTTTCCGCGAAGCCTCACGCGATGCCGGTGCAAAATTGCTGGAGCCGATTATGCTGGTCGAGGTGGTGACACCGGACGAGCATATGGGCGATGTGATCGGCGATTTGAATAGCCGGCGCGGACAGGTGCGTGGCACCGAAGCGCGTGGCAATGCGTCTGTCATCACCTCAATGGTGCCACTGGCAAATATGTTCGGTTATGTGAATACGCTGCGTTCAATGACTCAAGGTCGCGCGCAATATTCCATGCTGTTTGACCATTATGAGCAGGTGCCGCAGGCGGTATCTGACGAAGTTATTTCGAAATTGGCCTAACCGAATTAGAAGATCCGACGGAGAGAAAAAATGTCGAAAGAGAAATTTGAGCGTAACAAGCCGCATTGCAACATTGGCACGATTGGTCATGTTGACCATGGCAAGACGACGTTGACGGCAGCGATTACTAAGGTTTTGGCGGAATCCGGTGGCGCTGAGTTTTCGGATTATTCTGACATTGATAAGGCGCCTGAAGAGAAGGCGCGTGGGATTACGATTTCGACGGCGCATGTTGAGTATGAGACGGAAGGTCGTCACTATGCGCATGTGGACTGCCCCGGTCATGCTGACTATGTGAAGAACATGATTACGGGCGCAGCGCAGAT